>Ga0116229_10013202_pt1 | contig 11726 bp, 5 predicted proteins | sample S1TSphgellanicum_3_FD_87313 | JGI IMG/M metagenome (GOLD analysis project Ga0116229, IMG submission 87313) | Host-associated microbial communities from peat moss isolated from Minnesota, USA - S1T2_Fc - Sphagnum magellanicum MG | ecosystem: Host-associated > Plants > Peat moss > Unclassified... | reverse complement strand
ATAATAAAAAAAATATGTATGTGAGTTATTGTGGTGGGATGTGGGGTAGGAGTGGGGGGGGTGGGTGGGGGGGGGGGGGGGGGGGGGGGGAAGGGGGGGGGATTGATTTGCATCGATCACTTCCATAAAATCAATTAGTTGCAATTTCAACTACAAAGCTTTAACAAAACTTTTGTAAAAGACATTTAAAAGAATAATTGAACACCAATTATTTTGGTTATCCTTCTCACTTGATTAAAACAAAAGGGTTATTAAACTTTCATTCACTCTATTGGGCAAACATCCCTCTTTGATTGCCGCCTCTATCATTTTCAAAAACTCTTCTTTAATCAGATCCCAAAAAAATGTGTAAAATTTAATCACAAACTTGTTCAAGCCTAGGGACTTGCCTTTGGCCATGGATCTAACAACCAGATAAACCTCCTTTAGTGAAATTGGCTTTGCTAAACATGAATTTATCACATTGCAAATAATTTATTAGGACTGATTTAGGTGCATTAGCCCTTAGTTTTTCTTATCTAAAGGGTAACTTCCCAACTTTGTATAATTTACAATAAAAGCTACAACACATCTTTTCCAATTGTTCTTTTTTAGTTACAACAACTTTGTTTGCGTCCTTAAAAATAGAAATCATTGTTTTACTAGGTTTTGTTTTAACTATTAAAAATAATTATTTGATTACTAGATTAGTACTAAAGGTATATGACTACTATACATAACTTAAATAAATATATTGAATGTACATCTAATGTGGGTATGTATTAACTTGAGCCATGATTTTTATGACACATATCCATTTGTACATTATTAGTTGCATGTTAGTTGAATAGATAATCATATGGCCGAAAGAATAGATAATACCAATTTTGTAGTTGCAAGCACAATTAATTTAGTTGTGAATGACATCTAATTGCATATAGTTCCATAATGATTGATTACCAATGACATGATTTCTACAAGTGTTTTGTGGGCTTTATAAAATCTTTATCTTGTAGTTATTCCTTAGGTTGACGTCAATAACCATTTTTTCATTTGCAAATGGTGTAACATTTTGTTCTAAAGCTTCTTCCAAGGCTTTTTACTATCATATTACTTCCTCTTAATTTCCTTGGAGACCAAACCATGAGTGCAACATCCTTAACAACTACTTGATATTCTTCTTTTGGCAAATTATCCTAGTTTAAATTTGTTTGAATGTGTAAGCTATCTACACCTTCATCTTGCTATCTAAATGGGATTTCTTTATGATCCTTAATCTCTTTACTCATCTTCTCAACTTGCAATAGAATTTTGATTTCTAAAATATAAGGAAAATGTTTGATTAATAGACCTTTCACATTTGTAAAAAAAATTTGATTTTTACTTTTTTATTTTTAATGTCTTTTGTTGTAACACTTGCCCTAAAATAAATGCCCTATAGCATATTTCACAAGGCCATTGTCTTCTTTTAGCTTTTGCAATTTGCTTTATGTTTGATTGTTTTTCCATCATTTCTATTTTGGTTTCACCTTTCATTCCCTGGGAACTCCATTCATTCCTTGCATATCTCATTTTCTCTCATTTTGTTTCATTTCTCATTCTTTCATTGTCTCATGGTCACAATTTTGCTTTGGAGCTTAAATGTATTCTCTAATTTTAAAACTTTGTTAGTTTGTTTTCTACAAGGTTCAAATGAATTTTCTTCGGTTTGTGATTACAAACCAATGATGATTTTTATCATGTTTTATTTTCTTTGGTTTGCAACTATAAGATCACAATAATTTATATTGACATGTTCAAATTTCTTCTTCACATATGCCAATGTTAAACACTTCCAAGTTTTCAATTTTGTTAGATGTTGTCAAAGTGCCTTTTTGTTCCAATGTGTGAAGGCTATTATTTGTTTTGTGTTGCTTAGAAATCATAACAATCTTTTTTTTCTCCATTTGTGCCATCATCAAAACATGGTTTTCTTATTCAATCACAATTTGTTATTATCTTTTTCTTTGTTCATTTTTCAATTTTTCATATATATATATATCAAAAGTTTGTTATTTGTAGAAGTGTTTTACATTTTTCCCTTTATGTGTAGGTGCCTTTTGATAGTTTTTTGTTGTTTTGTGTTTTTTTCATCTTGAACATCATTTATTTTTTCAATTTGCAAAATTGTTGTTATTTTTCTTTTTGCATACTCTATAAGTTTCCTTTTTTCTCCTTGTTTGTTTTTTCTTTTTCAATGTTCCATAATGATAAACCAACTTCCAAGAAGCCTTATAATGAATCTTTTTAAGAAATTGTTGATGAAACTTTCAATGAATTTACATCTAACATTGATGTTGATGCAACTTCTAGATCTAAATTTGAAATTTTGGTTTTGTTACAACATGCACACCTTTTCCTTGTAATTTTGAAGTTATTGGTCTTATGTGGTCTAATGATGGCTTTACATCTACTTACATTCACCTGAATTGTTTGAATCACCTCAATTTTCAACAATTAATATTGATGTTGTTATTTTTGCAAATTTTTACCTTCCTTTAATGTCTTTGGATCTAGAAAACTTTGATGTCCTTGCTACACTTGCATTTTATTTTAATAATCAATATTTTTGTCCCAACTCTCCTATTGTTATAATAGATTGTAATGTATTTGTTATAATTGATTGTGAATATATTATTAGTGAGGTTTTTTCAATGTTTCATTTTTTGGATGTTGATGAGAGAAAACTAAAGAACGTTAATAAAGGTGGCCATAAAGCCAACAAACATGTTGAACTTTAGGCTATGAATGCATTTGAAAAGTGAAGGAAGTTTTGTGGTCATGATATTGAAAGATCTATTAATATTGGTTTAAAAATGAGGAGGTGGTAATGAAACCTATGGATATGTTATCTTTGTTTGTTTTTGAAATTGCCAAAAAGGTTGGGAATTTATACCTTCGAACCAAGTGTGAATTCTAATTCAATTTGTGATTTTAGTTTTTAAGAGTTGTAATCCTTTGTTTTAGGCTTTTGTTATGTTGTTTAATTAGTCTTTTTATTTTTCCATTTTGTTTTTTTCAAGTTGTTGTATTTTGCTTACTAGTAGGTATCATTTTAAGTATGTTCTATTATATTGCAACATTTAGTCCCTAATAAAAAATATTAACAAGTTGATAATACAAATGCAAAATCAAAGGGTTGTTGAAAATGCATAGCTCTAGCAATGTCATTTAATATTTTCACTAACTTGAGTTATCATCAAGTTAAAATTGTAAATAATGAAGTTACATTTTGAGTTTCTAATGTTCATGTTGGAAATTCGATCAAGAAATCTAATGTGCTTTCTATATTTAAGGAAGAATGGAAGATGTTAACAAAGCTTTTCAGCTAATTTTCCCCTCTAGAGTAAACTTTAAATTTGGGTATTTTTGTGTGAAATTGTTTTTCATCAAAGGGTGCTTTAAACTTTGCCATGTCAATTTTGAATTTTTTTTTTAATGTCCCTACTATTAGGGTTGTTCTTAGGTTTTTCCAAGGGTTTTTTAAAATTGGAAAATTGATATTACATGATGTTCTAGAGATTAACATAAACCTACCATTGACTACCTTATCAATGATGTTACTATAATGTTAAAGAGTTGACCAATGAATGTCCCATTGTTTGGCATAATGGTAAGCCAAGTCCTCATCCATTGTTTTTATGCCCTAAAGTTGACTAGAAAAAAACAAAAATGAAGTTTGGTTTACTACCTTTCTAATTAACTGTAATCAACTATCATTAATTATAGATAATTTGACATCTAACTTTTTTCCTTAAGAGAAAAAATCATGTCCAACAAGATTGGAAATGGGGTGGAGATTATATGAATGGATGGAACTTTCAATCCACTAGAGTATGGGATAGAGGTGATGAATTATTGAAACCCAATCTCATATAGCCTAAAGTTAGTTCTTCCCCATTTTTAGTTTTTTCCCTTGCCTTCTCGTGTTTTGCATTTGAATTTGTATTTTTTCCTTTTTTGTTTCATTCATTTGTTATTTTTTAAAAATCCAAGTGCTTTCATTTGTGGTTTTCAAAATTTTTTTTCATTCTTTTGTTTATAAGTATAATCAAATTAAAAAACATTTGAGAAATAAAACTTTGAAATGAATTATCAATAGGGAGTTAAAGAGCACTACTTTCCTATGTCATGATGAAACTTTCACCAAGGAGAAAGAAACATTTGAAAAAATGAAGATAAATGGTATTTTTATTTCTTATTTTTTAGTTTTCATTTCTATTTATTGTTTTGATGTTGGATTCTAATTGTTCTTTTGGTGTGTAGGATGTTCATGTTGAAGTTAATGATGTTTATTTGGCTTTTCCCAATTCAAGTGTCCCATCCCATATTAGGAAATTAGTTAATGTTGTTGATACATTATTTTTTGTTCATGTGGGAATCAATAAATTTTTTTCTTTATGTTTATTTTTAGTTAATGTTTATTTTTTGTAAGAAGCTCTTGTTGAAAATCAAACTAATATGGCACCTTTCAATTCCATCGTTGTTGTTAATGATAGTCCATGAACTATTATTTGTTGTTTTTATTATGGTTTTGAAATCAAAAGTTTTTACTATTGTTAATCTTGTTTAAGGGTTGAAGGTTTTTACTATGATGATGTTGTTCAAGGGAAGATTATGGTGCAAGCTTAAAATTCAAGTGAATCCAATGTTGATGTTGATGATAACTTTTTTAATTAAATGTTTGATCTCAAACTTCCTAAACACAAACAATAGTTAAAATCCATTCATGGTCAATAGTCATTAGAGGTTCTCAATGTAACATGTTTAAACATGTTTTTAGTCATGTCGTCAAGATTGCTCAATAATAATTAACTTTATTGTTGATTGAAAATCCATTTTTAGTTTGGCAGCAAATGTAATCAATAAAATAATATGATTTTCTTTTTAATGATTTTGAACTTTCAATCAAACTCATCATACATTAAATTTGTTGATTCATAGTTGATACATGTGTAAATTTGTACTTGATTCATTTTTCATGTCTTTGTTACAATTATCGGCCCATGGAAGATTCATAATTGGTTCAATTTTTATGGTACATAGTAAACTTTGATCGTATAAGTGGTGTGACATAGAATTATAGTTTTAAAAAATTAAGACAAAGCTTGTAAATTGTGTTATGTAAAATTAGAAAACTTAAAAAATTAGAGTAAAAAGATAATAATAAAAAAATTAGTTAAAAAAAAAAAGGAATGATAAAGAAAAAAAGGAAAAAGGTTCAAAGATTAAAATAATAAAAAACAAAAGATAGAAAAAAAGATGAAAATTAAAAGTATACTTTCCAAAATCTAAAAGGCCCAATTAACAAGCTAAGTTGGGCCTTCCAAATTTTAAAAAATGAAGTGCAAAATTCAGACTAGGGAGGTGCTTAAAAAAGGTTTAAGAAGAGGGTCAACATAGTTTGAAAACTTTTTGTAATTCAATTTTGTCGGATATTATTCCCCCTTTGTCATCAACCAAAATTGGGTGTCTTGTGAAGGACTTCATGTTTAGAAATGCTTAATTATCTTGCATTTAACGTGCTAAATTGCTATATTAATGACCACAGTCCACATTTGTTAGTGGAGAAAACCAAAAATTTCCTTAGATGTCCCACCGTATTTCAAAACCCACAATTATCATGTTAGAGTCTAGGTTAGGATTAGAGTTTAAGGTGAAGGTTAGGTTTTGCAAATAATTAATAATTTAAAAACTTTCAATTTACTTAATTTGTGACTTTAATGAAAAAATCAATTTTAAATATTTGACTATAATGATATCAAAGAGAACCATTTAATAAATAGATATTTGGGATAGAGAAAAAATTAGATTTTAAAGAACCTTCATGGTTATTTGATTTTAATTATTTTTTTAAAAATCAGCCTGGAATGATGTTTTAAATTTAAAAACTAATGTTTGCCCAACATTGCTTTGCATGTAAAAGGTGAAAGTTAAGGTGTTTTTGCATTTGATAAGGGTATCCTAAGTCCTTTTGAGTTGTATATCATCATGGCCTCATCATCTACAAATGTCTAATTCATGATTCTCTTCCAATTACACATCAAGTATTAGCCAATGTGTAGGGTAAGGATTAGATGTAGGTTTGCACCCAACTACCATTTCACTTAGCACCTTTTTCTAGTAATGCCTTTGACTAAGGGCCTTACTCCACACAAAGTCTTGTCAAAAAAATTTAAAACATGGAAAATTTTGTTGGGAAAATAAAAAATACTTCCATAAAATAAAATTCCCTATGATTTTTCAAAAGTCAAATTTTGGTGTAGAACATGTTTGAATACACAAAAACATTTCAATAGGTCTTTATCAATGGGGGGGAAATCTTGACTTGTGGCGGCCTTTATTTGGAAAATTGGATGTTTAATAATTTAAAAGGAGTAGAAAATTTTAATTGGATATCCCTTGAATGCACAATATTGCTACAACACTTGAGTGATTAATCTTTGTAGGAACAAAAGAACATATTTAAAAACTTTTTACTACCTTCTTAATTACATCTAAAGTAAAGGTTTTAAAGGATTAGCATGCTTCGATTTTACTTTTAATGAGGCCATTAGTTTTGATTCAAGAATTCAACAATCCATAAACATCCACCCACAACAACTATTGATTTGACTTTCCAACATTAGACATAACCAACGTCCTCCATAAGTAGCACCTTCAGAAAGCTATCAATGACATCACAAACCCAACCACATTACAACAACCATCAAATTTGTCCCCAACAAGATAATTTCCAACAAAACCTGCATAATTTGAGATTATGGTAATTAACAAAGTAGAATTCTCCATCTAGATGTATCATTAGAAAATCGCATAACAACAGAAGTTTCCGGATTTAATCTTCCTTTTAAAACTCCCATGACAATGAATATTTTTTCTCCCAATATCATAGAACAAACACATTTCCCAACAAGTTACTAAGACAACCCAAACCCATCACAAGTTGAATTGCTTTGGATTGCTGGGTGCAATCATGCTAATAGGAGCCAAAAGTAGTCATAACCATTATTTAATTTTGTGATTTTTACACTAATTTTTTAAAAAAAAATGTAACTTGAAAATAAGTTAAAAGTTTTGCACATTATCAAATATAATATCTTATCCTATAATTGTCCAAAAGATGAAATTATTTCATTAACATTTGGACTTTCAAAAGTAATGTAAAAAGACTTGTAACCACTATTTTTAAATAATAAAATAACTTGTAAATGGACTTGGAAAACTTTGAAAATGACATTTTTTTTGAAAAAATATTATCACAAACCTTAATAAAATAATTTAAATTCTTAAAAAACATTTAAAAACATTTTTTGAAGACTTTTTCAAGAATATTCCAAGAATATTCCCCAAAAGGTAGTCGTCTAAGGGGGCACTAATGGCTCCTATCAGCCCATTTGGATCTTGCTTTCAAAGTCCTTAGAATGTTTCATGAATTCCCTCAATTAGTTTGGCTTGGATATTATTTCTATTTCTACAACTCTTCCTTTGAAACATATAATGCAACAAAATGTCATATCTCCACAGATTAAGACTTCTACCACATTAAATAATTCATCCCACACCATCCTCTTTTTATATTCTTCACCAATCCTCCTTATCACCAAGGTAGTTAACATTATTTATGCAAAAGGAAAAGAATCACTTAAATTCACTAGCGTTTCGCATCTTTTTTGGCCTTTGATATACTACTAGTTTTTAAACTTCATAATGCACATCCTCCAAAACCAACGCAACATCACATCGATGACTCATATTAATCCGGAAAAAAACACATAAAAAAAAAAAAAACAAACAAAAAATCAATTCCAAGTGTTGTTGAAGTCCCAACTCACAATAATAAACATTGTGAAACATGACTTGCAAAAGAACAAACCAAAGAAAGAAACATAACACAAAGTCTACATAACCTTTTCCATTTTCACCATCAATTGTTGAACTATTGTCACCTTTTAAGTTTTGATGATTGATGGTATTATTCCATTCAAATAAGGTTTATCAACCCGAATTCTATGCCACAATCTATGATCAACCCTGACTAGATGGAGCCAAAATTGAAAAAGATGGAAAAACAATTGGCGCAAAATAGATACTTAACCTTCTTTATTTTTGACTACCTAATGAACCAAATGTGTGTTAATTTCTTATTTTCAATAATAATTCTTTAAAATCTAACCCAAAAAAGATACTATTAAAAAAAAAATTCACAAGAATGTGAAATGTGCTAATTTCATGAAAATTTGATGCTTTAAAAACCATCATTTTAAGCATTTTGTAGTATTAGTTTTTTTTTTAATGCACCAATTTTTTTCTTTCCTTTTGGTGAATTTATAGTGAGAAAAAAAAATCATATGCAAATTGTACAAAGGATTTGTTTTTGCAATAGTTGCCATATTTTAAAGAAAAAAATGAGAAGTCACCACATTGAAATGCTAAGTTCATGGAAATCATTATAACAAAATAGGATTTTTTCTATTTTTTTGGTTGACCTCTAGGTATATTTGGCTCAATGCTCTTGTGGATGATAAAACTACCACATTTTTATACATGGTTTAAGAAAATATCCAAAAATATATAAAGATGATTAAATTATTTTCTTTTCATATTTTGTTAATACCCAAATTGATTAAATCAACTTATGCATAATCATCACCTTCCTTACATCATGAAATTGAAAAAATAAATCAATAAACATTACTTTGTATTTTTCACCCATATTCAACATTCAACCATGCAAAATATTTCTCTCATCTTAATTCACTTATTTATTGATCTCGTGACTTGATGTTTATAGCTTGTTACTCATGTATTTATTTAAGGGTTAACTTTGGTAACTTATTAAGTGGTGAGATTTTCAAATTTAATAATGGTTTGGTGAATCATCACCAATTAGTTATGGTTTCAATTAATGTGTATAATTCAAACATGGTGACTTACAAAATAAATCTTTGGACAAATTAAATTGCATGACTTAAAGATGGTGATTTGTGAGAAAAATTATCTCATAAATTAATGTGCATGTTGAATCACATGGCTCAATGTAAGATTTTAGAAAAAAATATTTAATTTGTTTTTGGTTGATATATAAATGAGTGTTTGGAACCTTTGAAAACACCTTCATTTGATAAGAACAACTTGTTATAATAATGAAAAGTTTTATAAATAAACTTATGAAAAGAATTGAAAGTTTAGTTTTCAAAGGTTTTGGTATATTTCGTAAGTGTGTAGAATCCATGATAAAAGGATGATTATGACATAATAATTATACATAGAAAATAAATAGGTGAATAGATATTTGTGTAAACAAAAACATAGATTTTCATAATTATGTAATAAAATACATAGTTTCAATCCTATACTCATTTGTACTCCATAATCTCAAGCCACACCCAACGATAAACATGAACTTTAGACGATAAAAAACAAAAAGTCAACAGGTATTAATATCAAACCGCTTGACCCACAAAAATCAAATCCTATTAATATCATACCATTTGAGTGATAAAAGTCAAAACTTAATAATATCAAACACTTGGGCCGATCAAGAGTAGGTATTACATTGTGCTATTGTTGCTTTTGCCAGCCTGAGCATATTGACCAAAAATGTTAAGCCACAACCATTTCACTAAGTTTGTTAGGCAAATATTTCTTTGATCTTCAGTTAGAGTATGTGGTGCAGTGTGTTGGTGGAGATGCTCTAATAAAAGATTTCAAGAATACAAATTTTCACATATTACAAAATAGAGTGCATTCATCCATTCCCTTAGGGCATCTCCAGTGTTTCAATGGAAAATGGCCTGCACTCAATATTTTCACATCCAAATTTTGTGTTAAAAGTTTTTCCCTCACCAGGTATAAACTGGTAAATATCAAAACATCAAAACCATTAAACATTGAGGAATCATGTAAAGCCCATTGGTAGTGCGACCAGCGACCAATTAGTGTGACCACCCAATTAGTAGCAGCAAGTGTGTGAGCAGTAAATGCAAATACTCAACAAGCAGCAGTCTTTTTTGTTTTCCCGTGTCTCCTGAAAAGCCCTGTATCGTGCACAAATTTGGTGCATAGACACCCACTTTTACACCGTTTTTCTGCATTGCTCCATCCAAAAGAGGCATGGAGGCCATTTTCCAGTGAAACGCTGGAGGTGCCCTTACAGTGTACACTCAAGTCTGAAGCAACGACCTGGTCCTTTGAAACCTAATAATTTTCTACTTAGTTTGCTTCCAGAAGTTGCTGGTGGGCTGGGACACCAAGCAGCATCAACTATGAATGATATTGGCAGGGCACTGGAATCAGCATGGAAAGTTGCTAATAATGTTTGTCTGCAGTGTCTGTTAGTGGGCAGCAAGATGCCCATTTCACATGGCTTTCGTTTTAGTCTGTTACTTGCAAAATGCATGCAGGGAACAAAATGTAATCAAAGATGTGAGCAGAAGGCTGGCAGGAAGTTGTTGCTGCCAGAGATGTATGTAGTATGTACTAGTGTTGTGAGCTTCTTTTTTTTCAAGAGAACCTCCAGTTCCAGTTTTGATACTTTAAAAAAAAATTGAAGGTTCTTCAGGTGTGGTTTTGAGCTTGGTTTTTCTTTTTTCAAATCCTGCAGTTTCCATTTTGACATATTTAAAAAAAATTTGCAACCTATGAGCCCAGTTCAAAACCAGGTCTGATTCCACACAGGCATTACACTTTTTTTTAATGTTAGATATTGCATAGATAGAAAGTTTTATATCAAATTAAAATTAGGGCTTATATAGATATAAAGTTTAACATTAATAAAAAAATAATGTTAAACTCCCTTCTTGTCAACTTTTCAAAAAAAAATCAACTTGTCTACTTAGAGAACCTGCCAAGAATGTGTTTTCATGCTTTCAATTTTGAGTCCAAATCTAGCAAAAGACTAGTTCCAATGTCCGGTTCTTGTGCCAACTTCAAAAAAAGATGTGAGCTCAGAAACCTAACCTGAACCTTCGGTTTTAACATTGAGAACCAAATACCCTCACAACATTGGTATGTACCAAAATTGGGTGGTATTCAGTTTTTTCTGAAAATTGTTAGGTCCGATTTAAAAAAAAACTTGTAAGAACTGCCTTGATTCTTCAAAAGTTTTTTTTTCCTTCCCATCTCTAAGATAACTAAACGAAGTTTCAAAATTTTAAGAAAACAATTTCAACCAATTTTGAAAGTGCCAATTCTTACACATTTCATACTAATTGATTTTCAAAGGCAATTCTCATAAACTAATTATCAAAAGTTCAATTATTATTTCCAGCAAAAAGATATTTTTAAAAAAATTACCAAAATACTATAAAAAGATTTCTTCCAAAAATTTATATGCTCACAACACTCATTATATAGACTCCAAGGTGATCTACAATGCTGGTTGGCACAAAGTCAAACCGCTTGTCAAGCTGACACTCTTCCGTCTCTTGGTACCAAGAAAGTGCACCAATGCCTTTTCCAGATCCTAAGCGATTTTTGCCATACTGGATACACACAAGTGGAGCCAACAAATCCGTGTCTCGAAATCTCTCCCCCATCTCTCACCAAAACCAGTTAGTTCTAGAGATCTTGGGAAGCTCATAAAGGCGTGCATGCTTGATCTATTTTTTCTACAGTGAAACTATTGTAGGCAGCTGCAATCTTGAGGATTGGGTTTTGGAGCTGGTTGATCAATCCTGGGGGCAAGTAGGTGGTTGAATCCTTTT
>Ga0116229_10013197_pt1 | contig 11729 bp, 8 predicted proteins | sample S1TSphgellanicum_3_FD_87313 | JGI IMG/M metagenome (GOLD analysis project Ga0116229, IMG submission 87313) | Host-associated microbial communities from peat moss isolated from Minnesota, USA - S1T2_Fc - Sphagnum magellanicum MG | ecosystem: Host-associated > Plants > Peat moss > Unclassified... | reverse complement strand
GCGCCGGTTGCGGCGGCCTACCAGAGCGGCGCGCGCCGATTCGTGATCAACGGGCGGGACGCGACGACGGCATTGCTGCGAATGCCGGGCGGCGCGGTACTGCAGGACTTCGACCTAAAAGCGGCGAACTGCATCGATCGCCACCTTTGGCTGGGTCAGATATACGAAGTCACGGAGTGGCATGGCTCGCCGATGGAATTCCAACCCGACCAAGTGCTGCGCCTCCGGCTGATCGATGCAGCCTCGTTGGCAGGCGCGGCGCAAGCGGCGCTCGACATGAGTGTTGCCTATGCACTGTCGCGCGAACAATTCGGCCGTCCGATCGGCAGCTTTCAAGCGATAAAGCATCACTGTGCGAACATGGCGATCGCGGCGCGCTGTGCCCGCGATCTAACGACCTTTGCGGCGCTCGCGATTGACGAGGCGCGAGAGGACGCGGCCTTCCAGGTGGAGAGCGCCGTGTACGTCTCGGGAACGGCCGCGTTGGAGAATGCCGGAAAGAACATCCAGATACATGGCGGGCTCGGCTTCAGCGACGAGGCGGATCCTCATCTGCTGCTCAAGCGGACGCGCTTGCAGCTCGCCATTGCCGGGGGGCTGGAAGCCGCCAATGAGCGCGTCGCCGACACGCGCGTCGACTGAGAGAGCACCGCACGAATCGCGCGCAGATCGATCAGTTACCCGTGAAATGGGGTTCGCGCTTCTCGCGGATGGCGCTCACCGCCTCGCGGTGATCCTGCGTGAGATTCGATAACGCCTCATAGGCCAGCGAGGCGTCCAAAACTGCATTCACGGTCTGTTTCAAACCGGCATTCACCGACAGCTTGGTCCATTGCACGGCCCGCATCGGGCTTTTCTGCATCTCAGCCACGTAGTCATCGACCACGCGGTCGAGCTCCGCGGCGGGAACCGCTCGATTGATGAGCCCGATGCGCTCCGCTTCGACCGCGGTCAGAGGTCGTCCGGTCAACAGATATTCCTTCGCCCGAACATGTCCGATCAGATGGGGCCATATCGCTGCGCCGCCATCGCCCGCAACCAGGCCGATGCGGACGTGAGGATCGCCAATCTTGGCCTCCATCGACGCGAATACGACATCACAAAACAGCGCAATCGTCGCACCCAGCCCGATTGCGTGACCGTTGAGCTTCGCAATGACGGGCTTCGGGCAATCCAGCAGGCTCAACACGAGACGCTTCGCCTCGCACAAGCTGTCGAGAAAAAGTGCGGGCGCATCGATCATGCGCTGAATATGTTCAAAATCGCCACCGGCGGAGAACGCCCCTCCCATTCCGGAGAGAATCACGATGTCGGTGGCCGGATCGGTCGCAACCTCGGCGAAGAAACGCACGATGTCGCCATGCGCAGCCTCGTCAATCGCGTTGCGCGTGGACGGATTGTTGAAATAGACCTTCAACACCCGACCTTGTCGCTCGAAATGCAGAGTTGTGAAGCTGCCGAGATCCAATGTCGATTGCTCGCTTCGTGAGGGCCTGGCGCGATCAAATATATAGAAGACGGGAGGACAGCGGCGAACAATTTTCCGTTGCGGGCTGCTTGATTTGGCTCGGAAAAATTCCCATCCTTGCTGCAGAATCGACTTGGGGCTATGCTTGCACGCGGATAAATTCTCATGGCGAATTAAGGGGTTACCGCCCCGAGAGGCGCATAAAATGATGAGCACTGGAGTTGGCATTTCCCGCACCGTCGATGACGCTTCCCGGCTGGAAGGCAGATTCGACATCGTCCATCCCGATACGATTCGTTTCTTCCCCGAACTGGTTGAGCATATCGGAGGCGATCCGCAAGCACTGCTGCGCGCCGCACGCATCGATCCCGAGGTACTCACCAAGCGCAACTCCGTGCTCGAGTACCGCTCGATGGTCAGGTTGCTGGAGATATCCGCGACCGAACTCGCGTGCCCGGATTTCGGGTTGAAACTCGCCGCTCTGCAAGGCGGCACGCGTGTGATGGGACCCATCGGCGTGGTCATGAAGAATTCGAAAACACTCGGCCAGGCGCTGGGTTATTGTGCGAAACAGATTCGCGCGTACAGCCTCGCCACCCGGGTGCGATTCGTGCCCGACCGGGCCAATCACAAGCTCTTCGTCGGGCTCGAAATCCTGCTGGATGGCTTGGCCAGCAAAACGCAAGTCGTCGAGCACGCACTGTCACTGGCCAATCTCAACGTGCTCGACATCACGGGAGGTGCGGCCTGCGTACGTCAGGTGTCGTTCCGTCACTTTCCGTTGTCGGACGCGAGCGTCTATCAGGCCGCGTTCAAATGTGAAGTGGTGTTCGGCGCGTCTGCGGACGGCATCGTATTCACGGAAACCGATCTTCTATGTCCTGTCACCGATCCAGACGAGCAGATCTACGAAATGGCAACTTCGTATATCGCCATGCGGCATCCGCCTGGCACGCCGCCCATGCACGCCCGGGTGCGCGCATTGATCAGCCGTTTCCTGAGTGCGGAGGATTGCACCAACGAACGGATCGCCGCGGAGCTCTGCATGCATCAACGCACCTTGCAGCGCCGGCTGAAATGCGAGGGACAGTCCTTCGAGAGCATCAAGGATGAGGTGCGCCGCGACGCCGCGCTCCAATACCTGCAATGCCCGGATTTGCCCTTGACGAAGGTGGCCGAGAAGCTCGGGTATGCGGAGCAATCGGTGCTGTCGCGCAGCTGTTATCGCTGGTTCTCGGCCTCGCCGAAGGAATTGCGCGAAAGGGCGTTGAAAGCGAGTCAAGCCATCGACTCGGAGCTGTCGCACTCGATCAATTCTTTGTCGTAGCCGCGAACTACCCCACCGTGACAACCTGTTGAATCAGGCCCGACTCCTGGGAGGCTTTGGCATGTTCACAGGCGGCCCGCTGACGTGACAGACGCGCCCGTTGCCTTGATAACCGGTGCGAGCGGAGACTTGGGCCGCGCCATCGCGGTGCACCTGGCGCGGCGGGGATGCAACATCATCGGCAGCGGACGCAGCACCGAGGGACTCGCGCGATTGACCTCGGCGATCGAGGGGGTGCGCGTCGCGACCATTCAGCAGGATGTGACGACCCAGGAAGCGCCCTTCGATGCCATCGATCTGGCCAGACGGGAATTCGGCCGCCTCGACTTCATGATCAACAACGCCGGCATCGGCAAGCCCAAGGCGGTCCACGAAACCACCGACGAAGAGCTCGACGAGTTCCTGAACGTTCACCTGCGTGCGACGTTCCGCTATTGCCGCGAGGCGCTCGGATTGCTGGGACCGGAGTCGGCGATCGTCAATATCGCATCGACGTTCGCCGTCATCGGCGGCATGCGCGGCGGCGCCTATTCCGCCGCCAAAGGCGGCGTGGTCGGGCTGACCCGGCATCTGGCGGCGCAATACGGGGCGCGTGGCGTCCGCTCCAACGTCGTGGCACCCGGGGTGTTTCGCAGCGCCATGACGGACTACGCGTGGAAGATGGAGCGCTTCAAGCGCATGAACTTCGAGATGACGCCCGCGCCGCGGGCAGGCACCGTGGATGATGTAGCCGGGACGGTGGCGTTCCTGTGCTCGCCGGAGGGATCGTTCATCAATGGACAGGTGATCGCGGTCGACGGCGGTTGGAGCGCCACGAAGTACCTGAGCGACGAGGCGGTCAACGCGCAACGCGCGCCGCACGCGGACTCCTAGGGGATCGCGCGCACTGCGACTCTCAGATCTGGGCGCGCCGGTTCGCGGTGAGCGCAAGATCGGCCGGCAGCGCCCTCGCCGCGAGAAAAAAGTGCAGCGCAGACCAGAGCATGGTGAGGGGCAGCAGACTCATCGCATAACGGATGGACAGGGAGCCAAATCGGGGCGCGAGCAGGTCGCTCACCAAACCCACGAACGAGGGTCCGACCGATGCCCCGATCAAGGTCAGGCAGAACAGCAGCACACCCGCGGCTGTCGCTCTGACACCGTCCGGTACCAGAGACTGCACGCAGGCAAAGCTCGGCGCGTAATACAGCAATCCGAAACAATAGGTCAGTGTCAGGCATATCCACGCGACGGTGAGGCTCGGCGCGGTGAATGCCACGAGCGAGGCGGGGGCGGCGAGCAACAGCCCGACCGCCGGGACGCCTTGACGCCAGCGGGGATCCCGTCGCCCCAGCCAATCGGCGAGCGTGCCGCCGGCGAAGGTGCCCACCAAACCGCCGACTCCAAAGGCGAAACCGAATGCGGCGCCGGCGCGGGCGGCGGTCAGATGATGGGTTCGAATCAGAAACGCGGCGGCGAAGACGTTCATGGCGTAGCTGCCGATGGCGAACAACGAGCTCGCGATCGCGATGTGCCGGAAGGAGCGCAAGCCGAATAGCGTACGCAGCGTGCTCCAGAACCTCTGCGCGACGTCATCGGGATGCTGATGGCGCGGGTCGGGTACGAAGAAGCGAACCAACAAGGCGACAATGAGGCCCGGCAATCCGACCACGAAAAATGCGGCGCGCCAGTTGAGCGCATCGTTGATCCAGCCGCCCATTGCCAACCCAATCATCGCTCCGATCGGCACGCCCAGGGAGAATATGGCCAGCACCAGGGACCGCCGTGCGGGCGGATAAGCGCGCGCGATGATGGCGTGCGCCGCGGGCGTGCTGCCCGCCTCGCCCGCAGCAACGCTGGCGCGCGCCAAGAACAACTGCATGAAGCTGTGTGCCACGCCGCTGACGGCGGTCGCCAAGCTCCACACGCCGAGAGACACGGCGATCACCGACCGGGGGCTCCACCGATCCGCGATCCGCGCGAGTCCGACGCTCGCAAAGGAATAGATGACCGCGAACGCGAGCCCGCCGATGAGGCCGATCTGAGTGTCCGTCAGGTGCAGATCCCGCCGGATCGCCTCGACCAGTACCGACGGCAGCAGCCGGTCGACAAAGTTCAGCACGTTCACCAACAACAGCAGGCACAACACCCATGAGCCCCGCAGCCCGAGCGACTGGACACTCAAGCGTCAGGCCCGGCCTCGGAGCGACGATCGAATGTCATCTCGAGCCCTGGTAAGTCCGGCTTCTCGCGCCACTCGTCGAGCAATTGCGCATAGGCCATCGGGCCGGCGGCATAGAAGTCGTTGAGGGCGGCCGAGCGCTCGCGCCTTCCCTCGTAGTTGTAGTATCCGGGCGTACAGGCTTCCAGAAATGCGCGACGGCCGCGGGCTCCGCTGACCACCAGTTCCACCCAGGCGCTCTCCGCCTCGAGCGCCGGTTGTACCGTCTGCACGCCGCGACGCAGGGATTCCGTGATCACATGCACGATGGTTTTGGTTTGTTCATCGGCCATGTGCACGTAGTTCACAGCCGCGCCGGCTTGGGCAATGCTCATCGTGAAGAAGTTGGGGAATCCGTGGGTCATGAACCCGTAGAGCGTACGCGGGCCCTCCCCCCAATGTTTGGAGAGCGGCTGTCCTCCCGGCCCCAACACCTGCATGCCGGCCTCGCGGCTGTAATCGGTGAGAAAATCAAAGCCCGTGGCAAAGATGAGGCAGTCGAGCGCATATTCCCGACCCGCAACCACCACGCCGCGCGCGGTGATGCGCTCGACTCCCCGGCCCTGGGTATCGATGAGATCGACGTTCGGCCGGTTAAAGGCTTCGAGATACTCGTCATGAAAGCACGGCCGCTTGCAGAAGTAGTTGAAGTAAGGCTTGAGCGCTTCGGCGGTCGCCTTGTCTTTCACGATCGCATCCACGCGCCGCCGGGTCATTTCCATCTTCTTCATTTCGGCCAGCTTCATCGCGTCGGCGTCCGCGACCAGCGTGCCGTCCGCGAGCCGCGGCAGCAGGTTGCGGATGATGTCGGTCCAGCCGTCCTGCACCATATCGACGGCGGCATATCCACCGCCGAGGAGCGTGGTGAAATTGTCGCGGCGCTCTCGCTGCCAACCGGGCTTGAGCGTTTTCAGGAATTCGGGATCGATCGGTCCATTATTGCGAACGTCCACGGAGGATGGTGTGCGCTGGAAGACGTACAAGTGCCGCGCCGACGCGGCCAAGTGCGGAATGGTCTGAATGCCCGTCGAGCCCGTGCCGATGATGCCGACCACCTTGTCGGCAAGACCGGTGAGTCCCCCATCCGCATCGCCGCCCGTATAGCCATAGTCCCAGCGGCTGGTATGAAAAGCGTGTCCCTCGAAGGTCTCGATCCCCGGAATGCCCGGCAGTTTCGGTGTGCTCAGAAGGCCGGTGCACGACACTACGAAGCGCGCGGAGATTCGATCCTCCCGATCGGTGCCGACCCGCCAACGTCGGCGTGACTCATCCCACTCCACCAACTGCACCTGCGTTTGGAACAAGGCCGCGGAATACAGGCCGAACCGTTCGGCCAGTTTGCGGCAATGCGCATGAATCTCGGCCGCCTTGGGATATTTTTCCGTGGGGAGGTAGCCCAGCTCTTCCAGCATCGGGAGGTAGATCAGGGACTCGACGTCGCAGGCAGCTCCCGGATAGCGATTCCAGTACCACGTGCCGCCGAAGTCCGCCCCTGTCTCGACGATGCGAATGCTGTGCACGCCCTTCTCGCGCAGTCGGCCTCCCGTCAAGAGACCGGCAAAGCCCCCACCGATGATCAGGACATCAACATCTTCAATGGCCGCACTGCGCTTGAACCCGGGGTCCGCATGAGGATCTTCCGCGAATGCGGCAAATTTTCCCTGCAGTGATTGATACTGTCCCAGCCCGTCGCTGCGCTTGCGCTTATCACGCTCCTCGGCGTACTTGCGATCGAGGGCGTCGAGGTCGATTTCGATGTCGTCGGGCTTTGAGTCGGTGGTCACACGGTCACCTGCGCCATTGAGCCGGCTGCGCGGCCGCGTCTGCGGTTGAATCGCGCTGATCGGCCGCAATCGTAGCCTTGAGCGCCACATAGGCACGGATGCTCTCGATTTGCTCCGGGCTCAACCAGCGCCTGAAGCTCACCATGCCTTGCGACTCGAGCGTGCCGTCGTTCACGATCGCGACCCATGCGGTTCGATCGGAGAGCGCCGGCGAGCGCCGCAAGTCGGGCAGCACCCCGGCCGATTGCGCACCGGCCCCATGGCAGCGATAGCAGTGCTGCGTATAAAGCAGCCGCCCATCATTGACCTGGCTGTCGTTGAAGCGCTCCGTCGGCCGAACGAGCGGCGCCAGGGCGTGGTCTTCTTCCGGCAGTGTGGCCTCACCGCCCAGACGGAACGCGAGCAGCCGTCCATTGGGCCGCGAAGTGGGGGTATCCGCCGCTGCGCCGAGGCCGAAACCGCCGCCATAACCCGACACCACGGCCACGAATTGCGTACCGGCCAGCGCGTAGCTCACCGGCCCGGCCATGATCCCGTCCTGCGCCTTGAAGCTCCACAAGAGGTCGCCATCACTCGCGCGGCGCGCTTCGAATTGACCGTCACCGGTCCCTTCGAAAACCAGATGACCCGCCGTCGCCAGCACGCCGCCATTTTGCAGCGACGGATGAGCGACCGACCAGACTTCCTTCTGCGCCACCGGATCCCAGGCGACGAGCCGCCCCTGGAAACTCGATGTGGCCTTCTTGAGCACGATCGGATCGTCGGGCGCCTCGAGCAACGTCGAATCGATCGCTGTGTTCCAGGTACCCGGACGGAAGGTGAAGGATGGATCGTTTCCGTAGACCATCACGAACTGGTAAGTCGGCAGGTACACCAGCTGATTTTGCGGATCGAATGCCATCGGGTGCCAGCTATGCCCGCCGAGCCCCGACGGTTGCATCACGAATGGCTTGTCGGTGTAGCGTGCAGCCGGGTTTTCAATCGGCCGGCCTGTTGCCATGTCGACGCCGCTCGCCCAGTTCATGGACACGAAATTCTTGGCGGAGACGAGCTGGCCGCTGCCCCTGTCGATCACGTAAAAGAACCCGTTCTTGGACGCCTGCATCAGCACCTTGCGATCGTGTCCCTCGATCTTCAGGGTCGCCAGAATCATCGGCTGACACGCATCGAAGTCCCAGCTTTCCCCAGGGTTCTCCTGGTAATGCCATCGGTAGGCGCCGGTGTCGGCATCCAGGGCCAGGATCGAGGCCAGAAACAGATTGTCGCCCTTGCCGTCAGAACGTACCTTGTGGTTCCAGGGCGTTCCATTGCCGACCCCGATATAGACCCGATGCAACTCTGGATCGTAGACGATGGCGTCCCAGACGGTACCGCCGCCGCCGTGCTCATACCAGGAGCCGGCCCAGGTTGGCAGCGCCGCTTTCGTCAGGATCGCATCGGACGCGGCCCGGTCGGGCGCCGCTTTCGGCCCGGGGGGCACAGTATAGAAGCGCCACAACTGCCGACCCGTCGCGGCCGCGTAGGCCGTGACGTACCCGCGCACCCCATATTCGGCGCCGGCGTTGCCGATGATGACCTTGTCCCCCATGACCCGCGGTGCCCCCGTGATGGTATAGGGTTTGGCGGGATCGGTGGTCTGCTCGGACCAGAGCGTCTTGCCGGTCTTTGCGTCGATTGCGATAAGCCGCCCGTCGAGCGCCGCGAGAAAGACGCGGCCCTTCGCGACCGCCACCCCGCGGCTGACGACATCGCAACACGCATCGAAACCCTCACTGCCGGCAATCTTGGGATCAAACCGCCACAGCTCGCGGCCGGTGCCGGCATCCAACGCGTAGAGTCGCGACCACGCGGTAGAGATGTATATGACCCCGCCGGTGACGATCGGCGTCGCCTCCTGCCCGCGGTTCGAATCGAATTCGAAAGACCATGCGAGCCCGAGCTTTCCCACGCTGTCGATGTTGACCTGATCGAGCGGGCTGAACCGCTGCTCGAGATCCGTGCCCCCATGCACAGGCCATTCCACCGAGGAATCTTTTGCGCAGACACCACCGGCCGCCATGAGGACGCAGGACGCGCCCGACAACGCGGCAGCGAAGATCCTCAGGCAGAACGGGCTCGCGTTCAAGCGTAGTGCTTGAAGGACCGCACGTCGGCGGGCGCGCCGAGCAGCTCGCCCATGCACGCCACGAATCGGATGGTGTGAGGCTGTTCCATGTGGTTGGCGAATGCCTGCTGATCTCGCCACCGCTCATAGACCATCCACGTCAGAGCATCATCGCTCGACTGATGCAACTCGATGATCACGCATCCGGGCTCTTGCGCCGTCAAGCTCACCATTTCGGCCAACGCTGCGCCGAACAGCTCGGATTTACCGACCTGCGCGCGCATCACGACGACATATGCGAGATCAGTCGATGTCGCGAGGACTGCCACCGTCAGAACTCTTCCCGAACCGCCACTCCGAAGGTGCGCGGGGCACCGAACGTTGCCGATTCGACCGAGAAATCCTCCGCGCCCGCCGATCCGCCGGTGTAGTAGAGCTTGTTCGCCAGATTCTTGACGTACAGTCCCACCTTGACGCGCTTGCCGAAGATATCGGCCCAATCGAGGCGCATGTTGACCAGCGTATAATCAGGCAGCTCGGTTCCGGGCAGAACCGTTCCGCCCAAGTTGGAGAAATAGAAATCCGATTGCCCATAAACGTCGACATGCAAATTCAAAGAGCCCTTGTCATCGGGAAGCTTCCAATGCGTGTCGCCATAGAGGGAGCCCGAGAACCTCGGGACATCGCCGAAGGGTCCATAGGTCACCGGGTTTCCCAACAACGTGGAGGTGGCCTGCGTGAAGCGCGCGTCGGTGTACGCGGCCGATCCGCCCAGCACCAACCAATCGACCGGTCGGATGTTGAAGTCCGCCTCGATACCTTGGACTTCGGACTTGGGCACATTCACGGTGGCAGATGAGACCGTGCCGGCGAATACGATGTAGGCAGTCTTTTGAACGTCCGTGATCCAGCTGTTATAGACGGCAATGTTGCCGCGGACCGGCACATCGGCGATTCGACCCTCGAATTTCAAGCCGCCTTCCACATCGCGAACCGTCTCGGGCAGGAAGTAGTTGCCGCCGGGCGCACTCGCCGAGGTCTCCGGGGTCGCCGTCGGCGGGTTGAACGGGTTGAACCCGCCCCGGCGCCAGCTACCGCGCGTCGTGAGGTATGCCATGAGGGAGCTGTTGAAGTGATAGTCGAGGGAGGCGGTCCAGCTCGGCTTGTTCTCCGAGATGGTCTGGGGATAGCCCGCACCGAACACCGACTCCGCCAATTGATTGAGCCCTATGTCTTCCTTGGTCCAGCGGCCGCCGACCGTCAGGTTCAGGCTGTCGGTCAGCTTGTACGTCTCTTGCGAGAACACGGCGTAGGACTTGTCCTGCGTCTCGGCATGATAGAACACGGAAGTATCGATCGACGCCAGCCAGAGCGGCGACAGATAGTCCTCTCTGGTATTGATATAGAACAGACCGAGCAGGTAGTTCAGCCGCTGGTCGAACGCCGCGCCCTGAAGCTGCAATTCGTCCGAGATCGACTTGGTTTTGCTGTTTTCCACCGCCAGGGGTGCATTGGCGAGTATCGCACTCGGCGAGTACATCTGCACGATGGGATACGGAGAATAGTCCGTGTCATACCCGATCGAGTTGCTGGCGTACGAGTAGCCAAAGATATTCTTGAGCGAAACCGCGCTGGACAGGTCGAGGGTCGTCTTGTCGATGACCAGCACGCTGTCGAGCGAATGGGCGAAAGAGGCGTTCTGATCGATCACGTAGTTGCCCTGAGCCCGCTGAAACTCCGGCAGTGTCTGGAATCCACCCGGATAGACGTAGCCCGATGGATACCCCGGAAACAGCTTGCCGCTCAACAGTTCCGAGAAGAACGGCTGATTGGCGGGCGAATAAGTGCAGGAATTGAAGCCCGACGGCTTGCCGCAAGGCACCGTGTAGTAAGCGGTGTCGGGCACATCCGTCCCGCCGGCCCGTTCCAATTGGACCGTCGTCACGTTGACGAGACCGTCCATCGGGTGTGCCTCGATCGTGACGCGCCCCGAGCGATGGATGTCGTCGCCCTCCAGCTGACCGTTATAGAGGTTGAGGACGTAGGCGCCCCCCGAGGCCGCGAATCCGGAAAAGCGCACCAGCAGCGTGTCGGGGATGATCGGCACATTGAGTGCGGCCTCGGCAACCAGGCGGTCATAATTCCCATACTGCAAGGAGGCATAGCCTCCGAAGTCGTTCTTGGGCGTCGCTGTCTGAAACAACACCGCACCGCCGGTCGAGTTGCGGCCAAACAGCGTGCCCTGCGGTCCTTTGACGGCCTGAACATTTTCCAGATCGTAGAGCGCGGTCGAGGACATGATCGGGACCGGCACTTCGTTGACATAGGGTTGAACACCGGGCGGCGACCCGGAGTAGCCGTCCACGGACTCGCCGCGCATCACGAAATTCAGCTCGTTGTTGTTGTTACCCGAAACGACGGTCAGGCCCGGGACCGCCACTTCGAGGTCGGCCTGGGTCTGAATCAGGCGAGTCTGGAGTGAGTCAGCGCTGATGACGTCGACCGCTACCGGAACGTTCTGCAGCGCCTCCGTCCGGCGCCGAGCCGTCACGACGATAGCCTCGAGCGCCGTGTCATCCGCAGCTACCGCAGTTGCGGCCGGAGCCGTCTGCGCCGTTGCCAAGGTCGAGGCCATGAGTGCACCGAATGTGCCGGCAGCCAAACCGAACCAAAATCCGTAGCGCATTTGAATCCTCCCCGTCTAACGTCATCGTCGCTCGAAACTGTGCCCGAAGCGAAGCCCGGCCCTCGTCCAACGCAGAGAGGACCGATTAGTTTTCGATGATCCAAGTCTCGCCGAATGGCAAAAACATGCAATACATCAAACAATGCAAATCGCGACAACT
>Ga0116229_10013196_pt1 | contig 11729 bp, 8 predicted proteins | sample S1TSphgellanicum_3_FD_87313 | JGI IMG/M metagenome (GOLD analysis project Ga0116229, IMG submission 87313) | Host-associated microbial communities from peat moss isolated from Minnesota, USA - S1T2_Fc - Sphagnum magellanicum MG | ecosystem: Host-associated > Plants > Peat moss > Unclassified... | reverse complement strand
TGGTCACTCGCTTGGGTCAGTTATTCAAAAGAGATGTTATCAAATTTCTAGATCTATAAATGGAGATAAGAAAGGTAGTTGTTTTCTAAAGAAGTTCAATATTTCTAGGACATGTTTGGTTGGTGAAGGATGGGATGGAAGTAGGTCAGCTACAAAGCAATCAAAGACTTCCTCCAAATGCATGCTCATGTTAAACAAGTCTGATCTGTCGACAAGCAAAGTGGACCTTGAAGGAGGACGACGACGACGCTTGGATGGTGGCACTCCACATTTGACGTCAACAAATAATTTTGTCCAGTTTAATCAAGTGCCTGACAAGCTTTCAAACAACTACTCAAACAATCCTTCCATTTCCAACACACTAAGGATCCCACTTATTACTTGGCTCTTTCTGACTGACTAATGATATGTTCCGCCTTCAGCCAGTCAAAGAGGTGGCAGAAGACCACCTAGTATTTGCCTTCTTGAGGTCCACACTACTGGCTCACCCTCTACAGCCTTGAGTGATGTATTGAGCTATTGGGGCTCATAGTGAACCAGCACCCACCAATGCACCAGTTGGCCGTTCTGTCTATAGGATGGGCTGCATTTTTTTCATCCAGCTTCGGACCCCGCATTAACCAATATTGTACCATAGTCAGCCTTTTCTGGCCTTTTTTTCTCAAACCTCACAGCCATAGCATAAACATGCCCTCCATCACTAAGCATGTAACTAGTTCATTGGTTTAGTGAAACGGGACTAGTGAACTACACCCACATTTTGTAGTAGTGTTTGCGGGTGTGTCAAAAAGCATGGGCAAAATTCAAAAGTCCATTAATTATTAGTGACCCATGATTTTGATTTGATTTTTCCATTATTGGAAGGTTGATTATGATAAATTTAGATAAATGAGTCTCTTTTTTCATTATTTCAATGAATTTTATTTTATTTATTTTATTGTATCTAAAGAATACATGAAAAATTAGCATTGTGACGTCCATATAAAGTCACCATAGTGTGCAAACACCTTGGATTATCCTTCATTAATAGGCATTTGTTAGCTATGGATGAACATAGTAACCATGTTGCTAAAAAAACAACATCACAAGCAAAATAAATTGCCTTAAACATGATCACCCTACCATCCCACACATCACATGTTCTACAACTATTAGATGTATCTTGTTTCAAGTCATCTAAAACAACATTCAAAAAGGTTAAGGATGTAGCTATGTTTAGAAGCAATCACATGGAACTAAATAAGATTTAACCTTGACTAGATGGGTAGATCAAACCTTGAAACAATCACTTACACAAAAAAAATGAAGTATGGACTTAAGGCCACAAGTATATGGCCTTTGAACTCGAAGGCAATGGACAACAAGATTCAACCTTCACAAATATACATTGTAGCAAGTGTCAATGATCAAAGAAGTGAAGACTAGATAACAAATGATGAAGGTAATCATAATCAAGATTAGGAAGAGAAATTTGCAGTTGTAGAAAATCTTATGCATATAAGTGAAATAGTTCAACAAACAATTTAAGATACGCTTAACAAGTCTAAACATGACCATCGTTATTATGTAGATATGCCTCATAGCCCTATTATGATTTAAGAGCAACTAGAAGAATTCCATGTTGTAAACCTATATGATAACCTTGATGTGCTACAAGACAATCCACTTGTTGCACCAAATCTAACCTAGGAATCCATGTCTATGCATAACTTGTTTTCATTGCCTTGTTTACCTGCAATACAAACAAAGGGAAAAGAGCCATTAGTTGATTACTTTCAATCACATGTTGTGACATCTTATCAATACTTAGATATCATGCAAAAAAAGGCCATGGACAAAACAATTATGAAAAAAATCAAAAAAGAAAACAAAAGGAGAAAAAGGAAAAGAAATTGAAGAAAACAACAAATGTAGGGACTACAATAGATCAAGTAGTTCAAAGAGTTGTTGAAATACGTGCTAGAACAAAATTTGCCACAACTTGAACTACAACAAGAAGTGGGTGATTAACTTCATCAAAAAATTGGGCAAACTTGGAAGTAAATCCATGTAGGTACATGGGCATGAATCTAGGATCCATAACACCTTATTGAGAGGCTCAACAAGAAGCAAAGATTTGACAATAAATCTAAAGGTGTCAACTAGTAAAGTTGCTACATTCAAATGAATAGATTAACAGGACAAGTAGTAGGATCCAAGCTAGAGTAAGAAAAAACCAAAAAAAACATGATTAATTCAGCTAGGAAAAGACCATAAGCACCATCAAAAGGAAAATACCAAAAACATGATCAAGAAGAGCCAATTTCAGAAGAAGAGAATACCAGAAAAGAAAGGATTAGAGGGTGAAAGCATGGTATTTTATACAAAAAAAGTTGATGAAAAAATATCAAGTTTAAAAAAAGACGATTTTTCACAAAAACACAAGGAAATAAATTCAATTTTTACTTCAATTTCATTTTGAAACCATGGTGCTTTCCATTGGGTTTGTATTAAGTTAAATATAAAATTTGATAAACTTTGGAATAATAAAAATAGGGAACAAATACTTTTGAATTAGAAAATTTCATTGAAATAGATTTATGTGAAATTATAACATAAAGATCATTGTATATTCAAAGGAAGGAAAGAAAATAAATTTTACTTTCTCTTTGGTAGAATATACTTGACACATACTTGAAACAAATGTTACATTGCAAAAAATAGGCTTCAAAAGCTACTTACATTTAGAAAAGTCTACTTCAAACCTACTTTTATAATGTAAAATTTTAAAGATAATTCATAATAGTGAAGATTTTCAATTTTTTTCATCATTTAAGTAAAAATATTAAATGTATAATAATTTTATGATGGGTTTTAGTTTTACTTCTTGTTAGCTTGATAAATAGATTACCAAGGTGATTGAATTGTCTACTTTACCAAGTTTTCACCTTAGAAGCACCATCAAGAAAAATAAAGCTCAGCTAGGAAAGGATTAAAAGCACCATCAAGAAAAATCAATTTTGATTAGGAAGGACTAAAAACCATTAAAACAAGTTGACCAAAAACACAATCAAAAGGAACCAAACTTAACTAAGAAAACACTAGTGTTGTCATGTTATATAGAAAAATCCAAATACACATCCAAAGTGGCCGGTTTTTCAATTCAATTTCATATTTGGGCTTATTCACAATTGGGATTTCACAAAAAGGAATAAGGACTACAAGATTTTTGTGGGGCTACTTTTTGCAAATAACATTTACTTGAAACAAATTTAAATGAGAAAAATTAAATAGTCCAATTTAAGATAATTCATGTAATGGTGGTGAGTTTTCACATTGATACATAATTGTGCATGAATATTTTGGTTTATAACCAAAAACATAGAAACACAAAAGGTTAAGTGTGTCTATTTATGGTTTAAGTCTTTGTCCTTAATGGCTAAAGAGCTTTAGCAACCTTGTTTTGTTGAAAATGTGGGTTTTGTTTGTTTGTTTTTCTTATTTAGGTTCTTGTCTTTTTGATTATTAAAGGGCTTCAACAACCCTATTTTGTTGAAAGTGTACATGGGAGGAGTTAATGAAGATGTTACATCAATTGCCCTTGATGAAATCAGATCTTCATCACTTTCAAATGTTGAAAGTGTGCATTTGGAATCTTGCAATGTGACATTGTTAGATGTTGTTGATGTTTCACAACTTGTGGTTATAAAAGCACAAGCTATGGCTTGGAAACCTCACAACTGCATGTCTATATGTTGGGGATTTTTTGTTATGAACAATGGGCTACCTATGGATTTGGTGAATTTGTAAATGTTGCGATACATAATATGTAGATCTGAGCAATCAACCATCGATGCTTTGGGTCAAAGATCTACTTTGTGTAGAAGTTTAGTTAAGTGTAGAAAAGTTAATGGGATCACTCCCATGACTACTCATGTGTAAATTGCACATCCAAAGTTGTTTGTTCTAAGGAAACAACAACTCATTGTGATGGCAAAACTTATTGTTGCTCATGCTCGGCAATCAAGGAAGAAAAGGTCAAGTTCTTTTAATTGTGCAATTATTGAAGTTTTTAGTGCTACAAACTTGTACAAAAAGAACAAGGAACACCAACACCAATTTCTCAAAGATAGTAATATTTACTAGTTTTGATCTATGGATGTCTTGCAATAGTGTGGATACTTTCACTTTGGTTATCAAGTTTTTAAATGATATTTGTGCTTCCATTCATGTTGTTGTGGGGTTGTTTGAAGTGAATGAAACAATTGAGTAGTCCATGGCTACATAGTTGTGGTCTTTGTTGGAGAAGTTTGGTTTGTTGCATTGAGTGATTGCCATTGTGAAAGATGAAGACATTAATTGGCAATTATAATGGCAACAACTTTACATTCTATCATCGATTGTGAACCTTTGAAAATTCTTAGGGTTTATGAAAGCACATGCATTGGGCATGTGATGGCTAAAGCCTATTAATGAACTACAAATGACAACAAGGTTTCTTCTAAGCTATAACATGTGAGTGTGAAGAATGCCCAAGCTAGTTTATAGAAAACCATTACTTGGACCAAAAAATCAAAGAAAAGGACACAAGAATGGGTATGGGCTTATGCTAAAGTGGGATGCAACATCTAAAATTAAAAACTCTTATGAAGACAAAATTTGCTAGCAAGGTCATTATGTTTGAAGAGATTCTAAAATTTAAAAATGTTTTTATTCTTTGTTATAATAGGCAAAAATTTGTGGCTTTACAACAAAAGGTTCCTAAAGCCCAAATGTGGGCTATTGTTGAAATAATCACATTTGTGTTGAGGTGTTTGCACACTATGGTGACCTTATATGGACATCACAATGGCAATTTTTTTTATATTTTTTAGATACAAGAAAATAAAATAAATAAAATTCATTGAAATAATAAAAAAGAGTTTTATTTTTCTAAAGCTATCATAATCAACCTTCCAATAATGAAAAAATCAAATCAAAATTGTGGATAACCAATAAGTAATGAACTTTTGATTTTTTCCCACATTTTTTGTCACACCTGCAAAAATAATGAATGGGTGCAGTCATGTTAACATGTACCAAAAGTGATTATAACCATTGTTTAATTTTTTGAATTTTGGATTGTAAAAATAAATTAAAAATAAATAAATAGAATAATATTTTATAAAATGTTATTGTGAATACATTATGTACATCTCATAAAAATTTGGATTCAATCTAATAAGTGAAAAATATGTATAAGGATTTTTAACCTCTTGTAACTATTGTTTAAAAATTGCATAAAAATAGTTTTAAATGATTTTGACATTAAAAGCACAATTTGAAAATATTTCTTAATGACATATTTTTTGGATTTTTTTAATATACACCTTAACATAATATTATTAAAAAAAAATTAAAATGTAATATTTTTTGAAAGATGTATTAAAAAGATTCCAAGAAGATTTTAAGAATAAAGTAATGGTCTAAAGGGGCATGTGTGGCTCCTAATAGAGTGGTTGGACTTGGATATGGACTTTATCTTACAATGTGTTAGTTTCATATGTTTCAAACTTGGGGATAATGGACAAATTATGTTTAAGAAATTAAAGATCCATTGAATGAATGGAATGTGATTTTAATTTATTATGTTATGGATTTTTCAAAATCCCAAATATTGTAATTATTTTAAAAGTATTTTTAAGCATCTAGAAATTATTATTTTAGAAATTTTATTTTGTCATATTTTTTATATGTCTTATAGCATCATGACTTGAAATTGGAAATGGAAAAAAATGTTATTTTCATTATCATCCAAATATTCATATTTTAAGCCAATTTTTAACTACACTAGAAAAGGATTTTGAAAAGGGATTTTAATCTGCCAAATTTGAGACACCCTAACATGCTTTTGCCCATTGAACCCTATTGTTTCAACATGTGTGATGAATCAATCCAAGGGCCATTGGTTATTGTCAAATGCCTTGACAATAACTATCAGCTTGATTATGAACATGGAAGTTAAGTTGTTGTAGTTGTCTAACCCATTTGAAGTTTATGACCCTTTTGAGGTAAAGATCTTATTTTTACATAGGAATATGTGACTTGAAGTTATAAAGGTGATCAAACATTTTTTTGGATTTCTTGAAGTCTTTTGATGACTGCAATTTAACAACATGATGGCTATCATGTTGGATCCATGCTTCAAGGCTTTGTGCATTGTGGAAAGTTTGGTGGAATGCGAAAATGCAATCAAATTGGCATCTAAATGTGATGCCAAGATTGTGATTCCACTTCTAATGGTGTGTTTTGAGTAGTTAAACCCCAATATTGTTACAACTACTACAATAGTTAATTATGTAAGATTGGAGCTTAAAGAAAATATGTTTAGAGTGGGGACCTCAATTGACGAATATTTTTGTGCATTAGTCACTAAAGAATTGTCTTTTTTTAGGATACTATCTATTTCTCCATTTACATGTGCATATCCACTAACTTGGTGGCATATGTATGAACACTAGTTTACAAATCTGGGTTTTCTAGCTAAATAGATTCTTGGAATCTTGGGTTCACAAATAAAAATGGAACAGGTTTTTAATCTTGTTGGGGTGTTGATAGCTTTAAGACAATACCACTTGCAAATGGACAACATGGATTGGATCATCATTATTGTGAAGAATTGGCTTGATGATCCATGTGCCAATTACAAGCCAAATTTTGATTTCAAACAATATTTGAAAATGAAAGAATTTTTGGTAGGGGGGTCAAAGCAAGATAAAATATACCAAAAAAGTAGACGTCTCCACTTTAACCCTACACCTCTCATATAACTGCCATAAAGTAGCATCAGATTACGTGAAAGTATGTGTCAAGTAGCATTAGTTGGTTCTATTAAGTTTATAAGAATCTAATTCTAAGGAAATCAAAAGCAAATGAATTTAAAAAGTAGATAAATACTACATTTGAAAGTGACTAAAAAATATGTGTTCAAACCTACTTTTTGGTTAGAAAATTAATGAAATTGATATGTAATAAGTTAGGAAATGAAGATCAACATATGTTTTAGCAAGTCATTAAGAAAAATCTATTTCCTTTCTGTAAGAACCTACTTGACACTTGCTTGAAACCAAAAACCCATAGTGAAAAGTAAACGTCAAAAGCTACTTGTATTTTGAAAAACCTACTTAAAACCTACTTTATATTTTGAAATATGAAAATCAATGCACATTAAGGTAAACATATATCATATTTAGTCATCGAAATGAAAACATTCAATGTTTCACAATTTTGTAATGGGTTTTATTGCTATTTAAGATCTACTTATTCCAGTTTTGACAAGGTAATCAAATTATTCACTTTATCTTGTTAACATGCAAGAGATAACTACAATTTGATTGAAAAATATGATTTCTTTGAAGAATTGCAAGTTGATGATGATTGACTTTTTGGGTTGGGGTGGGTTTGTGTGGGGTGTGGTTGGGGCAAAGAAATTGTGCTACAATTGGGCAAAATTCTATGGTTTTGCATAGAACTAGGGTTCAATGCCCCCACATATTTTGGTTTGGTTCTAAAAATCTAACTTTCCAAGTTTTTTGTTTTTTTGTTGCAATTTTTTTATAGGTAATAAAATCAAAAAATTGATATGCATAACCTTTGTGCATATACATCATTTTGTGAAAATTGAAAATCAACATATTCATAATCGGCAAATTTTTTAAAAACTAAAATAATGTGTAACTAGATGGTGTAGTAGATTTCAGATATTTTTGAAATACATATTCTTCTTTAAAAAAAAGGGGAATATATGATTTATTGGTATCCATAAAATAAGCTTTAAATGTGATAACTAAACAACTGTATTGGAAAACATCAAAAACATGATTAGGAGAGTGAGAAGTGGACCATAGTCATGATCAAGAGGAGCCGAATTCATGAAGGGAAGACCAAAAGCACAAACAAGAGGATCTAAACTCAACTAGGAAAACACTAGAATCTCAATCAAGAGGGTGAAAAAAGAACCAAAAACATGATCAATAGGATTTTAACTAAACTAGGAAAGCATTAGAAGCACCATTAGGAGGGTAAAAAAAGGACTAGAATCACAATAAGGAGGAGTCAAACTCAATGAGTGGAGGACTAGAATTATTTAGTTAGGAGGATCCAAGCTAGGTGAAGAGAAGACTAGAACTTGATGACAAATAAAAAAGGTGCAAAAAATTTGTTGGTGAGGAGGATCCAAGCTTAGAATGTAGCTCACCCTCAATGGAGCATTGGCACCCACAGTTTAAGTTTGGTGAATGGGGATGCATACACCCATTACCATTGATTTAGAAGCCTTAAACTAGATTAATTATTCACCACATGATTAAAATTAAAAAGTGGTTTTGATAATTATGATTAGTAAGTTCTTCATCCATCATAGTGATGGGGCTAGGTGAAGTTTAGTAGTCAACATATTACTATTACATATAGTATAGGACGTCCTGAACATCATTTCATCCATCTGTCCTGTCATCCATCCGTCCATCTGTTCGGTCATCCATCCATCTCGTCATGGTTTGTTTACTCTGACGAGGCGAAGAAAGAATGGAATACAAACACGGTGCGGCAGAGAAAGCAATAGGAAGAGATGGCACACATGCCAAAGCCCTGCAATGATGGGACAAATGGATGAAATGATGCTTCACATCCATCTGATCATCCATCCGTTTCATCATGGTCTGTTTACTCTGACGGAGTGGAGAAAGAGTGGAATACACATATATATAGTGAATTGAAAATTAATAATATTTTTAGCGGATGTCATCAAATTAGAAATAAAATAAAATAAAATAATCCACCCAACCCAAAATCTAACCAATTTGTTTCATGATGAATTCTCTCAAAATTATGGGTTAGAACTCTCAAAAAAATAAAAAAGGATTTTTCTTCACAAATTCCCTTTTCTTAAAGAAAAAAATTGCAATTTTTTTGAGAAATACATCTTTTTTTTTTGGTAGGAATACTTTGTCACATTTGGACACATGTTTTAGTGTTTGGGACAGCTTTTTTTTGTTTTTGCCAATTTTCTATAGTTCAGATAAATTTTTCCAAACATTAGAAAAATTAGTGCTACGTGACTTTTTTGGCATACTCGCATTTAGTGATTTTTTTAATAAAAAATTTGTGATTTGTTCGACCAAAAAGATGGGAAAGCATTTTGTGTTGTCCGATAAGCTACTACATGTCGCTTGCGACATTTGGTCATCACTACGTAATATATTTTTTTGGCACATATGTAATGTACCGTCAAATACACACACACCTGTGCATTAGGCACGGGGGTTCAAACTAGTTTGGTAATAAGTGTCAAAGCAAGTCATCATGGCTTATCATGTGTTTGACAAATTTGTTTTTCTCATTTTTTACCACCGTAACTTTGGAGGGGCATATCTTTTTTATTTTCCATTCAAATTGAATGTTTTCAAAGGTTGTGGGTGCACAATTTAATGATCTACACTTTATTTTTAAACCCCAAATAGAATGAAAGCTAAGCCCTTTTACTTCCTAGTTAAACCTCTACCTTTTAACAAAAACTTTATATTTCATAGCTAAACTTTTAATTCATAGCAAAACCATTTTATTTCCTAACTAAACTTCTACCTCACAACAAAACCTTTATATTAACCCTCTACCTACCTACCCATCCACCCACTTGCTATAAAACTATTTTGTTTTGAATTTTAATATGTTTGTATAATTGTTAAGGTTTATGGTATTTATAATAAGGATTATTTAGGGTTTTATCACTAGAAGAAAACATGTTTTTTACAACCAATTTTTGCAGTTAAAAAATGTTATTTCAAAATTTAAAAATTATCATTTGTAATTAAAAAATAATTACAAATGACTTTTTTAGTTATAAAAATTGATTGTAAATAACAATTTATCTTTTAATGTTTTTTTTAACATTAATTAGCTTTAAACTTTATAGTTTAATCTTAAATTCATTATTTTTTTTCATTTGAATAGTTTTAAATTTCAAAAACATAACTAATTGTTATCAATCTCTTTTTTTCCATTTATATGGTCTATCTTATTTCAACCTTAAGGCGTAAACCACCATGTTTAAAATGGTTTGAGGTTCCTAACATCTTCTTCCTACAATTAAGATTTTTAGAAAACAAGAAAAAATAAATGGTCTTATTTTTCTAACCTTAACATTTTGAAAAAAGAAAATAAACATAATCTTCTTTTGACATTTTTTAAAATTAAAAAATAAAATAAAATCTTCAACAATTTTTTTTAATTAAAAAAAAAAAAAAGTTCTCTCTTTCTTCTGTTTGGTTCTTTTCTTCATTTAATCTTTTCCTTTGAATTCATCCTCTTCTTATTTCTTCTTCTTCTTCTTCCTTCATATTCTTATTTTGGCTTATGTTCTTGTTTCACAAATCCAGATAAAACCAAAAAATAAAGAAAGGGGCAAGGTGTAGGTGGCATAGATTGCAATCACACATTATAACTAAGCAATTGTGTGATAGGTGATAGCAACAAGCATGACAATGTGGTTGTAGTTGAATGATGGTGCAATAGGCGATAATGTGCAAACATGAGAATGACGGATGATCAAGTAATGCAAGGCTTGTAAGCTGAGTTTCTCACAATACTACTATTTTTGAAAAAGTGAAGATAAAATTTTTTTTAACTAACCAAATGCACAAGTTTTTTTTTAAATTTAAAAACTAACTAGCAATCGACGTTGCACAACTGGTTTTTTAAAAAGAAAATCTCCTTCTTTATCTTCCTTTCATTTTTCTTCAACTCCTTTTGAATTTTCTTTTGTTGTCCTTTGATATTTTCTTCTTCTTCCTCCTCTAATGATTTCTTCTTTGTCTTCTCACAAACGCATGAAAAAATCAAATAAAAAAAAAATCCTTCAAAAACTCGCCCCTTCATTAATTGCCTATGACACTCAAATGGGGGGGTCACATTACCTCTCACAAATTGAAGTAAACTTTTGCCTCCTAAGCATGATCAAGAGTGAGACAGTTCAGGGGCCAAACAAATCATAGTTGGTCTATGGTTTTAGGAAAGCTCGGTCAGCAGCACATGGCCCAAAATATGCTAACAAGAAGCTATCTTCTCATGATAGCAAGGACCCTACAAATGGGAATGAGCTAAACAAGCATTCCTAAACCCTGGCATTGGAGTTGTGGCAAGTGACTATGGAACTAACAAATGTCTTGTTTCTTCGGCCGTTTCAAGAGAGGGATTTAACCTGGGATGCTGCTTCAGAAGTGGTGCTAATAGCTTGGTTTTGGTTGGAGATCCAGCACTACTCCCTCCAACAACAATAAAAAGACAGGGCATACCTTTCTAGGTGGTCATAACAAGTAGACATGACAACAATTGGGGATGGCAACTTGCACAATAAGAAAACCCCAAGCTTCTTACCACCCGTGAACAAATGGTAAGAAAATAGCAAGCAAAGAAAGCAAAAATAATAATAATTAGCAAGCATACAAAAAACTAAAGCAAAACAAAAACAAGCAAGAAGAAGGAGAAAGAAGAAGATTAAAAAATCAAGAAGAAGAGGTGCAAGGGAGAGGCACACTAGTTTGGCTGGTAGGTAAGTTAGGGTTAGTAGGTAGGAGGGGTCAAAGATAGGTGAGTCAATAAATAGGAAGAGAGAAAAGAAAAGAAAAGAAAGAAAAATTAAAAAGGAATGGAGGTTTTTTTTTTTTTTTTTTTTTCTCCCAAAAAAAATTGAGAACAAAAATAAACCATTATAG
>Ga0116229_10013195_pt1 | contig 11729 bp, 11 predicted proteins | sample S1TSphgellanicum_3_FD_87313 | JGI IMG/M metagenome (GOLD analysis project Ga0116229, IMG submission 87313) | Host-associated microbial communities from peat moss isolated from Minnesota, USA - S1T2_Fc - Sphagnum magellanicum MG | ecosystem: Host-associated > Plants > Peat moss > Unclassified... | reverse complement strand
TTTGGAACCCTATTCTATATTCATTTCCATCTAACACAAAGTTCAGCAGTGTACAAACCATGGTACTCTGCAAAGAGCTGTGTGAATAAATGCAGAGAGGAACAATCATCCATCAAGGGCTTTAGTTATGTTTACATTTGTTCATGCAATGCAATCTAAGACTGCCCTGAAGATAGAGATCCTACAGTAAACCCACCCTTCTCTGCCTCAAGTTATGAAATCGTGCAGTCCCATTCAAATCACTTTGCAAAACCCCTGGCACCTTTCAAAATCTAACAGGAATATGCACCCATCTCAAAGCCAATTTAACATTCATATATCATATATGAGGGCTTTTGTAATCACTCCTTTATATCAAAGGATGCTGATGCATTCCTTGGTGTGAAAAAGAAGTTTCTCTGGAAATTTTCCTGCAATCCTATTAGGTCAAACTTCCGGTGCAGTTTCAGCCTACTGTCTAATAATTCGTTTCCACCTCAATTAAACCCTAGAAGCAAAGCGAGAAGAGGTAGAAAGAAGGAGATGGAACCACCTACTAGGGCTGGAAAAGGGACCATGGCAGCGGCTTCCGGTAACTGATAATGGTTGTTTGCAGTTCAGCACCTTGTGCACCCTTGTCGCGAAAGCACGTGAAATCGGCAATGGAGTTTAATTTTCCTTCTTTCTCTACAAATTCTGTTGCTGATGAAGATGATGAAGAAGAAGATGATGCTAATGATTCAAAATCCCTCCGCGACGACCAAGAATCTAGAGCCACCACCACACCAATCTTTTTTCTCCTCTTCCTCCATCTACTGATGCTGTTGTTGCAACTGGCAACAGATACCCTAGAATTATCCCACTCATTACTACCTAGACCACAAGAAAAAGAGTGTGCAAACTCCAATAATCTAGAAGAAGAAGAAGAAGAAGCAGGAGAAGAATGTTCGTTGCTATTATTGCTCACGCGCCTGACTGATATGCTACTCTCAATGACACGGATTCCCCGAAAAAACGAGCTTAACGAACCAGAGCCCGAGCTGAGACAACAAGCCGAGGGACATGCAGACTTCAAGCATGACCCAAAACGGACAAAGTATAAAGAAGCAGATGAATTGGAAGATAAGCAGCAACGCCACCCATTACTCCCAAATCGTGTGACTCGTCGTTCAGGTAATTCACAAACCAAGCTTCGGTTGAACCCAATTGCAACAGCCATTAAAAACCCCCCACAAAACCCCTCTCCCTCCCTCCCACCCCCCTCTTCCCCACCTCCACTCAACCCTACTAATAGAACTAAGTACCACAACCACCACCACCACCACTACCACTACTCTCTCCTCCTCCTCCTCCTCCTCCTTTGCTTCTTCTTCCCCCTGGTCCCCCGTATGTGACTAGAACAAACAGGGAACAAAGCGGCAACCAGCACCAGGACGATGGAGTCTGCTAGCATTCGGCGATGGTTTGGTGGACATGGGATGGGGCTGGGTTGGTAGCATGAAGAAGGGAGAGGAACGACGAGGAGGAGAAGAAGAGGAAGAAGAAGACACGGTCCAGATGAGTCCAGGTGTGAAAATGTGTGAACCTGGTAAGTTACCTTCTTCACTTACGCTATCGTGTTTTGTTTTGGTGCCCTTTTTTCAATCAGTTTGAACCAGTAGGCTACCCACGTTGGTTCTTGGTACCTTAATCCCTTTTCTTAGTGGCCTCTTATAAGTGTGCAAATTAAGCCCAAATATTTCTTAGATTTGAACTCGGAGGCCGTGAGTTTGTCTAAGCACAGGATATTTGTAATATTTAGACATAATTTAAACTGATTTTGGGGAATTTTACCATGGTTCCAATGTGAGGGCTAGTTCACCCAAGGCCCTATACTGGTACATACCAGGGTCCTTTTTTTCACCTCTGTGGTGTAGCCACACTAGCAACCGTTCACGTTTAGGATCTAGCCAGATTTGGCTACACGACAGGTACGACAGTTATTTATTTATTTATTTATAGTTCTTCTTTTTTTGGCGACCTGCAGAGGGAGGCAGTCTAAATCTGACAACCCCAACCATATTTTTCTGGCCCAAAGAAAACACTAATCTAGAAAAAAGCCTTTGTAGGGGTTACAGCCACCAAAAAAATTCGCATTATGGCAAAATTTCACACCAAAAAAACGTTGGTATCCACACTAGCAATCGTCCATATTTAGTGCTGTCTTTTTTTTTTGGGGGGGCGGCTGGGGGCCCAATTTTTGCAACTTGGTGACATGGTTTTGTAATTTTTTTTAAAGAGTAGGGGAAGGTTGCACGTGTGACTCTTTCTACACATGCTTTTGTCACCTCGGTGGCCACCCTAACATTTTTATTGTGGTTTTTGTGTTAATTTTTTGGTCAAAAACTGAACTGCAATTTTGGTTATAGGTCTTTTTAAGACTCTTTGTGTTATAGCCAAGATTTGCAAGATGAATTTTTTTTATTCCATTTGCATTTTAATGGGGTGTTAATTGGCTATGGATTTTCATCAAGTTGCCATTCTGACAATTTCATGCAACAAATCTATGATCTTGCCATGTGCATACAACAAACTTCCAAGTTTCAAACCCCAGGCCCATATAGACCCAAAGTTCAAATAAACTTCAAAGACTTTTGACCCAATCTCACAAATACACAAATACCTGATCGAGATTTGAACTCCTACCCATAAGGGCATTGCACATTACAAAGAAAATGATCTATGCTCAAAAAACACACACACCAAAATGTAAATTCATGCACATTCACAAATATGTTGTTGCATGTGTTGCCCATGCTCTACACACACATAAACACAACAAACTTACAAAGGCTAATGTTACGACCAACAAGCCAAAAATATCTAAGCCTTAAGGACTTCAATGTCTCATGCCCATGACCCAAAGGCATCCATTACATGTTCAATAATAAAAGTCAAAACTTGCTACAAAAGAACATTAACATAAAAATGGGATCTATAAACCTAGGCCTCAATTGTTCTCTACAAGCTTTTTTTTTCCAAGTTGCAATAGCTTCATGAAACAAGGTGGTCTCTAAAATTATGCCCAAAGATCCTAACACACAAATCTAAAAGTGTGTTCAATTGATTGCACACCTTGATTTTCATAAAAGCAAGTGTGTTGAAACATTACTAACTTTCTACAAACCTTAAAACTTGTACCATACAAATTATAGTAAGCTTAGATCAATTAAGCATCTTCAAAGTCATGATCTAGTTAACCCCAAGCTTAATTCACAATTCAAGGGGATTGCAATCATTTTTATCCATATCAATGATCTTTATGAAATTGTTCTTCATGGTTTGAACGAACAAATGAGATTGGTTGTCCAAGGTAATGCCATCTAGCATAACATCACATCATTTCTTGAACATGGGCCCAATAATTTTGGGCATTGCAAAATGATTTTTTTAAGTGGCTAGGCAAAGCTTGAAGTTTGATGTAACATGATGTTTCACCCAATAATGTGGGTAGACAATGCCCATGGTTATCAACTCACAATTTGAAAATTGATGTTACAATTTAGAAAAAATTTGAAATTTTACCTTTGAACATTGTGCATTGACATTTTTCAAATGTTGTTCCATTGCCCAATTTGTAAATCATCAACATGTATCCATGCCAACTCAATACCCAAACAAAATACACACCACACAACATCAAGGTTAGGGCAAATTAGATTCACATCCAGATTAATGGTATAACTTTATTCCAAAAGTTGATCAAATCTTTGGAAACAATAAAGGTATCAGCCTTGAATGCAATCTCAATTGCATTGTAATAATAACATATATCAACTTGCATAAGCTTCATGGCTTCAACAAAATCCACAACATAAATGTTCTAAGTTTGAACCATCTTGATAAGTCCATGCAATAATTCAAGCAAGGGCATGAAACAATGAAAGCCAAGCAGAATTTGAACATTAAACAATGCAGTGACGTTGGCTTTCACTACATTAGATGCAAGTTGATCTTCTCACATCTACATGATGAAAGATTTGTATTCTAACAACACCCCCTTAGTAGGAGAAAACATTGACAACCAACATGTCTTCACATTACAAAGGAAATTCAATGCCTTCACATTGAATAAAGTAACAAGTCTTTCAAGCTCAAGAGCTCTCTTCCCATATTGAAAAAAATAAAAATATATTTCGACAAGTAGTTTCTCAATGTTGTCAACCAACGACTAATAAATATATAAAATCTTCATAACCAAGTCAATTATTTTGCAACATAGTGAACAAACATAGAAAAAAGAACCACATCATGTTTGATTTGAGTGGTGACTGCATTGCACACATTAGTAAAAATAAACCCTCCATCAATCTTAAATGACACCAATTTTTGGCCCACCACTTGAACATCCATATTGCCAAAACTCAAAAGAGTACACAACGTTACCTAGGTGTTATTTGTTATAGTACACATGTTATCACCTCTTCAAAGGTGAATAAAATGGGGACTTGTTTCTATTTCTCAAGCACATATGCATGGATCCCACCCAACTACTATTGTTGATTGCAGTATCCTCATTAGTGGATAGGGAGATGAATTTAACAACACCTAAAACTTCTCTTAGTCTGTTGATCACAATGTCACACAAAATCATAACCATTTCCCAGCCAGATGAATCACTCCAATGTTTTTTGGGGTTATGCTTGAAAATGTAAAAAATGTTAATAAACCTTTCAAGCTTTAATATTTTGTCATTAGTTGACCTTGGCTCAAAACATGAAATCAACATGCAAAATGGGTTCTCTAGCAATTTTCCTCTCCCTCCATGCCCACACATACCTATTGGAAGACATCCATTGATTGAAATTAGGAGGCAAACAACTTTTCATTTTTCTGGAATTAGTTGTTATTCTCAAAATAAATCATTCCTTTATGTCAACCAAAGGTATCTACCAACACCTTCTTCCTACCACAATACATGCTTGTACAACCCATCAAATTTAAGGCACAAAAACTTTTCACACCTTTCAATGTGGCTACAAATCTTACATTTCAATGTGAAACTTTGTCATTTAAACCTATCACAAATTCTTCCTAAGGGAGCTTCATAGCCCAAACATCCTAAAAGGTCATGTTATATATTCATAGAACTTGTTTTTCACAAATTTCTCTTCTTAAGACAGCTTAAGCATAGGTTTAGAGATTGTAGCTTTAATGATATTTACAATTTTGGAGCTATGGCTAGATGTTGCAACATGTGAAACAATGGATGACCCAAAGATGAAATTCCACTAGAAGTTCAAAGGTGAGACAAATGTTGCCACAATGGTAAAGTCAAAGCACAAGCATGACCACAAAGCATGACAATGATTAGAAAACACAACAATGACCACAAGTTCCCAAACTACAACTTGCAAGAACCAAAGAAAAAAAAACACTTCAAGTTCAAAAACTCAAAATGGGCATGATCAAAACACACCTACCAGTTGCAACCTTCAAAAAATATGAATTCGAACTAAAAATAGTAGATGAAAAGGTGCAACCTCTTGTTGGGCTCACATGGCTTATTTTTGCATTCAAATGTTTAAGCATTATAGGATATTAGTGCGGCATGTGTTGTTAACCCAAGTGTGAATTTAAAAATTGTTAGTTTCTTATTTTGTTGAATTTGTATTGAATTTCCAATGACAAAGATTAGTGTTCTTTTATAAAAATTCACATCATGACAACAACAAAAATTGCAAAATGTTGACATTTTTACAACTTTGAAAACCACGAAATTGAAAGAAAAAAACCCTAAAAAAAATTACTCAAAATCCAATATCTCCTATAATTTAGGTCTAAAAATTACAAAATCACCTCCACAAAATCTTACACATCATTACACACTTTCCAACAATACCAAAAGCACACCTTAATTTCACTAAAATTGTTAATTTTGATTTCATTAAATTTTCAATGAGAAAATAATTCAATATTCAATAACTCTTGCATCTTGAATGTAAACATTAGAGAACAATTTTGGTGCACCCTTGCACCAACAATACCAAGAGTGGGATAAGAGGTCTCATGGCTTGGGAGTTCTCAATGTGTGAAACAAACAAACAACCTTCCTTCATTGATAGATAGATCCCCTCCTACAACTCAACCAGCACGAACGCTGATATCTACTACCATGGTAAAATGCATCCCAGAATAATTTTGGTTCAAAGCTTCTAAAATTTATACATATCCTATTCTTTAAGATCGGGGTCTCCGCAACATTTCTCTCATTTACTATAGCCATTGTCAGAGGTCTGTATGAGGTCCTACTCCAGGGCAATGGGTGAAAACCATCCATCAACTACTGGGATAGTACATTCACCTTCTTAGAGGTTATGTTTAACTTGGGAAAGGAATACCATACTCCCTGATCGGATTGAACAACAAATGTTCGAATAATTAATTTAATTTTTAATTTTTAATTTCAGCACTTTTTTTTAAAAATTCTGAACATTTCTACAGATAATGGTTATAAAAAATAATAAAGACGTTTCTCATATTTTTGATACAGTCTAATGTGTTTGGACTATCTCAGTCTTAGGTTTTTGAAGGTTTTAAGAAGGTCTGCGGTTCAAACCTGACAGTTGAAATCTTGCAGATTCTTAACTTTATCAAAAGAATTGAAACAAATGATAAAAAAAATTTCAAAATTTTGATGAAATGAAAAATCATTTAATTTATGCCGAAATCGTTCAGTTACTACTGTAGGCGGGGCGCTAAACACCCCCAAACGAGCTCTGTCCGGCTCTGCTTTGGCTCTGACAGTCAAGAACAAGAGTCAATCACAGACATTAGCGCTGAACCGGAAAGGTGTAAAACTAAAGTGACAAACATTGCCTCTTGTTGTGTGCTTGTGCCGGAGTGGTTAACGGGCATGACTCGAAATCATGTGGGCTTTGCCCGCGCAGGTTCGAATCCTGCCAAGCACGTTTTTTTTTGTTTTTCTTTGCAGGCAGTCTCTTTTTGTCTCTTATTCACTCTCTCTTATTATGTTTTGAGATTGGAAAAAGTTGGAAAATTGGTTCATGGTGGCCTACCCAATATGTGTAATGACTTCATAGGATTTTTGTTGTGTGGTTGAAGGGCACATTACACCCCGTAATTTTCCATCCACCAAAGGCGGCTGTTTCAGAAAAAGGAACACCCATTTCTCCTTTTTAATTTTTTTTCCTGTGATACTTGGGAAATTTTTTTTTGTCGGATATCATGGGAAAGACATTTCAAAATTAGAATCCTACTGATCTAATACACGCATTAAAACCCTTAGAAGCAGGATTTGCCTATCATTAAAGCAATTAGATAAGTCAGTTAAGGGCAAAAATATTTGCACAACATCTTTCAAAATTTAATGGTACCCAATATATACTAGAGGGACACAACCAACCCTACAACCTCCAAACAAACTGTTGTGTAATCCATCCAACATCCAATATTGAAATAAATAGATATACAACAAATACAACTTTTTCATCATACTTGGCAACAAGAACCACAAAACTACAATGTTTGTAGCATCAACACAAAATGATGCACTCAACCCACCAAAATTCAAATGTACATGCTTCGGAGAGATAAACATGGGATTAAAATCATACGGGTATCTAAATTGACAACTTGACATTTGTTTCTCATCTCTAACTACATAGATTGCTCCTCTACATATGACGACTGGTCAAACAAAAAACTTATGTATACTCCTTTTGGAAGCAAGTTCACCAAAAGTAGTGATACACAATGAAACTAAGATCCCACAAAAGCATACTAGTGCATGAAAAAGTAACAAATTAGTCTAAATTGGTGCATAACAACTCAAAATTACAAATTATAAGGGTATGTGCAGATTCACTTTCACTACACTAGAGAACTTTAATGTATTTTGAACATTTCGAGCATGCAAAGTTTCATATGAATGAATCAATAAAACAAAAAAATTTCACTATGCACATAGAAGCAAATGATAAAATCAAAAAATTCTAGATCACCAACCACACATTGTGTCAAATGAAATTAACTTGTAGCCCACTAATTAATCATACCAATCCCATCATAAAGAATAGACAGATCAACAACACCACACCAAAGACTGGAACACATTTGAAAGTGCTCCTGTCACACCCGAGAATGGTGGTAAAATTGATAGCAACACAAAATGAACTCACACATTATCATACAATCCTTGATTACTCAAATCATGTGAGCTTTATCCCTAGATGTGCAAATGCCTTGCAAAGTTGTGCCTAGATACTATAATTGGCTTTGGTTTGAACATCAATACCATAATTTTGTTGACCCATGTGCTTAGTGAAGATAACATATATCAAGTTCACATTTTTTCACAATTATTGCACATACAGATGAAAAAATACAAGCCATTCATCATCCCTCCAAGACAAGAGATGAATAGTAAATCCCTTGATGACAATAGTTTTAAGCCAAACAAGTGGGGTCCATAAAAGCATTGAAGTCATACAAAAACTCTTTCTATTGATACCACATCATGTCTCAAGTACTCCAACACACCACCTTTGAACTAAGCCAATACTCTTAAAGCTTTTGGCTACCCAAAAGGAAGAGGGCACATATTCAAGTTTACTTTGTCCAATTACTCACATACACATTTCATATAATCACTCTTACCATGCTTCCATGCTTGATCATCAAGGCATGGATGCCAAATTCTTTGAAGAACAAAGTTCCTGTTTGTGCCCTCAATTCCATGTTATAGTGGTTTCTGTCACAATGATTTAAACATCAAGTGATCAAGTGACACAAAATTAACTTGCCATCAAAATGGATATGTTCATCAATGTGTAACTTCTGAGGCAGATTCAAGTTGTTTTCTAATGCTTTTCATTTCCAATATGGTTGACTTGGCTTGTATGGTGTAATGGCCATTCAAAGCAGCACAACTGCTTTGGATTTGAATGCACAAGCACTTAACAATCAACTTATCTGAAATTTCAATCCTGTAAGAGATGTCGTATGGTTTTTCATAGTCTTGAATAGTCTTATTAGCTTGAAAGATTGCACAAATCAAATTCCAAACTCCTTTAGACTTAGCCATTGTATAAAGTTAATTGCGTATTGCTTCCTTGGACTTTATAGGTTCTTACATAAATTAGTTGCTACTGAGACTCGGTCCTTCACAAACAGCAGTAGACATGAAGACTGAACTAGATCCAATGAGAGATCTATTACACAAGTAGGACTCTTGCATTTCACAAGTAATTATGTTGGGCATATAGAATAGGACTGGGAAGTTGGCATACCTCCAGACTCTTAAAGCATGAAATCTTGGGTAAGTAAACAGGACCTCATATGAATGCTGCACCAAACAGCAGATGAAGGGTAACAAATTGTTAAACTGAATTATTAACAAATCATTAAACTGCATTTTGTAGCCAATCTGTGGATAGGGAAAGAGACTACCCTCACTTTGGTGCTAACATTTAAACAATTTAATGTCTGACAAGCCAATGTCTCACACAGAGGGTGGGCCAGCTAAAATCCAGACTGCCAAGGCACCTGCTGAATCAACAACCCAGGTACTGTCACTAAAACCAGAGTGTTTCTGCAACTGCCAAATCAATAAGAAAATTCAAGGCAACAAGGAAATCAGATACTAAGACCCATGATCATGCCTGCTCATGATTTGTTTAGTTCCAGAACCAGACCTACCAGACCTTTTTCTTCAGTCGGTTGTTGATGTCTGTCAACTCCTTTGAAGTGCTTTTATACACATACACACTCTCCCCAACACATGTATAGACTCTTTGTGTGTGGTGACATCAGAGTGTGTGCCTGCAATATCAAAATCCTCAGATCAGTTCTGTCAGTGGAGTTCATTCAAATGCAGGCAATCACCTTATTGCGCAGTCAAGCATCGGAATAAGCTCCTACTGTTGCATACACTCAATGCAGAATGTAAACTAATTTGGTCTGTGAAGAGCACATTGCATATGTGTAGTCTCAAACAAATCCTTACGAGAAAATCAATAAAGTGACCAATCCCACAGCCAAGGATTATTCACCTGGATAACATACCTTATACCTCAAAGTAGTGAAGCAAACACATTGTGCATCATTGACACTTTTTTGGGAGACATGTCTGGAAGTACTGGAAATGTCAGGTGTCCAGGAGGGGCAGGCACCTCACCAGCATCACAAGATTTTCCAGTCCTACAATTAGGAGAAGAGGATCCCAGGATGGAACAAATGACAGCACCAACCCACTATTGATAACATGGTTTGAAACACTTTCAGGGAAAATCTTCCCCAATACTCCATCAATCTTTGAAGGGAGAACAAAGCAATCAGGCTTATCAGAAGACTAAAGAATTGAGAGCAACTGGAAAGGACCACAGCACAAAGTCATTGAAGAAGTTGCACAAATCAGGGAAATCCCTTTCCACATGGAAAGAGGCGAAGCTTGAAGTGATCCCTATACAGTGGCAAATAAATATGAAAATGCACAACATATAGAATGCAAGAAATTTGGGAGGTCAATGTGACCTTCTGAAAGAAAATGTTGACAACTGTCTCTGCTCAAGTCCCCCCACTGTCAAGTGGGCTTGGTCTCTGTGGGCTAAACAGGGCAGCTGAGAAAGATCATCACACTGTTTTATGTTTCAAGGGTGACAAATGCTGAAAAATCCGGCACTAAACAAAAAGAAATGATCATTCATGCAACTCCATGCATCATGTAACCACAAGTGTGCACACATGGCAAATGCTGATTGCAGTGGAGCTCTTAGATGATTTCTCAAAGTAGAGCTGAAGGCAGAGAAAGCTGGCCATATCTGGTGAGTCACAAGAGATGGAGCCCATCAAGCTCACTTCTGCATTGATGAACATCCACTCATCTAGCTCACCACGCCTCTGGTAAGCATCTTCAGAATCCTCTTCCACAATGCTTATGTTTGACATTATGCACCCACCCTCCATAAGGCTGTCAAAGTACACAAGACCATCTGTCAACAGTGGAAACCAAGGCATTAGCAGATGTAGCAGACATGCATAAGACATTGCCACCCATGCCACCAAAAGACTTCTAAGCACATGAAATCTGTCAAAACTGGCAATCCCAAAACTTTGCAATAAACAAGAAAGAAGGCAGTGATGATGTCAAGCTAAAGCTGACCTGTATCAATGCCAGCTATTTGCTTGGAATGACCAGATATACTAACACCACTTGGCTTCTTTCGAAATAAATCCTGCATCATGCTGGTTGCCTCATCCACCATGCAAGACACATCCTCTGGGAATGCATGGTACATGGTGTAAAAAGATGCCACAAGATTGACACCTTCTGGACTTCACATTTCCAGTAGACCATTCTGAGGAGAAGAAAAGTTCCTTATACAGTCTTGTAGTAGCTTCCACAGAAAAAATCTACTGTCAAAAGCATACAAGTGCTAGATTACAAAGACAGTACATCTTCATAAGTATTGAGAACTTCTCCATTTGTTACAATTTGAGTCAACCTGAAAAGAATTGCAAGATGACAGGACAACAAGGTCACAGCAAATTTTCCTGCAAATTTCAACGGGGTGACCTGCTCTTCACAGGGCTGTCAAGGAGCCCAGTCAAAGCAGACTTCATCTTAGCTTTTGTTTTCTCAGGGACCATTCCTGCCTTTATGGTGGCTTCTCTTAGGCAATCGACGTTCATGCCATCTAAAAAGCTCCCAAAAAGTTCACTCTTAACATCAGGCTCAAAATTAGTGTTCA
>Ga0116229_10013191_pt1 | contig 11731 bp, 9 predicted proteins | sample S1TSphgellanicum_3_FD_87313 | JGI IMG/M metagenome (GOLD analysis project Ga0116229, IMG submission 87313) | Host-associated microbial communities from peat moss isolated from Minnesota, USA - S1T2_Fc - Sphagnum magellanicum MG | ecosystem: Host-associated > Plants > Peat moss > Unclassified... | reverse complement strand
TTGTATTGACCAAGACTACTTTTTTTTTCTTTTAGCTATTGTCCGTCCCAATTAAGGGGATGGATGAAATGTCCGTCCGGCTTGATGACGGGACGGATTTTGGGGAAGTTTTTTTCTTTTAGCTATTGTCCGTCCTGATTAAGGGGATGGATGAAATGTCCGTTTGGCTGGATGATCACAAAATAATAATAAAAATAGAAAACACATAAAAATAAAAAAATAAAAAGTTAAAAGTTTCTAAAAAAAAATAAAACGTGAACCAAGTTTAAAAAAACCGAGGGACTTCACAGTGGTCGAAGGTCACGGGCACCCACTAGTATATATATATATATATATATATATAACTCCATGGCTACATCTCATTTTTTGTGTCACTAAATGAAAATGTTTCGCCAAAATAATAATATTGATGCCATTATATATATATATATATAACGAAATAATTCCATTAAAATCAAAAGTGTATTTTTATCGTTTTCAATAGCCATAATTCAATCAAAATTTAAGACCATTTCCAAAGTTTTTGTGCGTGGTTCTCTATAATGGTTCAAACATGTAGTTTAAAAAATATATTTTAAATTTATAAATCTACTTTTATATTTAGCTTGTAGTCAAATTTGGCTAATTTTTCTATGTATCAATATGTATCGTTGTCACTTTGATCCCAACACAAATTATTACAAAATGAAACATCAACATGATCATGGTCACATCAACACCATCATCTTATGCCATATGAATTAGTATAAGTTATAAGATATAATGCCAATGTCATGCCATCATGTATCAATACAATCCATAACACATATAGTCCTCACATTTAAAAGTTCCCCCTTGAACCGTCAAAGTAAAAAATTATTCACCTCTTCCCAACCTTTTTTTTTTAGGTTATTTGTGTTGGGCAGAGCCCTGTCATAAGCACCTGCCATCAAAACCTGGCGATTATTTTATGCTTGGGACTCGTTTTGCAATGATGGTCAGGCCCTGGATTGCGTTCCCTCTTGTAACCTAATCCTTGTCCTAGGTCTTGTTGCTTTTGTTGTATTCTGGTCTCAGAGATTTAGGGCTGGATGGAACTTTGTCATGTGCTGCTGGAGTCTTCTGTGAGTGTAGTAGTTGCACTCTACACTGTGAAGAGAAGAGCAGCAGCTCCACCGGTGCTCAGTATGTGACCTTGCAAAAATGTTTCAGGCATCCAATTTCCTTTTGCTGGGCCACATACTGAGCACCGGTGGAGCTGCTCTGAGAGAGTTTTCTTTCCCATGTGACTTGATTGTGCTATTTCTTGCATGAACTGTGGTGAGCTGACCTAATCCATCCTCTGAATGTGTTGATGCACTCCTCTGTGAGAGAGTTTTGTTTTTCCGTGTGGCTTGATGTGCTATTATTTCCTTCAATGAACTGGGGTCAATGAGGCTGACTTAATCCATCCTCTGAATGTGCTGTTGCATTCGCTGTGAATATGCAAGTAGATTGATTCCTGGGAAAATTCTTCCTGTGATCTTCCACTCTTTACTGCCTTCATGCACAACTACTGACCTCTGTGTCTCTGCAAACACCTGAGGTTTTGGCAGCACAAGACATTCTTGCAATGACTGGCAGGATTTCCTACAGTTGGTAACCAAATGTATGATTGCACGAAAGTGAGTAGCCAAACCTTTGAATGATGATGTCTTCAAGTGCATTCACCTCCTCCATGCCACCAACATGGTGGCAGATCACTTCTTCACAATACTGGCTACTAGGGTATATGGTACCTTGATTTTCTCTCCATCTCTCAGCAGGTTCAGTATTCCTGCAACTAGTCTATTCTGTAAATTCTGCTCCAAGGGATGATGAGTTGTGGTCAACTGGGTGCAGAACTTTTCCTTGTTTGAATGTGGATAACAATGGTTGAATTTCTGCAATTTTGTGAAATTTGGGATCTTTTTCATTGCAATTTTTGACCAAGTTCTAGTTCCATCAACTACACAAGCAAGCTGCTGCTGGGGTTGACTTTCACAGAAGCACCCAGATGAAATCTCTTATTATAACTCCAGCAAGAGCACATGGTGGTGGAGGAGGTAGATTGCCAGCATGCAAGCAACCACAGAGAGCTTGGAAGTGTATTGCAATTGTCCTCTTTGACCTAATAATTGCTTCCTTTCATTTCATTCATCTAGTTTAGCTTTATATTTATGAACAAGGAAATTAGAATCCAACTCTGGCAATCTGTTCATTTGTGGCATGACTCCCAATATGAGCTAGACATTATGGCATAATGGAGGTATTCCACCATGCAAGCAACCAAGGAAAGGAGAGCTTGGAGGTGTATTGTGATTACCTCAGTATTGTCTTTGAGGTTCACGACCTTCCTTCCTTCTTTCATTTCATTTGTCAAGTTAGCTCTAGACTTTTGAAAGAGGAATATTAGAATCCAACTCTGGTGATTTCTTCATTCAAGCAATCACATGCACCAGTTCTTCAATTTATGGAGGTATGGGAGGAATATATGCTTGCAAGCCAATTTTGTGGGCTTGGAAAACCCAACTTGGGAGATTTTGGTGTTTACAACAACAATATTGTTCATAATGTCTGACCTTGCAATATGATTCTATTATGGCCTTTTTTCTTTTGCAACACCAAACATGAGCTTCTGCAATAGTGGCCCAAGGTTATAAAGTTGTAGTGGACAAGTGTGCAAGATGTGACGATGCATGTGTGTTATCTTCTAGAGTAATTCTCTATTATGGCATGGTTAACTACCATGTTTCTTGTGTTTATCTTATGTTTTTTGAAAACAATAAAGAAGTGAGCTTAAATGTCTATAAATCATGTGGTTCAATCTTTTGCTAAGGGGTTAACAACCTATATAGGGTTCATCACTTAACAAAATTAGGTGGGAAAGTAAGGGAAGAAAAATGTTTGTTATGTTATGAATGTATCATGTTGGCATAAACACATGTTTCCATAAACAAGAGTTTCAATTGAACACTTATCTTGATGATAATTGGTTATGCCATGCATCGTACAAATCCAAGACTTGATTGATTTGCCTAGATGTTCATGGATGAGATGCCCAAAACAACTTGACCTTCATTTCGAGGTTCTTAAAAAACTTTTTTCATAACTTGAATACAAACTAAGGTCTATGATTTTAAAAAATATTCTTTTTCAATATGCCATCATATTGCAAAAGATGGTAAAAAAATGACTTTATTTTATTTTGTCAATTGCTAATTTAATACATAACTAGTTTCACCATTTCAAAATTGAATGATTTGCAAACAAGAAACTAGTGATGAAGTCACTTGACTAGGATTTTTTTATTCATGCATATATTTCATTAGACTTTTTCACATACTTTCACAACTACAATTGCCAATAATTTAAAGAAGAAATTAATGGTCTCATTCAAACCAAAGTACCTTGTACGTGTGTCATGTTTGGTTTCGACAAGTTGGAGTTAAGTTTGGGGCTTTTGCAAATCGATTGGAGCATGAATAACAAAGGAATATTCAATCATAACTCAACTTAAAGAAATTATTTGTGCATTTGTGAGTTGTTTTTCAACAATCTCTTTGTGTTCATCTACATTAAAATGGGAATGCAAATATGTAATTCATGGTTGGTTTCATGCCATTATAACATAGCCATGATAAGGACATATATCAGAAGTGATCCTTAATATATTCTTTGTCACACCAAAAAAGGATAATATTGAAAGAAAGAAGAAAAAGAAAAGAAATAACAAGACAATGGGACATAAACTTGTGTTCAATTCTTGGACGAAAGATATGAATCTAATTCAAAACATATAAGGTAGTGTAAATAATTCGAATGTTAATAGTTTAATACAAAATGTGATGTGAAATTCAAATTTATCTTTGTGAATGGCCATATGAGAATGTAATCACCTTGTTTTTGATAGATAATTGCTTGAAATTACACATAACTTGGCCTGATGGTTGCTTCACATTAGTAAGGACAATCAACTAACATAAGGTTAAAATATTAAATATTTTCATTTGTTCCTTGAAATCTTACAATTTCAAAACAAATTTTTATGTTCATATAGATTTTTCATGAAATGGTTTTGACTCTCATTAATTCTAAAACATGAAATTCACTTTTCATCTATTGAAAACAATAAAAAAATTGTAAATAAATTACAACCAAGAAATTCATAAAATCGTATCAATTTTAAAAAGAAGTTTGAAGAGGACTAACCTTTTTCCTCAATGTGATGTGACTTTTGAATTTAAAAATGTGTTGGTCCATTTGGAAGAATAGAAACATTGAATTGAAAGGTGATGATATGAACAAGTATGAAAGGGATTTGATGTGAGATTGTCAAGTTGAAGACCATACAATAAGTTATCCAAACCCCCCTCCACTCTCCGCCCCCTCCCAATACTAGCTTCCATATCTTGTCACTTTCATTTGTATATACATACATGTACCTAGTCCAAATTCACCATACCTAGATTTTTTTAATTTACCAATACATCTACAAGTGCAAACACCTCATTGTCAACCATTTGATATTTACAATGAAAGGTTGATCACATTACATTGAATTCTATTTTCTTTTGTGTTAAATTTTTTAAAAATTTTAGTATAAAGAAACAAACCAAGAGTCTCGTGTTTACAAAAAAATCCACATTCTTTTTTCTATATATGCTTTGAGCTATGTACTTCATAATACAAGGCTTGTGATGTTCAAGATTTCATATAAAGAAGGGTTCTGAAAGAACCTATTCTTAGTCATATGGTGTTGCACTAGACAAGCTAGACATTAATCACAAAGTTTCCTCTTGTGAGTGCTTAGTTATATACACCTTGATATGAATAATCTTGTTATGAGCACATATTGTCATGCAAATATAACAATATTCCCAAGTTGTTCCTTAACCTTGTCATGAACACATTGTTGTACATATATGATAATGTTCAAAATCTTGAACACCGTTGTGTGCAAACAAGGTTCCAATTCTAGTAATGGCAACTAGCAATCTGGGGGGCACATCGGGTGAGCATACACAAAATAGAATCACCTCTAGGTTTGTATGCAAATACCAAAGAAAATTTTAGAAATTAGGCTAACTAAGAAGTAAAGTTAAGCTCCTCGGGAGGTTTAAGGAATCATTTCACAATGTCCAAAACTCTTAGAATTACGGGTTTTGCAAAGTACACTACTTTGGTTGGCACTTTGGATGCAGCAAAATGAAAACCCACAACAATGATGGGAAAGAGATTGATCAATCAGATACTTCCCTGTTTGTTTTTTGGACTTTCTGAAATGCATGCATGCAATCACCAAGTTGATGTGATATGTTGTTTCGATATACAAGCAAGCAAGGCAGCATGGGTTGCAAAGCTTTGTTCAAACAGTTGGTGCACCAGTTTCGGAATAGAAACTTGTGTGAATGATCACCCTGGAAGAAGAATACTAAGTGCAAACCAAACTAATTAGCATTTGGTCTACCCTATTGTTGGTTCTTGCAGCAAGAACCAACTGTAAGAAAAAGAAAGAAGTAGAGTCAGATCATCACGTGTTGTAAGAGAGCCCTGCAGGTGAAAGAAAGAAAGAAAGAAAGAAAGAAAGAAATTACTTGAAGAGTTTAACAAACTTCTCTCCTCTGCAGCTAGCTCCTTCACCTTTCGGGAAACTTGTAGATTTTTTTTTATGTGCATGAATATTTGGTCCTTGACAAATTGCATACTTTCTGGCTGCATCCTCCTTTGCAGCAAACCGTTGAAGAGAGACCACTCTGAAGGATGATCTATGGCTCTGCTAACTTCCCATCAATCGGCAGTGCTGCCTTTGGATCGTTGCTGTTTTCTCTGTTGAAAACAAGATGCAAACTTTCATTAGCTTAAAATCCCTTAATATGGTGGCAGGTGTTCTTGCAAAAATTGACACCTATCTGATACGTATGTGAGGATCAACCATGATGTATTGTTGAGTTTAACATGGGCATTGAATTTTATCGATACATGAAGAACTGTTTTCTTATTTTCTACTAAGTTTTTTTCTGATAAAATGGGGAGTTCCAGCCCCATGAAAAGGCAGTACTACTACAAAATAATGAAGCCTAATGGGAGGGAGGGAGGGTTTTGTAAGTGCAAGAGAGGAAAAAAAACAAAATCCCACAAAAGATATATTCAGCGCCGAAAGTAGGTAATGAAAGTGGTCATTAGAAATAGAATGTGAACAGCACAATGGTTCAAGAGCAAAGAGGGAGAGCAAAAACCTCAGAGATGGGTCGCCATGATCAGGCTTGGCGGTGGAGTCAAAAGGTATAGCAAGGTTTAAGAACACAGCTATAAAGCCCCCAGTCGAGAACCCATTGGACAAAACAATGATTAACGAGTCCCGGAAACCTGCAAAATGAATCAAGCTGATTCAGCTCAGGTGTGTGTGCATCTGAACATCTTTCCTCAGGGATGTAGTACTACTTACTAAAGTGCAATAGAGATTTTAAAACCTATACAAGAGAGAAAAAACCAGAGAGACTTTTTTGTTTACTACCTCTAAATCCTGGACTCCATTTAGGATTCACAGGCCAGAAGTTTCCTTGGTTTGGGTATTCTGCCTGTCCTGTAATGTTCACCCATGCTGGTACCAAGTTTACACCAAGCCCAACACCAAGGGCCATAATGGCAATGAACCGATTTCTTCTTGTAAGACCCTCGCGCAGATTGAGTACATGAATGCCAGAGACAATAACACCAGTGAACAAGAAGGTTGTCATAGCCCCAAGCACAGCACTGGGTATTGACAGTATGATGGCTGCAAACTTGGCAATCACTCCCAGCAGAAACAGCCAGCAACAGCATGCGACTCCAGCACGTCGTGAGGCACAACGAGACAGTGAAATAACTCCGTTGTTTTGTGCGTATGTTGTTACAGGAGTTAATGTTGCCAGTGCTCCCCAGAATGAATTTAACCCATCTGCTAATGTCGCTCCTTGAATTGTTCTCTCAAAGGCAGGACCTACACAAATATCAATTAGTGTTTAGATTCGAGAAAGTCAAGACCTCAGGGGGAAAAACTCATTCATTCAGAAAATGTATGTAAATGATGTAGATATCTGCAACAATGTGCACATGAGGAGGATACAACAAAATGGGCAATGAAAAACAAACAAGAAAAATGCTGATGGTAAACCAGGCACACACAGTGTGTAGGTTAGGAATAGAGTTCAAGAGATTTACCAACAGGCTCAAGCATACTGGCCTCTGTGGTTGCGGTCACATCTCCTATGCACTCCATGGTTGTGACCATAAATGCAAACAGACAAGGCAGCACTGCAGGCGCATAGAACCCTATCGGGAATCTGTGTGTCCAAAGAAATGTCACCCATTTTGCACTTGAAATCTCTTGACCTGTCACATATCTGCCCACGCACACATGCGCACACATATATACCCAGTGTCAGCAGAGCCTTGATGTTGGGCTGAATAGGAGCCACCTTCAGTTCAGATAAGCGTGCAGCTTATCATTGGCAATAAAATTGAAGAAACCCAACAAATTTCAGAACCAAATTAGGCTTTCTCCTAAGGAACTTATGGTCTAACCCTTCATCACTTCTTTGGAAATTAGCTTTCACCAGTCTTAAATGGGCACTTGATTTAGCTAAGCTTTGAATGCTGCTTGATGTTTCTCATGGGCTGAACTTGTCCCACAATATTTGTCCCAGTATATATGAGATAATCATATCAAGGTTACTGCACATTTTGAACATGATACCTGAGACGTTTGCATGTGCCACCACTGCAATCGTTAACATGGACGCTTGATGCCACAATCATGCCAACTGTGAGGCCAACGATGACCTACACCTCTCAAGAAGCACATGACAAGGTCCATTAGATGACTACCACCTACACAGTGTGTCAGAAAAAAAAAGTCTCATTTGAAAGCATCACTTGCTTGCTACAATTCTGTCTGTCACGGCTGCTGCACAAGAAACAGTCTGATCATGAAAAAACTAGTATTAACATATTTGCAGCTGGCTGTATGATGATTGTAAGTGACCTTGGGTACCTGAATGTTACGCATGAATGGTGATCCGAATATCTCATTGAAGACAAGGGCAAAGAAAACGACCAAGCCAAGTCCTAAGTAATATCTATGTCCAAAAGGCAAGGACACTTCTCCATCCGTGCATAACGCCTTAGTTGTTAGCACCTGGCTTGCACTGTAACACCCACCCCATTGACATTCATGCATGCAATGTCAACAAACTCTTCATGCCATAATATCCACCATCATAGGCACAGCTGTTGCCCATTTCTCATCACACCCAACTTATGAAAATTGTTCAGTGAGCTAAAGGAGTCATGATCTGATTATACTTGCCAATATGAACCTCCACCCCATTCCTGGAATCCAGTCGTCACCAATGAGATTCCCAGCAGTATCAAGCATGACCCAGTCACCACAGGAGGGAAAATACGCCTTAAAGCTCTAGGTGGGCAAACTGACACCAGCACCTGATACCAACAGCAAACCAAAATCTGCACACATGGCAAAATTCCACCACAATTTTTTTTTTCTTAAGTCTCCTTCCAACAACAAAAAAACAGCAGAGAATGTGAACCCATGATTATCAGATCCATTATTTGCAAAACCAACAAAAAAAACGCTGAACTCAAAATTCCTTCATGTTTTTTATGGGTCATGTAGCAAGGTTGGCAGCACTAATTTGCTGCCAGTCTCAAAGGACTGAAAGGAATTCTATCTTGAGAGAGAAGAAGAAAGTATTCTTATCCTTGAGAGAGGGTTTCAGTGACTCACAGTTCCAAGGATTTTGCCATAGGCTTTTTCCTCTGTTAAGCAGTTGCCTTCAAGGGGAGTGGTACATGTATCACATGTACCACCTGGTGAGCACGCCACTCCAGCACAAGTGCACTGGTTTAGTGTTGCAATCACCTGTTCAGCTGCATCCCCAAAGCAGCATCACACCACACCCCACTCCGATTCTCAGCAACAAAACCCCAATTTCCCAAACCCATAAATGATTAAATTGAAAAGAACTCCTACAAGCAGAGAACCAAAAAAATTTGACAGCCCATTACTCTCTTTCCCTCTGAATACCTCCAGGTTCTGAGTGCCTACGAAAGCCGTGAAATGTGTGAAGACAAGGCTATGACATGAGAGAGAGAGATATTAAAGTGCAAAACAGCCAGATAACCCACCAATTGGCACAAATGAGAAGGAAATTCCCATCACTGATAGCAACCCAGAGCCTGCAGTCCAGTCACAAGCAAGTATCAGAAAGCTTGTACATGTGACAACCACTTGCCAGAACTCATGTATCACCTACTTCATTCCATGCACATAAACCCTCTTGAGTGAGTCTTGTCTTTTGCTGTTTTTTCATGTTTTGCAAAAAAAAACGACAAAAAGAAAACTCTAATGTTCTACTAAACCCACAGAGGGTATGACGATGAGCATGGACTTTGCTCATGGAAGGGTTGGAGTTTTGTGTCAGAATTTGTTGACCAACATCTCTCTCAGAGTGCACATATGCAAATGGATTTGATTTTTCACCACTGTGATTCAATGAAAAAGGGTGCCGGGGGGGGGGGGGATTCTGAATGACTCACCGATCACAAGTCGTGTAAAAGGAATTGGGATTTGGATAATCTGGATCAATGAAGCAATCGATGACACAATCAATGCTGCTGACACCAAATCTGCAGCCAGAAATGAAGAAGAAAGCCCACTTGGTACACCACTTACAAGACAAGTGTTGTTGGCACATGAACTTCCAACATTTGCAGCTCCAGTATTTTGTTTGTCACCAAAAGGTTTATAGTTAGATACTAGCATGTGCTACTCCTACTTGTTTGTTGCAGCATAGATGTGCAAAACAGATTTTTGTAGCAGCCATCTCAGGAGACCATAAAAAACAACAGAAGATGATGGGTTTGTGTGAGGTGAGAGAAAAGAACTGACAATTTTGGCCCTCTGGTGTAAACCCAGAACTGATCAAAAGTGGTGGTGTTATAATGCCTCCAACCTGTTCCCACAACATCCAAAACATTTTCACAAAAAACACAAGACAAAACAACAATAAACCACAAGCAAACAGACCAACAAGAGAAGAAAAGAATGTTTGCACTGACTGCAAGGGGTTCACCTTCACTCCCAAACACCTGACATATCCACCATCATTGCAACTGACTACCAATGGCCACCAATTCCCATGACAGACACAAAAAACACGGAGAAATCAAATCCAGCGAAAAAATAGTGCTATCAAAGGGAAATTTCCTCCATCTGCAAAACATTTGATAAACAATCGTAAGAAATTTTTTACCATGGAGAGGGCATGTTGGAGACCCATGAGAGTGGCCATGAGGAGTGAAATTTTCTCATCTTTGCCATAGAACGGTGGTGCAGGTCGCTTATGCTTCAGAGAAGGCAAGCATAAGAATGCCCAGTTGTAATCCCCTATTAAAGAATCCCTCCATCCCATGGCTGCTCCACCCACCCACCTACCCAAATCTCCCAATTTACAAAGCAAAGCAGCTTGCTTGGCTTGGCTTGGCTTGCTACTCTTGCTGCTGCTGCTGCTGCTGCTTGAGCTTGTGGGTACCAAAATGTTGAATCTCTTCCCAATCTATACCCACTTCTAGTGCTCTTATAAACCCATTGGAAAGTGGGGGAGAAAGGGGTGCACACAAAAAGAGGTTTGTGAGCCCAAATTGATTTACTACAAAGTGATGAAGAGATGTGAAGATGAGAGATTCTTGAGCATCTCTTATGATGAATTTTGTTCCTCACTTTTAGCACATCTTTTGTGGCTTTTTGCTGGCTCTCTAGATTCCCTTGCACCTTTGCTACTCACAACAGTCGTCGTATCCAGTGTTGGGGTATAGGGTCCAAGGCTGTGTCTGTCTTTTTTTATTATTTATTTATTTTAAAAATTTATTTATTTATTTATTTTAAAGATTTTTTAAAAAATTATTTATTCTTAGGGGCTCCTATGAGGTAGGTATATAGCATTGTTGGCCGGATATGGTATTTTAGAACAGTCCAGGAGATATGAATACAGCATATCTTTTTTAATAAATTAACAAAAAGATATGCATCCCGATATTTTAAAAAAAACTCTTTGTAATGACAATTATGCATTCATTGAAAATTTTCATTTGTTATTAATTATGTATTTGTCAATTTTTTAATTCAAGATAATTTACAGATATACATACAAGTCATGTATATCAAACTTCACATGCTAATTGGGCCCAAAAAAAAAAAAAATCGAAATTCAAACATTGGAAATCAACAAGCTTGGGGGGGGGGGAAATTGAACCCTAGTTTTATGAAAAAACTCTACTCGTTACGACACAAGCCACCTACAAAAACAAACACTCACAAAAACACCTCAACCCCACATGCCCATAAGCTTGTTATAGCTTGATCAACAACAAAAACATAATGCCTAAAAGCTCAAGGATATGTGAAAAATGTTGCACTTAATCATCAATAAAAACATAGTGCTCAAAAGCCCAAGGATATGTGAAAAACTTGATGTAGCTTGATTTGCAGTAGAAACATAGTGCTCAAAAGGTCAAAGATATATGAAAAAGTTGTTGCAAATTGATCAACAACAAAAAAAAAAAAAAAAAACTCAAAAGTTCAAGAAATTTACAAAAAAAAAAAAAAAAAAAAAAAAAAAAAAAAAAAATTTTAACAAATAAAAAATTCATTATTTTTAAACTTCCCCGCAGG
>Ga0116229_10013189_pt1 | contig 11733 bp, 7 predicted proteins | sample S1TSphgellanicum_3_FD_87313 | JGI IMG/M metagenome (GOLD analysis project Ga0116229, IMG submission 87313) | Host-associated microbial communities from peat moss isolated from Minnesota, USA - S1T2_Fc - Sphagnum magellanicum MG | ecosystem: Host-associated > Plants > Peat moss > Unclassified... | reverse complement strand
TCAAATAACAAACATTTTTGAAGGGAAATATTGAATCTTTGAGAATTTTCTATTTGTTGAAATGAAAATAATAAAATTAATTAATTACTTGACAGATATGTATCAAAACTGCAGTATAAAAGGCACTATAGTAGTGAAAAACCTTTTATCACTGCATGGATTAGGATGGATCAGGAGCCCAGCTTTGATTAAAGCATGATTGCTGAGTTATGCATGCTAACAAAGCCTTTTTTTTGGGTGAAGTATGGAAAAAGTTCAACATCTTGATAAGATTGCAATTGCACAAAATAGATGGTGACAACCCGAGGATGAAAAAAAATAGTTAACTTAGAGGTTGTCACAACCCGAGGATGAAAAAAAAAAGTTAACTTAGAGGTTGTCACAACCCGAGGATGAAAAAAAAAAGTTAACTATGAGGTTGTCGCAACCCGAATATGAAAAAAAATAGTTAAAGTAGTTAACTTTGTAGTGGTAGAAGGTTTGGAATGTTCTTCACTTTTGTTTTGAAGAACTAAAGAACATTGAAAACCAGGATGCATGGTTTCTTGCAGAACTGTGCAAGGCCCAAAAAAAGGTGTGCAAAAAGACAAGTGAAACCAGCGTCGGACAGAGCTCCTTACCCGTTGTTTAGCGCCCCACTTGATAAATTAAGTGACGTGTCAAAGTGGTTGATCACTTTCACTTCAAGTGAGAGATCTTGGGTTCAAATCTTTTTACAATAGAAACCTTTGTCATGAATGTATTTCTTCAAGAAGGAAGGATAATCATTTTCAATGAATGGTTGTGTATTTGTTTTGTAGGAAAACATGGTTCCCTGGGACAAATGAGCTCAAGTTTCTTAGGATTGCTTGCGGTCAATCAGCCCAAATTCATGGTTCCTTGGGGCAAATGGCCCCAGATTCTCAAGAGCAATATGTTTTCTCAAGGAAAATGGGTTCAAAACATGGTTCTCCAAGGCAACCCAAATTCCCTAGGGAAACATGGTTTTTTGGAGCAAATAGGCCCAACTTCTTTTGGACCATCATGGTTTCAGCATAGGAAATTGCCTGGAGAAACTTGGGTAAGTGCCTTTTCCCTCTGGAAGTGAGGGAAACTTGGTTAAGTCCCCTTATCCTCAAGGAAGTTGCAAGTTCCTGCTTTTCTAAGGCAACTTGTTCGAGGACAACATCCTTTTGTTCAATTGGTCATGAATAAAGAAAATAAAATAGAGAATTTGCAAAAGGAATTGAACCTTAGACCTTTGGGGGTGAAGGCATTCTAACCATTGCACCACAATTTAATAAAGAAAAGATTGGTGTAAAAAATTCATTACAGTTCAAGAATAAAAAATATTCAAAAATATTTTTTTCACTGAGCCTGTGGTCTTCAACCTGTGTTGTATTGAGCCAGATGCTACATTTCCAAAATTTCAAGGCTGTTTTGACAATAATAAATACTAATAATTGTCTTTGAAATTGAAGTTTTCAATCATTTGCAAGACCAGTGACCATAAGATAACTAAATATTACAATGAAATGTGTGGTCTCAATATCGAATTATGTTGTAGGGCAAAGCTCGTGGATATGGGCTTTGCCAACTATGGGCTTATCAAGTGTGAAGACTTGCTCCAACTTGTTTTCCCTGCAATATCTGGCGGGTAGCATTAGAGAAAATGAAAAAAATACAGCATGTTTCAAAACCACAGAACACCTTCCACAGCAGCCATTTTGTTTTCTGAAATTGCCCCCCACACAGAAGAGAAAAAAATACATTGGGTAAGGTGCCCTCTCATTACACAAAGAAAATCAGAGCAGGTCTGTCTGCCATTTAGAGCATATAAGTGGGCCACAGTGAACCAGCACCGACCAGTGCACCATCCACTGGATGCTTGTTATGACTCAGTTGTGGATGATCCTCAACTGAGTTACTACCCGATTTCATCTTGGTAACCCATTCATTAAGAAGTAGATTTAACATATAGACAGGTAGGTAACAAAATAGGGAACTGCTAGGTATGTAGATAGTTTATACATAGTAGGTAGGGGCTGTTTTTAGTACCTACCTAGTTGGTAGGTAGTAAATCAACCAACTGAGCTAACCACCATGGTTAGCTAGGGGACTAGAACCCAGCAGATAATTGTTTCCTGATCACATATCATCCATCCTTGATGGTGCACTGGTCGGTGCTGGTTCACTGTGGCCCATATGAGTGTAGGTTCGCACGTGAAATATTGAAATGTGATGTAAAAATTGGTTATAGAAGGCTTGAAAATAACAGCTAAGGTTCTGGTACCAAGATGGGTTGAGTCAATGTTTGTTTGTGTGATAGAAGAGACAGAGTTTATTGGAGAAAATAATAAAGATATTTATTCATTGTTGGTGCATATTCATGATCCATTGATCCTCTCCCCCAAGCTTTTCATGACCCTTCCTTAAGCTTGTTCTCTTTGTCCAATGAAAGTGGAAATTTTTCCTTCCAATCCATGGCCCCCTCATCCTTAAAAAACCAATGAGAATCGAAAATGATTTGTCTTCCAATGGAGTTTAGGATGAAAATTCTTGTGCCTAATGAAGCTCTAAGAAGGTTCCATCCTCTAATCAAGTAGGATGATAATCCTCATGACCAATGGAATTGGAAGATTCATCCTTTTCTTTATCTTGGATATTTTAATGAGGTTTTTGAGCTTGATCTTTATCCATTCCATCCATTTAACTTTCACATCCTACTTCTTCATCCTAATTTATCTCAAATAACTAACTACTTGGATAATTTATCGGCAGTAATAAATAAACATCCTTTAATTCTTACTTGACTAAATCAATTCAATGGTAGTGAAACATTCTTGTGTACCATTTACTCTTTTGATATCCTCTAATTATTATTTACCATGTACTAATTAATTGTGTAATACATAGTAAATTGGAATTAAAATTTCCATCACAAGAATCCCCATGTACTTCTAGATCCATCGTCGAAATTAGGGCTTGACAAATCTATTAAAACTAGGATGTTTGGAGTTTCATGAGGTTTCGTTGTCGCTACCACACATTATGCCTACCTTAATTTGTTAAATAAAAGGCATCGAACCCCTCTAAATGCAAGTACCAAATTATTCCAGCTACCCCTTTGGTTTTTGTTAATGCATGTGAAGATTTAATCATGGCGAATGATGATGTTACGCCCTTGAATCCTCCAGTTGCGCCAATAGAAGATGAATAACTTTTAGAAACATTGTTCGATGTGAAAGTCTCCCAATGGTCGTGCAATGAAGAATTGTTTCAAATAATGGTGCGCATTTGAGTCGATCGTTTGACATGGGATCGTTAATCGTCTCCTAACCCACATGCTTTGGTGATCTACTTAAAGTTTGTTCCTACTCATGGAGTTGCGCCAAAAAGGTTTTAAGAGTGTCAATGTGAAGTTAATGATGTTCATCCTTATTGTCGAACTTGGGTTCTCGGTGATGGCCATTACTATTGGTTATGAGGCCCAATCAACCCATTTCCATGGAACATCGAGCCAAATAATTAGCTTGCACCATTTGTCGCATTCTGAATTTTTTGCAGTTTTGATTTATCCCATCTAAGTCATTTACTAAATTGTAATTCATTTGAGGCTACTTGGCTGGAAATGTTAGGATCTAAATTTGATTTCAATTTTATTTACGGATCTGACAAAAATGAAGCTTAAATAAAGGTGTATTAGAATTACATCATAGAAATTTTATAAACACATCATTAGTGCCTGAAGATTATTCTAAAAAACTAATTTAATATTATCATGGCGAAATGTTAGCGTTAACCATGGGCTTGAAAATTGTTCTATCTCTATTAGACCTTCCATTAACACCTTTTACACTATTTCATGAATCTCAACATCCTTGTTATTCATTAAGTACTAAAAAAATACTAATGTTTTGTTGAGCACCACGAATTCTGGTGTCTATTTCCACCCCCAACCCTCTAAAGATCTCTCACCCTTAATTATGCAATTGAGATCCTAAAACTACGGTTATCATCTTTTTGTTGTAGAAAAGAACTAACCCAACACCTTACTCATCAATATCGTATTTCAGAAAAGAAAACAACCCCCCACGCAACCATGCACATTCATCATCCCTTATTCTAACATGAAGTTGTTAAAAACCCTTAATAACCTTACCACACTCAAAAATCCTTGATGCAACTTTAAAAAATTGGGACTACCACACATGGTTGTGTTGGTATGGCTCACACATCTATAATCCTTTCAAGTATTTTCTTGCCTTGTTAATTTACAAAAGTGATGTATGGTATGCAAGTTTTTAAAATCTAGAATCTTCACACATGTGTAGTCTTGAGGTTGAAATAAATTCACAAAATTTCAAAATAATTAACATTGAATGTTTATTGTTTGGTACAACATCAACATAAATACAACATTTTTGAACACTTGAATACAAAAATAATACAACAATTTTGACATGCTTGGAAATAAATCTAGATATATAAACATTGTTGGCAATGCTTCAAATTTGTACCATTTTAAGTTATGGAATATAAAACCCATGAACTTGGAACTACAATTTTAGACTAGATAATAGAAGTCTCGCTATCATTCATGGTACATATGAAACAATTATTTAATCTAGAAATTAAGGAAACAATTAGTTCATTGTGTAATGGTTCTACTTGATGGCAAGTTAAAACTTCAAACTAAGAAGTTCCCTTCCTAGATCTAGAATTTCTCCTCTAGATGCATGCCCTTCTATGGAACATGCCCATCCATCATATGCACACATAATATAATAGATGTCACACACATCAAGTCCAACTCAAATCAAAATTTTGTGCCCAAATCTTACACCAATATGTAATCTTTTCCTTAGTGGAAAAGCCAATATTTGGATTAGTGATGATCTTAATTTGACATAGTACCTTTTCATCCCATGAAACTTAAAATGATTTGCATTGGATTAAGGTTGAATTCATGTTATATAATCTACCATTATTCAAAACTATGCATTATAAACTCAAAAGGCTAGATGAAAAATACTTTTGGCATCTGCAACCATATTCTTGAATGTTAAATGAGATAATAACTTTTGTCCACATTCAATGGGAGTATTCCCTATTATAAGTTTTTGTTAACAACAAAATTGATGTGCAAATTATATTTGCAAACAAGGTTCATTTATAATGAAATTGAATTCAATTGTCAAAAGAAACATTGAAATTTATCACTAATGAATGAATAAAAATTCATATTGCATATTGCTTCCTTCAAATAGTACACAATCACTCATGACTAAGTTCTCAAGTAGGAATTGGATTAAAGTTTGAATTAGCAAAACATAAAAGTAAACATAATTTGCGAGTAAACATTAAAAGAAAAATGTAGTTTTTCAATTGCAATTTGTAAATACAATTTAATCACAATTAACATTTACAACTAAAATTCTACTAGTTACATGAATTTAATTACATGCAACTTATAGTAGCAAATGAAATTTTCATTATGATGTCAATACAACCAAAGGATGAAATATATAATCAATGGATATGATATCATCCATTGACCAACCATATTTCCTTATGATTACTACACATTATTTGTGATTGAAATATAACACTACTCTAAAACTTCTCCCCAAACCATCAAACATTCCACCCATCTACTAATGGAATGGGGGTTTTCATTGTAGTGAATTTTGAACATTTTTCACTAATGAATTAAAATGCCTATGAATGTGGCCATTGGGTTTCCACCATGTTTCACCCCATGTTCATTAAACTCCAGTAATGTGAACTTGGGTGTGGACATCAATTAATATTTTTTAAAAAATTGATTTATTCTTAATTTTATGTATTTATTTGGGTTCATAATTCAAATAATATTCACCACCAAAATGAACCCTAAATATTAATTCACCACCAAAATAGGTAAACTCCTAAATGGTTTTAGATTCAATAGATGTATATCAATAACATTCACCACCAAAATAAATAAATAAATAAATAAAAATCACCCCAAAATTCCCCCCACCCTAGATTTGAAATATGTTTGTATTTTTCATATTTTGTGACAAGTATTATTTTGTTGAAAATATATTCCATATATTCAATTTCTTCAATGTTTATTTATTTATTATTAAAGAATTGACTAACTTAAGTTTAAAACCAATTAAATATATTTAAAAATAAAATAAAAAATCCAAGATTTGGTGTCCATATGGAAAAAACATCATTAAAAAAAAACATTTGTGATTATAATTTCTGGGGGGTGTAATGTGCTTTCACCATTTAGTGAATATCTAATGGAAATCTGATGAATATTAGTAGTTAATTTGGACTTTGATGGATGTTTATTGGATTTTTTTAGTAAACTTTGATGGATAACCAATGGAAAATTGTTGTGGATGTGGACTTCAATGAACTTTCCAAGGATCTCATAATTAGTGGATTTTAGTGGACATCCAATGGACATTAATAATAAACATGAACTTTAGTGAACTTCTAGTGGACACTTGTAATGTATGTGGATTTCAATGGACACTAGAGGGTCTTTTCAATGACCTTTAGTGGAAATTTGGTGGACATTAGTAGGGATGTGGACATTAATGAATCTTTTTAATGCATAAAATATTTAATCCCTTGGATATGGATTAGGGATTAATTTAATTAGCAATAAGCAACAATGTAATAAAAATGAAACATTATGATTATACTACAATCACCTTGGAAGCATTTTATTTATTTGTAATTCTATTGAACATGATTTTGATTACAATTCAAGAAAGAATTAGATAATATGTTTTAGGCTAGTGTTGTTATGGTGTTTAAGAATCTTGATCATCACCAAACTATTCCTTCAGGTAATGGACTTTTACACCCAAGTGTGGTGCACAATGCACACAAATGATCATTTAATTAGTAGTTAAGATCTAATTTGTCGACTTATAATATGCCATTGCACTTGAAGTTCAAGAGTTTTTACATGCTTATATGATGTTGTGGAAATGTGGTCAATCAAAGATACCCAACATAACTATTGCAAATATTACAAGCCATATTGACGCGCTCCCAAGTCCCTAGTTAGCCCCAAGTTGAGGCTAAGTCACTCGAGTTGCGGAATTTCTGGGACTCGGGGCTTCCTCTCAGCTTCCAGCACTAAAGGGGGTGAGAAGGGCGTGTTGAAAGCTCTGAGATTAGACTAGGAAGAGGGACAAGCTTACTTAGTTATTTAGTCCTACATCCAAATCCAATCAACAAGTTGGTTAGAACTCACTCTGCACATTTTCAGCAGTGTTGGGACAAGCCACGGGCGACCTTGGACTCACTTGACTCACCACGGCCCGGACTCGGGGGAAGCCACCACCTTCCTCCATATAGTATTTTCTACAGCTCTCCGCCGCACTTGTATCCAAATGGTTCTTTTTCGCGGAACTCCCAAAGTGGAGTCCCGAAACTATCCCGGTTTGGACTCCCGGGACTTTGGGCGTTCATAACTTCTCGCCCCAAACTCGAATCGGGACAAGGTCTAAACCAAAGTTGTAGCTCTCATCGAGAGCTTTCCAATGGTGTGTCACACTTGACTTACACGCACTAGGATTGGGTTGATTCCCGACTTTTAGTGGTCGGGAGTCAAACTGCCAGTTTGACTTCTGGCCCTTCTTTCGACCATAACTTGTGTTGCAGATGTCCAAATGGCTCATACGAGGTCATTTTGGACATCTACACTTCAAGACCTTTTCAACGGTATAAAAAACACCCCAATGCAAGATGTTTTGACCCCTGCAATTGCTCTCTGAGTTTTAGGGAGTCCTGGAGGACTCGCAAGTCCCATTTTCGAGAGTGTGAGTGGTGACTTCACATTTCCCTCAAAGTGGGGTTGCAACACATATACACAACAAAAAACGATTGACATCAAAACCATAATATACATAAGAAAGTTTTGAATTTTGATCTACATATGTTGCAATTTTATTGAACATGATAAAAAAATTACATGTGTTAGTGGTCTCTTAGCTCTCAAATTTATATCCATATGCACCAAGCTCCATTTGATCCATCTTCAACAAACACATCATGTGATGAATTCCTCATTCACCAAAAACAATTTAATTAATCAATATATGCTACCTTCACTTGTCATTATTCTTTTATAAACTTCAACTTAGTGGTTTACATTTGTCATTTCTCATCACATAAGTGTATGTGGCAAAAATCTATCCAACAAATGGGTGGAAAAAATCAAATTGAACAATTTCAAATCAATGGTGAATATGACATTGACTATTTTCATCTACTCTTTAATTATATGAATTTGAAACCCTAAGCTCATGTATACACTATTCATTCAAGTTGGTTCCTAAGATGGGGTTGGTGATGAAGCAATTAAATTCTTTGAAACGTTAAATTATTTGATGTTCTTGTGTTGTTGTTCAAGTGTTATTGCTCTTTTGCTATTACTTTTAATGTGTTGTACTATGTATGTTCTTGTATTGTTATCATGTTAGTATTACTATATTGGTGCTAACTTCTCTACTAATGTTGCTAATATAAGGTTTTTGTAAGCCATTGTTTTATCTCAATGTTGTAGTTATAAAATTTTTGGTTGTTATGCAATAAGGTGTGTAACCAAATCTTTTACTTTTGTGGAATTTTATAATACATTTGTTGAAAATTTCATTGTACTTGAAGTGGGCAAGTGTATGTTCATGAGTACAACATTTGAAACATGGTTATCAAAACCAATGTGACGCGACCATTTTGCGTTGGGTTTCACATCGACATTTGTAATGACGAGTTGGTTGTGTTCGTTAAAACTGATACAAGAATTTTTTCATTACACATGGGCTTCCTTCATTATGTATGGTGACAAAAAATGGATTTGGTTGCCACAAGATTGGTAATTGAAAATTTTCAATCATTGTAGGATTCGCAATTGAAATTTTTTGGTGATTTAAAAAAAAATTTAGTCCAAGGTCAAAACTTGATTTTAAATTTTGAGATTCATCATTGGAGGGTCAAAACAGGTTCTTTGATTTTTAACAACTAGTGGTTGAAGGTCAAAACTAGTTCTTTGGTTTTTGAGAACCATCAATCCCTTAACCAATTCTTTGATTTTTGAAAATTGTTAGTTTTGGGTATGTGTCCCCTAACCTTTACCTACTCATTTCACACAAAGTTGTCGACATCAAAATGACAAAGACAAACTTTAATGCAAAAGAGAGATATATATATATATATATAAAATTTCTTACTCTTTATTTAGGAAAAGGGTCTACTTTTAGACCCTTCTACTACACTTAACTTAACACAACAATTTTGTGAGATTAGTTTTCACTTTGTTTTTGTTTTGTGATGGTGAATATTTTGATTTTGATTATTCATTTTCTTGGTTTCACAAGTGAGGTTTATCAAGTTCATGTCTTCATTTAAAGTTGGTTTGAATTTTGCTACATTGACCTTGTCGAATTCAAATTATAGCATATAATGTAAAACAATCTCAATAAGTTTATCATTTATCACCATGTTTTTAACTTCTTAGTCAATTCTAAGGTAATAAAAATAAAATCAAGTGGCTTGTGGCATGATGGTTTTGGCATTTAATTGACATCCATAAGGAAAATAAATATTCAACATATTAAATTGGAAACACATGGTGGTTAACATGGTGAAGGCCAAAATGGATCCTTTAGTTGTGCAAGAAATGTTTTTATAGTGGATTCTACATGATCTTAAAATGTCAGAATACCAAACTTTGGCTGATTTTTGGCTGCATCACAATAAACCCAAGCACATGAGAAAAATGACTAGTTGTTTGCTAGTGAATATGGGTTGGCACGCCCCTTCAAAAAGGCAAACATGTAGCAAACCATCTACCAACAAACATGCAGATGGTAACAAATGGCCTTGGGCTTATTGTTAACCGATGACTTTTCACAAAAAGAAATATACGCCGGAAGAGGAGGGGCATTCAATCTTCTTGGACCAACACCGCCACCACCATTTTTTTTCCCCATCCAATCGTTTGCTCATGTTTCTCCAGAGCCCTCTACAGCCAAATGCATGGAGGTTTGTATCCTTCATTAGATGTGGCCTTGAGCAACCTGAGTCCTCCTCCTCTTGGTTCTTCACATGAGTTTGTGGATGGTGGAGCCAACAAGCAGCCTTCTTCTTCAGGTCAAAATTTGTTATTTAGGTCCCTATGTTACTGCTTTATGTATGCTTCTTTATCTATGACATGGGTCCAGGTGCTTTGACTATGCAGTGTGTGTGAAGCCTACTTTGCTAAAGACCCCAACAAGATAGGGTATTGTGACTCCAAACTTTTCTGCATGTACTGTCTTTCTGAAACTCCTTGGGGTTGTAGCAAACATAACAGCAGCTATAAGTATGAGGAGATGATGTAGAGAGAGGGTTAAGTTTCTTAAGGTAATGGGTGCTAGATCTTTGTGAATGGACACACTTGCATTGCTACTGTCACTCGCAAACGTTGGAGCTAGTGCAGAGGAATCCTTTGGTGTTCCATATTGTTCACAAAAAACTTTCAACTTCTCAGGTTGTTACATTTAGAAACAGTTATATGTCTTATGGTGTTTTGTATCTACTAAAACTATTGGAAGTCCAAAAGGTTTGAGAATTTGTATATGAGCACAATGCGTATGCTCATTTTTTGAATGCGACAGTTTTGATAAAACTCTCAACCCTTTATCTTGTTGCTCCTAGTATTCATGATGAAGTATTCTTTTAATTCAACAAGCAAGCTATCTAGGATGATGGTGAGTGAAGAAAATCAGCTATAGCCAATTGTGTGGTGCTTACTGCTGCTCTACTGCAACAGTGACTTCAAGAGAGTCAAGCTGAGATTGAACTATTGTCTTTATTTCTTTCTCCTTCTTCAATTGCTGGTTGGTTTCCCAGCTCCGTGGCGCTGATCAGCTGCTTAAACCAGCAGAAGTTTGTAATCCTGCAGTACTCAGATGTAAATCGATACAAGGAGCTGATCGGAAAACACCATGAGCAGCAGGATGTTGAGGTCCAAAATTTAAAGTAAAATTCTTGATTTGTTTGGTTTTAGCCATATTTAATGGTTTTTTCTTTCCACAGAGAGCCTACAACCAGATTTGAACCAGAGACCTTACCCTTACTATGGGAGCGCCCTACCATCTAAGCTAGATGGGCCAATACATTACTGATTTTGTTACTAAAAAAAAACATTACTGGGGACAAGAGACTAAACAACATTTTAATACAAGATGGCCTCAAACCAAAAATGACCTAAGAACAAATTGAAGGCAACACCGGTGAAGTTCACTTTAGTCATCTGGATAGAGGTGGATGGTAGAGGGCCCATAGTACTCGCCTGAACTAAGAGGGCAGAGCAAAAATAGATTTTTTTGGTTATAACTATTATCAAAATAAAAGGAAAAGGGTGGATGGCAGAGGGCCCATAGTACTCGCTTGAACTAAGAGGGCGTAGCAAAAATAGATTTTTTTTGTTATAATTATGGATGGTAGAGGGCCCATAGTACTCGCTTGAACTAAGTAAGAGTAAGAGGGCACAACAAAAATAGATTTCGTTTTTGTTATAACTATTATCAGAATAAAAGAAAAGGGGCCTAAATGTCTGCTATATCTTAGGAGACCATATTCGACCAAGTTTTCTAACCAGGCTCCCACCAATCCCAAATGAAATTCGTTCAAAAATACGAAGAAAAAAACAATTAGGGGGGCTGCTGCTAATAGACTTTTGGATTTTGAACCCTC
>Ga0116229_10013186_pt1 | contig 11735 bp, 10 predicted proteins | sample S1TSphgellanicum_3_FD_87313 | JGI IMG/M metagenome (GOLD analysis project Ga0116229, IMG submission 87313) | Host-associated microbial communities from peat moss isolated from Minnesota, USA - S1T2_Fc - Sphagnum magellanicum MG | ecosystem: Host-associated > Plants > Peat moss > Unclassified... | reverse complement strand
GTAATTTTTTTTTTTTTCTTAAAGTAAAAATTTTATAAATTTTTAAATTTTTTTGGGAAAAAAAAATTAAAAATTTTTAAAAAAAAAAATTTGAGAAAAAAAAAAAAAAAAAACACTCATGGTACATGGAGACTTTCTAATGGAAAGAGTGGTAAATGATTGCAATTACTGTGTTGGAAATCAGGTGAACTGTTTGATGATAATACATAACACATACAACAAACTTGGTGTTCACAATTTTGCTTCCAAACAAGTGAGGACAAGAAGCCTGATCAAAACAAAAACACAGCCTAGAAACCAGCCATCAAAATACTTACACCAAAAGGCAACCTGAAGCACCACCTGATGTTCACTATTGTCTTGTATACCTTCAAAGGTCTAACCAGTGGCCTCAAGTCCAATGCTTTTTGTTGGCAATTTTGTGATGTAGCTAAAGTGGGTGTCATCCATAGGAAGATTTCGCCAAATTTGGCTACTAGCTAAATATGAAAGCAAAAAATTTTAAATGTCTTTCTATAGATATTTTTGGCTATCCTACTTGAACCCATGTGTATAAATCTGGTAATTTTTCTTAAAATTTGGTTAAGTTCTGGCTATTGAAAATCTCAAAAAAAACTTGATTTTAGCACTTTTATTGTTTGATTTCTCTTTTTGGCTATATATAGCCAGAAAAAAAAGGCTCAAAGTCAAAGGTTGTCCAATTCTTTTTTTTGGGCTTAAATTTGAATTTTCAAAAAAAATATGTTAGTTAGGTAACGAGTTATCAACTTCAAAAGAAATTCCAAACCAAGTAAGAATAAGGGATATAGCTTTAACAAAATTATCAATTTGAATTTTCAAAAAATATGTTAGTTAGGTGACTAGATGTAGATTTCAAATATATTCCAAACCAAGGATAATTGATAGCCTTTAAAAATTTATCAATTTGGGCAAAAGTAAAAGTAAACAACTACCATTTTACCATGTTCATAGTCATGGGTCACATGGGTAGACATGGGCTACACATGGGTAATCATGGACCACACATGGAGATGAAACTTCCATGGAGGTTTCTTTGAATTAGGTCCCCAAGAGGATAAATAGAGGTAGGACCTTTAATTACTTTTAATCTATTCAATACTTGTTTTGGGTACGTTTTTTTTATCACAACCTTGTTTTATTCTTATATCGTTCTTGCAATAAAATCTTGTTGAATTTTTGTTTTACACATGTTGTGGTTTTTATTCTTATTTTGAAATTTGAATTTGGAATTAGGCCTGCTCATGCTTTTGTCTTGGTTTAGAAAATCCTATAAACTTGATTGTTTTTGTGCCCATTACACACGCATTAAGATCTAAAAACATATTTTAAAACCATGAAGAACTTCCATTTGCACCAAGGTTGGTCATTGATGCATTGTGCAGGACAAATGTGTGAGCTTTTGAAAATGACATTCAAATTAAGAGGGTGGCCATTCCTTCTTTTCATCATTCATGATAGGCTCCTCATCATCCCATTCCCTCTTCATGGATTTCATTTCCTTGAATGTATTTTGTGCAAAAGCCCAAAGCTTCTTCAATAACACATCCATTTGCCATCTTCCCTTTGGCTTCACCATGTCTTACACATATCCCTATAAAGCTTTCATATACCTCTCAATGGGGTGCATCCATTTGGTGTGAATTGGGCCACAAACATCCAATTCTTTTATAAGCTATACTACCAAGTGTGTCATGACACCAAAGTTGGCAAGAGGAAACATGACAATTTCTATAACATCCCCTTTAGCACTTGCATTGTATTTAACTCAATAACCTTCACACAAATTTTGTTGAACCCTCATCTTAAGCCCATAAAATGAATGCATGTTTCCTCTTGCATCAATTTGCGAAGACACAATGGTAAAATTTGTTGCATCATAACATAGTAATCATGGGATTTCAACCCCATAAGCTTCCCATCCTTGACCACCGTAGATCTCAAAGTTGTTGCATAATGTCTTGGAATTTTTAGGGCTTTAACAATCTACATGAACATCCTCTTCTCCTCCTTTGTCAAGACATAGGGCACAACATGTTTTATATATGAACCATTTGCTAGTTATTATAGGCAAAATTGAGGTTGAATGCCCACTTTTTTGATGTCTTTTGTATAATCATTATATTTTTCTTCCCAAACATCACTTTAATCAAATTTTTGCATATGTTTTTCTACAATGTATCACATCCAACACATACCTCACAAGGAAGAACTATAACATAACAAGAACAACAAATTGAGTATTACTCTATATTTAATCTTTCTACTATGATTTTTCTCAAAAGAATTAGTACAAAGAGTGTAACATGTGGTAACCTATGGTCCCATGTTATATAGTTAACTTAACATTTGGACACAAATGATCTAAAAATTTGTGGATTGATGGATAACATAATTATATTAAAGTCAAGATATCCAAAAGCAAGTATTTGAAGAAGGAAAAGTCTTATAGATCATAGTGTGTTTTTTCAACGATACATGTTCAACCACAAATAAACAATGTTCATGACCTGGTGTTTATGTGCATCAACTAGTTATGTGCATCAATCTCATTCTGTCTAGTGTCAAAATAATGTGAAGGATATGCAAGTAGGTTGGATGTAGCTAGATAACCTAACAATGAGGCTCAAAAACAATATTTTTCACCCAATTTTAAATTATATTCTAAACCTTCACACCAATGCATGGGTGATGAAATCCATACTTGCTAATATGGCAATTTTTATTTTTTTTAAAATTCTTTTCACACCATGGGTATGAATAGTTCATTCCAATCTCATGATGCATGTGTTTTCATAGTTAGCTTTGTTTCATGCTCTTTTCCCCTCCTTAAAAAATCAACTTCAAATGGGGTAGGCATATGTTTGACTTGTCCATTGAATGCATTTACACAATCTCTCCCATATGGGTGGCCTTAGCACAATAATGTTGATTTCCAAGGTACACAATTAATTTTTCAAGGGTGTGAAATATCTAGTCTCCACCTTTAAACCACATAAAAGGCATGCCAAGTAGCCCTTTGTTTGGCACCTTGCAAATAAACCATATGCAAGGTAATTGTGTAGGCTCCACATGCAAATGGCTTTGAATAGAAAAATTAATGTTTGTTGGCCTTGTCACATCTAGGGTCCTCACCCCTTTCCATAGCTCCTTCAATTCTTCAGTTAATGGCTACAAATACATGTCTACATTCTCATTTTTTATCGATTCCTTATCTTGTATCAACAAGGTCAATGTCACGAAGAACCATTTTGTTGTCAACCAAGGTGGAAAATTGTAGTTTAGATGCAAAACTAGCCATGTAGAATTATTTGTAAACAAATTAGCATATCGGTTCACCCCATCAAGGGTTACACCCAATTTTAAAATGTTATGAATATTTGTTACAAAATTAAGCCAAGTCATATCAATGTGTTTCCAAGCCTTTGAATCACAAATAGAACACACCAATACATCATTACTCTTCTATGCATTGTGTCATCTCATTAGGTTTACTAGGGCTAGACATTTATACATGTGTTGTAACTAGCTTGGGATTGGTAAAAAATGATGAAACACCTTGCAAGGAATAATAATTGACCTTTCAATAAACATGGACCTTTTACACTTTGGACAAGCTTTGGTTTCCTACAAATCTCCTTTAAACAATACACATCCATTACAACATGCATGAATTGAATTATACTCAATTTTAGTTTCTTAAGTATGGTTTTAGCTTCATACAAGGATTTTGGAATGGTGTTGTCCTTGGGAACAAGTCAAGCCTTAGAAATGATAATAATTCTTCCACCAACATGTTGGACACTCCATGCATATTAGTTAGATTAAAAAGTAATAGGATTGTTTGAAGGTGGCTAGTGGGACAACCTTGATATAATGGGTTGTGGGTCACTTTAAACATATCCACCATTCTTTGTTCATATCCACATCATGTTCTAGGTCCAAATCTTCAAGGTCATAGTTAATTGAATTATTCTTCCCATAAATGGGCTCACCACCATCTAACCAACTACCATCAAAGGTCCCAATTTGTTGAATAACATTTTTTCATAGTTAATTACACTTTTAAAAGTTGTTATTTAGCATTCTTCCCAATTGAATGTTCTGATGATGCTTACGATTGTGTTTATTGCATCCATATTCCAATGACCCATTGCCAAGGTTTGAGTTTTAGTTCCATCATCACCTTATGATGGATGGCAATGTAAAAGGCATGTAAAAAGACATGTAAAAAACAACGATTGAAATCCATGGACCTAGAGAGATCATGTGATTTTTATCTTATTAACTTTGGACCACACTTTTTGGGCCTTATGTGTCATGAAAAGTCCCATGGCCAATTTCCATTAATGCATCTTGAGTTATATGAACATAATTAAACTTAGAGTTGAAGAGTGTACCAAACATTTCAACAATTTGGGATCATACACATACTCTCTAAAATGGGTTCTAAAATGCAATATATGAAAAACGATAATGGAAATATTGACATTATTCAACTTCCTTTAGGTATAAACTCTTCCTTATTTGAGACAAATTGATTTCATGTGTTTTCATGGTTCACCTAAATCAATTATGTTTACTTATCCGATTCACTTGTTGAATTTTGATTGCAATTTGATTAGATTATTATTGCAAACTACACATGATGTTAGCAACTTTAAAAGGTAAAAATGATGTTATCCAATTGGATTTTTATTTTGAAAAGGTGCTAATATACATAGTTGCATATTTAACTATTGGAAAATCACAATTATCTTAATTACAATTCTAATATGCCAACAATTGATAAATTTGTTGGGCTTTCAAAATTCCAATCTAAATTTCGTCATTTTTAGTTAAAATGACACAATGTAATGCTTTATGTATATAATAACATTTATTTTAAATGGTGGATTTTTCATGATTGTCTTTTTATTTTGAAAAAGTTTAAAATTTTTCAAATCATGTTTTGCTTATATTTTTTCAATTTGTTTTCTACTATTCATCAACTAGTGACCACCATTTATTAATTCAATTTATTTTTTGCTTATGTGATGTATACAATATTCAAATTGTTTTAAGTTATTTTAGACTTTTTAAAGTTTGAAATTAATTAAATACATGCTATAATTAATATACCGTGAATATGTGGTTTGCATGTAGCTTTTGAAACCATGTATGAAGGTTGACTTGCTTGAACCTTTTAGTAGACAACCATGTGTGATTGGTGGGATATGTGAAACACTTAGGATGACATTTCATGGAAAGCTGGTAACTCATGGGCATTATAGCGTGGTTGTGATCATTACTAAAAAAGGGTTAATGAAATTATCATTTCTAAATGAAGATGTTACAAGGACGAAAGATGTGGCAAATGGCATTAATCCTATGACATGAAGGAGACTTAGTTGTATTGTACAAGTAGCATATGCAAGTAGTGCAAGGTTGTATGGAACTTGGAAATTTTTATAGGCATTATTGATATGTGTTTTGGTTTATTGTTTATGGAAGACCATTTGCAATTGTGATGTTGGACTACATTGTGAATTTACAATGTGTAACTCTAGAAGTTTTTTTTCCACCTTTTTTAGTTGCATAAATGTCTACATACATGCATGTTTGAAGAGCAAGTTGCATAATCAATTGTATGAAAGTTGTATCAATGTCATAAACAACATTGCTAGTCAATAAATCCAATATAATGGTTGGTGTTGTAAAACAATAATGGTGTTGATGAATGGCACCATAAGAGGATTTAGCTCTAGTATTAGTTTGAAAATTAGCATGGCATCCATACCCAAAGTAGTAAAAAAGACATGAGTCTTTTGCCCCTTGCTTTGTAACAAACAACCAAGAGTACTAAAAAGGACAATGGTTTATTTAACTAGAGCTAGTCAAATACGTCACCATAAGTTTAAATAGACAATGGCCTATTTAACAATTCTTATATTAAGGTTAGATTAGTAAACCACCACAAGTTCAAAAAGACAATGGTTTATTTGACTAGAGTCCTTTAAATAACCCCTTACAAGTCTAATAAATTAGTGGGTCATCACCTTACTTGGATAGTTAAGATGATCATATGTGGTGAGGTGAAATGCCATGATATGATGGCACATGTTCACTTGGAGATGTAATGAAATCATGACACATGGCATGGTATGTATAAAGTCGTTTTAGAATGATGACACGTGGTATTATTGGATGAATGAAAATGTGATGGATGACATGTCAACAAATGAAAGGGTGAATAATTTGTAGATTGCACCATATGATGTCATGATGTCACCGGAGATGAAATGTATTGATAACATGTGGTGCAACCCTGATTCACAAATAGTGATGGCCAACTTGACTAGTGGTCAAATTTGCCACTAGTCAAGTTGACCATTAAAAATAGCCAAGGACCCTTCAGTCAAAATGACCCCAATCAAAGTGGCTTTCTCAAAAAGGACCTATCCAAGGTTGCACCTTGGTCAAGTTGGACAAAGACCATTTGGGAGTACTTTTTGACCAGTTTTCCCTGTCAAAAAGATCTTGTTTTCTTGTAGTGTATATTTACCCTAAAGTACAAACGAAAAAAAGTAAGGTACATTTTAAAATCATAATAACCTGTTAGAGATTTCCCAATGTAGTTGGATGGTGCTGTAAATCTGTAATGATCCCTCTTGACATTGGAGGCTATCTTATGGTTGGCTTTTATTTTTTCATAAGGGCCTATCAATTTTGCTTGATGCGACGAGTAGGAGCTGACATGGTCATTACACATGAAAATGCCCTTGGACAAGTGCTTTACCAGAATTCAGTACTGCCCTTGGCTACCACCTTGGGTGGGCACCTTCTTCTGGTAACAGCCTTACCACATGAAAAAAGAAAAAGAAAAACCCATCCAGAAGATGTGTAGGTACAACCAAAACTGAAGCTCAACAACAGAATCAGACAAGCATATATTGTTGGACCCGTGCAATAGTCCTTCCAATTCCACAACACATTCTTGAAGACAAAACAGAATTCTAAAATAACAAACGGGTACAAACCAAATGCTGGTGGAGATGGTGTCATAGTGGTAGTGGTGGTGAAGATAAAGTTTCAAGTAAGTACTTGCAAGCCTACCACAAGCTTAACAGACAGATACTAGTGTACACACACACACCCCCATCAGTGGGTGGTTGTCAAACTTTAGAAGCAACAAAATGTTTTACAATACTTTGGAAGGTACAACAATTGTGTAAAAGGTCTGAAACCTGAGCTGTAGAAGTAGATGATGTATATATCTTTGTCCTTGAGAAGGAAAAGAATGAAGGCCCACATTACATATATGTATGTGGGCCTTCTACAAAGCCTCAGCTTGGCCTCTTGTGGGCTGCCAAGTTTTCAAGAGTGATCTCTTTCATGCCAGTTTCCAGCTAAAGGGTTGAACCCTCAAAAAAAAAAATTAATCTTAAAAATGGCTCCCACTCTAAAGAATGTTCTGGAATGATAATATTTCTGGTCCTGTACAATTTGGTCTGTCTGTCTGTCTGTCTGTCTGTCCTCAGCAGAGTTATTGTACTAAAAGAATGGAATTACCCAAATTGGTGTTACTGAGGTACCTAATCAAAATTCACCAGCTTCTCTGGTCCACACCGCTGTGCACAGGAACTTGGAGGATCATGATTTGTTGCCACTGATCTATCCCAGGTCCATGTTACCTTGGTTGTAGATTGAATTTTCCAGACATCATGTGAGATGAGCAACCACAAATTTAGCCTGCAAAAGTAGAAAAAGGAAGGAAGAAGAAAAGGGGGTTGCAGATCTCTTAAGGAGGGAAAGGTAATAAAACTAAAAAAAACAAAGGAAGAAGAAGATCTATATGCAGGGCTGAAGAAAGAAGAAGAAGAAGCCACCAAACCCATCTCATGAAAGCTTGGGCAGCTTCATCATTGTCCTGGGTTAAACGCCACCCTCCTCTTCATCTTGAAGGAAGAGAGAGGGCTTGAATCTACCATTATGTAGATAGACTACTTGGGTTTAAGATTAAGTTTTGCAGAAAGGTTTGCAGAAAGAGAGTTTTGCAGATTCTCTATCTCTGCAAGTCTGATAGAAATGGTGAGGAGTTCATGGGTGAAGCTTGCAGATCTCTTAAAGGATTGTGAGGTTTATGGGATTCGTACTTTGCTGATCACATGGAAGCTGATCATAATCATCTTCCATGAACCTAGGCTGTTTTGTGTTTTGTGGGCTGCTTGCTGCTGGTGCGATAACCAACGTTCTAGCAAGCTGGTGTAGCAGCCTTGCTGAGCCAGGCCAAGCACATGGCGGCAGTCCACGAGAAGAGCTTGCCACCAGCAGCCGCACCAGTGACAGGGTTATAATACTCACTGATCCCATGCGAGACCAGGAGTTCGTAAGTGTCAGCCTCAACACGGCACGCAAGATCCTCATACCCATAAGCACGCAAGCCATCAGTGATCATCCAGTTGATGATCGCCCACACGGGTCCACGCCAGTAACGCAGGGGTTCAAAGTTTGCAGCCTCTGGGTCGTAGCTGGGGATGCCATTCTTGACGCAGTCCAGCCATCTCTCCAACGTAGCAGCCAGAGCCGCCGCCTGTTCGGATGATGCGACACGCGCGAACAGAGGTAGAAACCCCGCCGATGTCTTGGCTGCCAGGAGCTTCCCCGTCAGCTGATCCTTGGACTTGTACATCCCCGCTTCCGCATCGTAGAGAGTGTCAAAAGCTTTGTGTGCCTTCTCTACCCATCCATCGATCTCCTCCGCGATCTCGTTCTCGCCCAACTCTGTTGCCAACCATCTGCAAACAACCCAAAAGCAGCAAATATGTCAAAAGGCTGATCGCCCATGACCTGATCTGATTGCTGGATCCAGGGATTCTGGTGCATGGGTATCTGAGATCTCTCTTGGCTACTGTACCTGAGATCGAGGTTGGCGCGGTAGAGAACAGCATTGGTGCAGAGATCAGTGACGCGGAAGGGAGAGAGGAAGTAGAGCTTTGTGCAGTCGTAGTTCACAGCGCGGAAGCGGTAAACCAGAGTGAGGAAGCGATCGTACTCTTCTTGCTTGGGGCGCATTGCGGAGTCCACATGTCCCAGATCTTTCCTCACGTAAGGAGGGATCGGATCCACAGGCACGTTGTGGAGAGGTTCATCCCAAGCGGGGCTGTTGTCCATGCCGCTTTCCCATGGATGCAGCGTCGCTACGAGACCCGTGCCGTGAGGATCTCTGGCAGTTTGGAACCATCTGTGCCATGCCAGAAGCTTGGGAAAAAGCTCCTTGGCTTTCTGCATCGCTAGCTCTTTGTTCACACCTTCCTCGTACAGTTTGCGCACCGTGATCGCGGCTACCGGTGGTTGCGTGATCCCTGTTGTGCCCATGGGTTGCTCAACGGAGCCCCAGATCTCGGGACCCGGGAAGTATGTGGGCGATGGCTTGTGGAACACGATGTGTGGGACGAGCCCATCTTCCCATTGCGCTGAGAACAGCATCTCCAGCTCTTGCCACGCGCGCCCTTCGTCCAAAGTCGCCCATCCCAGGGCTACCAGCGCCGAGTCCCAGTTCCATTGATATGGATACAAGCCCTTGGCGGGGATGGTGTATCCGCCTCGATCGTTCTCCGTCAGGATCTGCTTGGAAAGCTCGAGGAGATTCTTCAAGGGCTCGTATTCATCATTGACTCCCTTGTCTCTGCAACGACACAAACAGCAAAGAACACAATCAGAACCTTCAGCCATGCACACCGGGGTCCTTATGCTTTGCTTACAACGGCCTGTCGCAATGCCGTGAAACCCAATTTCAAAATCTCTTCATCTTCCACATCTCATGCACAAAGATCTTCCACCGCAGTGCACACATTGCTTCACAACTCTGGAATCAGACTTCTTTCAGACCTCGTGCTCAAGCCTCCAGAGACATGGCAGTAGAGAATTGAGCAAACAGACTCGATGGGCAAGGATCAACGACAAGAAACTTGCATGCTTCTAAGATTCACGGAAGCCTGAAGAATATGATTCTGCGCCAAACCCACTGTCAGATTGGTGCACAGAATGCAAGATCGGCATTGGCGAAAGGATTAGAAACTAAGGTGCACTGTGCTAGAGTTCCACAAGAGCTCCGGGGAGCGAGCTTACGTATTTATGGCTCCAGGGATCACCACCACAGCGCTGGGGGCGTCACTGGCATGAAAGCTCTGGTGCGCTTGCACCTCCGCTGGCACAGTTGTCAAGCACGCCACTGGTCCCATTGTCACAAAAACAAATAACAACAACCCAAAAACAAAATTTCTCCCGGATCGCAAACTCGAAAAGCTTCGAAATCTTCCACAAGGTACTAAGTTCAGAGCACACAGTCTACTACTCAACGAAGCTGAAATTCACAAAAACAAAAAAGAAAGTCAAAGATCACCACCACCCATGAAAAAGAAGAAGAAGAAGAAGAACGACGTTACTACTTCCCTTCCTGGCACAAGCTCCCGGAACTCCCCACAACTAACTTTCGATTCAACTGGTAAGTCCACCAAAAAAAACCCAGCAACAAACAAATTTTCCAGAACCTCGAAGAGACAAACACAAATCAACAGAAGCTCCGAGAAAGAGAAATGGCGCGAAACGAGATTCAAGATGGTGACTAGAAACTGAGCAGAAAAAACAACCAAACGAAACGAAACCAAACACACACAGAGACAGAGAGTGACAGACACAGAGAGACAGATGGTTAGAGAGAGAATGGAGAAGACGGAGTGCACGGGTGAATGACGGAAAGATGAGGAGAGAGGAGGACTGAGGGGACTATTTATGAGTGAAAGCGAGGAAGAGACGATGTGGATAAGCAAGCAAGAGCAGGCGCTCTTCTTGACTAAACTTATTGCTGCAGCACTTGCGCGTGAGTGATCAACTCGATCGCGTCCTCTTTGCTTGCTTCGTCATCTGGATCAGAATGAATCGGAGACTGAATCTTTTCTTCTTCTTTTTTTTTCTTTCTTTTTTTTTCTCTTCCCGCCGTAGGCTAATAATCCCCGGCACCTCCCCTCCTCGTCGTCCTCCTCTTCCTCCTCGTCCTCCTTCTTTCCTCTCGCTTCCCATCTCTCTCGTGCGGCTTCCCTTCAACCGTCAACAGCGGCCCCGAAACACGACACGCGGAAACACGCACACGTACAGCAAAGCGCCACACACAAACCCCTCCTTCCTGTCTCCGCACACTCACCTGCAAACCGTTTCTCTCATTCCTAACCGTTGGATGTACCCAAAATTGAATCTCACCCACTCGATTTTCCAATCAAAACCATCCGTCCGCTTACCTACACAACCTCCATTTACACTACGTTAGTAACTTGAAATTAGTAACCGTAAGCGGTAATTAGTCATTAGTCATTAGTCATTAGTTACTACTTCACCACTTAAATTCCTAACTGTAAACGGAACAAAAGGTGATGGCTGGCTGGCCGTTCGATTGCGGTTAGGGTCCTGGAATCCTAAAACCAGTAGGGTTATTTTTGGCCGTTGGATTGTTATTGTCTGAGAATGGTAAACTCAGTCCTTGATTGTAGGTAGCGTCTTTTTAACCCCACCTCCCCCGTTTTTAACTAGGGTTATCTTCTTCTTTTTCTCCTTTCTTTTTCTCCTTTCTTCTTCTCCATCTTTTAAACGATTTTGAAGAAGAAGGGGGGGGGGGGGGTTTGGGTGTAAAAGATTAGAAGGAAAGAAAAGATTTTTTTCTGGGGTTGTTTTATTTGGTGCTT
>Ga0116229_10013184_pt1 | contig 11736 bp, 7 predicted proteins | sample S1TSphgellanicum_3_FD_87313 | JGI IMG/M metagenome (GOLD analysis project Ga0116229, IMG submission 87313) | Host-associated microbial communities from peat moss isolated from Minnesota, USA - S1T2_Fc - Sphagnum magellanicum MG | ecosystem: Host-associated > Plants > Peat moss > Unclassified... | reverse complement strand
TCCGTGTCTCTCGCTTGCTTGCTATCTCTCTCTTGGAGGCCCCATCATCGAATACATGCCCTGGAATCAAGTCGAATGTCTTTGGTAGCAAAGAAACACCAACCCTAAGGTGCCATCCCCAACCCCTTATGCTTGTGGGTGACAGCCTAGCCCCAAACAAGTGTATATTGGTTAGACACACCATGACACAAGCACCTGAACAACATCATTTACCCCCCCTTACCTAATGTGTGAAACCTCCCATGATGAGAAGAAGAATGAAAACAAAATGAACTTGATTTTTTAACGTTGAGAAAAGGGAATGAGGCCAACAAACAAGAGACAAGTCCTCAAAAACAAAATTTGAAAACATATCATGATGCTTGGAATTGACACCTGACATTGGTAGCAAATATATCAACAAAGAAAAATGACATGATGATCACCACCCAATAGAACATACCTAATTCTGAACACGAGAAACGCGCATATTTTCCATCTCTCTCTCTCTCTTTCTACCCCATCCAACCCCACCATTCTCGAAGAATAGAAACAGGAGGATAAGTTAGTCATACGAAGTGATCATTGCCTTAAAATATGAAGAAAAATGAATATATATTTAGAAAATACATATTTTTAAAAATTATTGAAATGTAATGATCATAGCCCCAATCAATGTCTGTTTTTTTGGGAGGAAATTTTGCAACTTGGTGATTTTTTTTTCAGAAAGTCTAAATAAATAAATAAATAAATAAAATTGTGATTTTTTGGGGGGAAATTTTGCAATTTATTGAATTAAAAATAATCAAATTAGCCACATTTAGGTTGTCACTTGTAACAGCACTTTTGTAAAAATGTTAGCACACACCTAGCATAGTTGCAATTTAATGCTGGGGATCCTTGCCAATTGACCTTCTTCAGGAATTTGGGAAAAAAATAACCCCAACCCCAATTTTTAATACAATAAATGAAATAACTTCGTAATTATACATAGTGATCATTATACTAAAATTCACATACAATAGTTTACTCATAATGTGGTGATGATGATCATTGTCATAGAATTGGATGAATGTAGAGTCATCCATATTGATTGCTACAAACAATTAGTCAAATTGTTGGGATGAATGTAGTAGGGCCATCCATATTGATTGCTATGAACAATTTCTCAAATTTGTTGAAGAACAAACTCATGCGGAATGACATAGGAATTGTGTCACTTTGGCTTGTGATGATGCAAATTGGTTTTCTACAAAGCCGCCCACCCGAGTGAAAAGCCTTGCATAATGTAGGGCACTCACAATATGGTACGGGTGGTGGTGGAAGACCCGGACTCCTCTAACTTATATTGAAAAAAATGCATGTGAGTGGAGGGTGGGGTGGGGAAAGGGCCGTATATAGTTGAACGGAATAAACAGGTTGTTGAAAGGCAATGGAAAATTCAGTGTCTTTTTAAGCATATTGGGCCAAATGTTTTCTACTACGTACATCAAGTGGAATGGATGAGTACCAGTTCCAAATGCAATGATTCGTGTTGGCAGAGATGAACTGAAAACCCTCAAGATTTTGGGTATTTGAGTCGGTTTGTTCGGTCTCCCCATCCAAAAAAATGGAATTGTTTTTTTGGGCTGCCCTCTCTTTCTGCAGTGGTTTTTCTGACTGAGTCGACCCGGTCAAATGGGATACCTAACCACAGTTAGCCACATAAGTAAATTGGACCAACAGGTAGGAATAAAAGAGCTTGACTACCTCAACATAACATTTCCAGGTTTTGCCGGAAAAGAATTTGCCAAGGCATTTACTTTTTCATATCGCACATGTAGTAATTTCCTAAGCATAATATTATAATTATAATTATAATAATAATATAGCCATAGGAACACACAAAAGGCAATGGGAGAAATTTCCTTGTGTATGTTTGGAAGGCACCTTATGTCCATGAATATCCCTCCCAAAAATGAGGAGGCGTATTACACCTACTTGTTAAGAGTCTAGGAGGGATCTTATGCCTATGATAAAGGCCTAAGATTACTCATACACTTAAGGAGTAAGGGTAAGAATTAAGAACCTTTTGACTTCTTTGCCTTGTGATCCATGCACATTTAGCTCATGAAAACGTTTGTCTTGTGTTTTATGATGGGTAACACCCATGAATGGCATACATACCCATTTACCACCTTGTCCTAGGTCCCTTATTTATGAGAATGCCTTCACCGTGGGGCTTTACCCATAATAGAGATATCCATAAAGTCCATGAAATTGGGGGTGTAGACCTTGTGTTCAACCAAAAGATTGAATGACATGCACAACACGAGATGAATGTGGTAAAAGGGGGAAAAACTCACATGGAGATTAAAAAATGCATTGATTTTGGTAAAATTTGAATTCCACTTTAAGTTTTCAATTTTTTATTTTGGTGAGATTTGAGTTCCACCTTAAGTTTTTAATTTTTGTATGTCTAGGGTTTATGAGAAAAACATGTATTAGCGTGTGACAAAAGTCGAAGTGAATGAAAAAAGAAGTCTATGCGGTTTTGTGAGAAGAACATTTCTTAATGTTTGACAAAGGTTGAAGTGAGCGAGAAAAGAAGTCTTTGTGGTTTTGTGAGAAGAATGTGTCTATGTGTCTAACAAAGTTTAAAATGAGCAAGGAAAGAAGTCTATGTGGTTTTGTGAGAAGAACAACTCCCAGTGTGTGACAAAGGCTAAAGTGAACAAGGATAGAAGTTTGTGCAGTTTTGTGATCAAAACATTTTTTGGTATGTGATAGACGTTGAAGCAAGCAAGAAGGTTTCAAAAGTGTGCAAGTTCTTGAAGCATAGGTTAAATAGTTTTGAAAGCTTCATTTTGTAAGCATAGATGTAGTTGGAGGGGTTCGTAAAGTTTGCAAGCTTGCTCTTGGAAGCATGGAGGGAATTGGAGGCATTCAACAATTTTCAAAGCTCGAAAAAAGAAGTGTGGAGGTAGCTAAAAAAGTTCAATAACTTTGGAAGCTCAAAGAAGCAAGCTTGGATGTGCATCAATTTGGAAGCTTGGAATATGTTCGATTGCATTTTGGAGCTACAATTTGGCTTTCTTGTAAGTAGCCAATAGGGAGTGTTTTTTCAAAGTGGTGAAGTGCATGCTTTTAAGGTGAGGATTATAAGCTTTTTGAAATAATGGGTGTTGTAAGCAAAGCTCTTGAAGACATTGATGTGTTTTATGATCATTAAGAGGAATTTTATGTTTGGGAGGTTATTTTTTGTGTGTGTGGTCTTTTTCCACACTTTGTTGTTTTTCTTCTACCTTTTGGTGTAAGCTTCCAAATATGTTTAATCCCTAGCTACCAATTAGTTAGTTGAATCTTTCAACAAAATTCCCTCACACCAACCTTTATAGATAGAATTTGAGTTTAATGCATACAAACCCACATGTGGCCCCAATTTTAAACCAAAAATGTGCATTCAATTTGAATGTAACTTGTTGTCACCTCCCATGGATTCTCTTGTGATTTCACACATCTTTCCACACCTTCCAATGACCCCTTCCATGTTTTGGTGCATGTGACAAATAAACAAGACATGGTTTACAATTGTTGCAAAAATTACCTCTCGCAATGCATTTGAGATGGTGAAAGTAAACCATAGACCTTACCTTCTTTTTACTGATAAAATTGGTTGTTCAAGGATATGTCTTCAAGTTGTTTTGAGCATGAACTAGAATGCATGAAGGTGTGTTTGGACACTTTTTACCTAAACCTCAACTTATGTGATTCAAATTTAAAGTTTTCATATTATGCGTTTAGTGGGTTACAACTTACAACTCCCTTGATAAAAACATATTATAAATGATCTATCTATGGCAAGATCAAGGATTTTGAATTTTGTAAAATGTGAAGCCTTTTCCAATTTCATGTTATGAATGTTTAATAAAATTGAATCTTTATTCTTTACTTTTCAAATAGTTTTACAACTCTAGAGCATTTTTTCCTTTCAAATTGACAATCTTGAACATCCAAAACCAATTTTTTCTCTTTGAAATGTGATATGCCCTTTTCAATTACACCAAATCCATTACATGCATCAAAATTTCCAAGTTATGATATCTTATGGAAGAATGTTAATGGATTTCTTCATTTCAAAATTGACTTAATTTTTATAAACATATCCAAGTTATAAATATGGTTTGTAAGACTGTAAAATTTTCTTTTAAATCCATTATCTTTCTTGGTAGATTTTGGTATGGTGAGTATGGTAGATTTAAATCTTTTTGTGGAGTTGCAAGCAAGTGATTGCCATTCACTTACACAAAAACATGTTTTAGCCACAACACACCAAAAGGCAAAAGTGTCATACAAAAAAAAACCCATTGACCGCTTGTGGAGTATGTACAACTAAATATGTTGGCAATTGCGTATTAACCTTACTTTTGGGCAATATAGTAAAGGTAGGAAATAGTGACATAATTAAATCCCAATGCAATATGGAAAAGTGTATATGCTACATATAAATGTTTTTAATATCTAATGGAAAACTAATTACATGTGGTGCATGACTCACACATGGAAGTAATTTTTCATTAGACATTAAAGTAGTTCATGCAATAATTAATGCCCCAAGTTTTCTAACAACTCCAAGTTCTATTGTTCCAATTGAGAAACATGTTTAGCTTATGTTGAAAGTTGAACTATTCAACAATTAATCTATTAGTATTGCATCCATGGCTAGACAATTTTAGTCAAATAATGAAACCAAATATTCTTTATTATTGGCTCATGTTGGCAATACCCAAAAAAAACATAACAAGGACAAAATTGTAAATATGAAGTAAAGTAAAATATTGGGTGTAATCTCTGAAGAGGAGTTGAAAACGGAAGTAAAATAATAGGTTGGTTAGTGCATAATTAAAACCTTTTGGTGCAGGAACAACCCACAGGCAAACACGGATTCATAAGACTCACCACGGCCCAAACTTGGTGGAAGCCACCACCTTTCGCCTTATAGTATACTCTATGTTTGGCCATAGGACCAACACCTAAATGTCATTTTGTTTTGGAAATTCTCAAAGTTGGGACTCTCGCAACTTGGGGTGTGGGTTGGGGGGGGGGGGGGGGATAACTTTGTGTGCAGACCTCCGATTGAGATGAGGTACAAAGCAAATTTATAGCCCTTGTCAAGAGCTTTCCAATGGTATGTGGCACGCCACTTGCATGCAAGGAAATTGGGTCAATTCCTGACTTTTAGTGGTCAAGAGTCTAATTGCCAATTTGACTCCCAACCCTTCTTTTGGCCATAACTTGTGTTTGAAATGTCCGAATGGATGATGCGAACCCATTTTAGACCTCTAAGTTCCGAAAGCTTTCCAATGATATAAGGAACTTTTCAATCCAATGAGTTTTGACTCTTGTAATCATCTTCTGAAAATTCAAAAATCCATTGGGACTCCAACTCCCAAAATGGGAACTCAGTTGGGGGTGTGGGGGTTCATTCCCTCAACTTTCTTGCACTCCTGGGAGCATGAAATGTGTCTCTTGGGTTCACTCTTGGCCCGCACGTTCACAAGCCTTTGCCTTGATTACGAGCCCAAGGCTAAAGTTGCGACAACCAAATTATAAAATGTAATGCACCTTAATCTTATCCAAAATGGTCCTTAAACCTTCATAAACCCTATAAGTTTCCATCGCATCCAAAATTCATTTGATTTTTCATTTGCTCCCTAATGATCTGAAAGTTTTCCGCCTTTGGAGAAAATTTGTAAGTAAGGCAACATTATGAAACAAGTGGTTGGGTTTGGTATGGTTAAATGATTTCATTAACTTTTGCCAATTTGTTTTGAACCCCCCAATGCCCCTCTCCACCTTAACCTTATATCCCACATGCATATTATTATATGCATTCATCGTGTTTGGGTGAGTATTTAGAGACAATTCACACCAACCAATCTGTCACATAATGAACATGTATTCACCCATGTATCCTAGGTCCCCAAGCAAATATTCAAAGTACTCATATGTGTGGGCAAAATGTTTATACCAATTGACATACATATCAGAATGCCATAATATTGTTACATCATGGTGTGACCTTGAGCAAAATGTTGATGCAAATGAATAGACCTTGGTTATCAATAATGATTGCATTGTTCATCAAAAAAATCTTTTTTAAATTGTTGAACCAAGTTCGGTGTGCCAAATTATACCATGGCTTACAAATCTTCACAAGGTTTTCTTAATGAACTTTATGCAACCTGAGAAATTTTGGATCCCCTTTGCCAAGATAACCTTCTATTCAATAGTCATCCATTGGATCTCATCCACAATAGCCTCATTAATGCATAATGAAATGAATAGCACATCATTGCAAATAGAAGTCTTGGACCAATTCCCCATGAATGCATCATGCATGGTTACATTGTCATGCTTGAAATATAGTATGAAACTGAAAAGGCGTTGTTCCAATGTCAGCTTACATGGTTGATCTCACATGGTTGATGAAAGTTGGCACCACAAGCACAACCAACTTTTTGAACTTAACTAAAATGAAGTTTTTCAACGTTTGGAAAATCTAGGTGTTGTGTGTTAGGATGTCCCCAACTCTGACATTTGGATCCATTAATTGATTAGCACCTAGCACCATCTTGGTCATGGTGAAAAATTCTTCTAAACTAGCCTTGGCAACCAAGGTTACTTGAAATGACATGAAAGCTTCACATCCATGTCATTGATGAACTCAACATTAAACCCATCAAAGTTTTAAAAAGTTGAAGGTGTTAGATAAATATGAAAAATCGAAAAAATTGACCATATTTTGCTTTTGCATGAGAAATGGTCCAAAGAAGGTCTATGCTCAAGCAAAAAATAAATCTAGAAAACCTCTTTTCTTCAAGCTTAAATTATTCTGGAGACTAACTTTTGTTCTATCCTAAAGATACCAACTTTTACTAAACCCTCCCCAATGTTCCAAAAAAATGTTTTGTCAAATCTAGATAGACTCATTGCCTATTGCTCATGAGAGATCAAATTAAATGTGCTAACGATAGTGGCTCATACATGTGCCTAGCCCTAATGACAAAGTCACTTTTCACATGTATGTCATCTCTTCCATTTTACTTTCTCCTATAGTTTTTTTCATGTTTTCTCTTTTGAAAATGTTTTTCTTTAGCTTTTTTTTCCCCCTACTTTCTTTCTTTTTTCATTGAGAGTGTCTATAGTTCTAATTTTTTTCATGTTTCTTCTTTCTTTTTGTTGTGAGCATATTTTTTGTTTTGGTTATGGCAAATTTGTGGCATGCTAAGGTGTTGTTGCAATTGCACACAAACCTTGAAGACAACAAAAAAGATGAACAATTTTTACAACTTTGTTGCAACATGTAGTTGTAGATCAAATGATTTGTGGGCCACATGGCATAAATAGGTTGGGCAAATGACTAAATGTTGTGTGAGATAAAGTGTTCGACAATGAATGAATAATGTGAGATTATTTTTCACCAAACCATGTGTACAATGAAAGTAATTTTAGACATGGGTTTTGCATGAGGAAAATTCTTTTTCTTCATCTTGTTGTGGTAATTAATGTGCACAACCCTTATTTCATCTAGAGGTGAGATGCTTGTGGAGCCATGGGCCTATCAATAATCCAAAAATGTATTATTACAATTCAAATGTTGTCCTACGGAATGGCAACTAATGCAATGGATGAATATGGTCGCATAAGAGAGAGCACAACCATGGAAAGTTTGAGGTGTTTTTGTTGAACCATTACGGAAGATTTTTAACTTGTGTGCCTTCCTCAACCCACTAAAAATGGTTTTCAAAACTTGGGATTAATTCTAAGTGTGGGTTTCTAGGAATGTTTGTTTTTTTAGACTATATGCAATACAAATAGAAAAATTGCTCAATAATGTGCTCTTCTCAATTTTTTGACAAAGGCAAAAATTGTAGTATAATCTTTGAAACCATCATAGATAAGAGACTTTGGGTTTGGCATGCTCAATTCTCTTGCCTTAAATTAATTTGAATTCCACCTCATTAGTCATAATTTCACCTACCCTATTCATATTGAACCTATTATGTCTAGCTTGTCTAGAATAAACATCACATTCCTTCCTCCTTATCTTCATACATTCCTATGTACCTAATTACTACAACATAATTTTACCCTTAACATTTTCCTTTGGTTATTGATTTATTGAATGATGTAGGCAATGATCTTGGGTTTTAGCTAAATGCGAATCAATATTGTAAGGGCATATTCATAATCAATGTACCCAAAAAGATAGTTTAACATAATTTTTCTTATAAAAAATTATTTTCAATTTTTATTAAATTTATTATTTCGTGATTATAAGGGATTAGTATATGACTATAACTAGAATTATGTTATGTTAATCTATTAAAAATAAATTGGATAGAATATAAATGCCCTTTTGAGTCCTTTTAAATAATTTGAATCCTTGTTTTAATTATAATTTTCATCTTAAAATAATAATAAATGTATTAAACAATGCAATTGACTTCAATTTTCTTTCATGGATAAATAATGTATACATATATGTTTGGCAATGTTCATATAATGCATTTGATTAAATAATATACAATATAAAAATTTTGAAGGCTACAAAATCCATTTTGAAAAGGCAACAAGAAAAATGATTTTTTTTTTCCCATTTGGTTGAGTTTTTGTATTCATTAAGTTCTGAATTTGTGGCCCCAAGTGTTGAAAAAATGTGTAGGAAATTTTCATGCAAGAAAACATGTTAAATTATATATAAAAGCTTATGTATTCATTTTTTGCATTTCTGTTTTTTTACCAAAATATTTATGCATAATTACATACACATGTGAAAAATCACCACCACCATGAAAATTATCATAATTTGAATTATCCAATATCTTTCGCTTAAATTTATTCCATTTAGATTCTATGTTTGGAAGATAGCCAAAAAAAAGTCCTTGAATCCTATAGTCAAAAATTGATACCTTGATTGTGAATATGCCCCTAAGTACTATTTGTTGGTGGATGGCATCTACCATCATTGGCCAATATTCCAACAAATTATAAATGAGCCTCAAGAAAGAAATGTAAGCATTATGTACAATGGCATGAAATGGTTCAAAAGGATGTTGAATGAAGTTTCAAGGTCTTACAAAATAGATTTGCAATTGTGAAGAACCCTTATAGGTAGTGGGATAAGTCTATAGTTTTAGACATTCTTATTGCATGTGTCATCTTGCATAATATGACTATAAAGGATGATGAAATCGAAAGTCTAAAGCCATGTTTTGATGTAACAAATATTCACATTAAACGAGGTTTTTAAAAAAAATATAAAGATGGCACTTAGGAAATAAAAAATGCAAATATGCATTTTACATTATGCAATGATTTTATTGATCATCTATGGACTTTGAAAGAAAATAATGAATATTATTTCAATAAACATTGAGCTTGCTTTAAAAAAAAATCTTCTTTTATATTTTTTGAACTACTTGAAATCCATACTAACATGCTTCAAAGTTCAAAGTTGCACAATTGTTTCTTCTATTAGTGCATCATTTGTCAAATCAATGGGTTTTGGTGAAAGGATTATAGAACTTGCAAATTGGGTAGGCGAAGTTAATGGAAGCATTAGATTTGGGCAAAGTACAACATTTGGGGCATCATGCATTTGAATGCACAACTTTTTTAGCTCTTTAGACCTTTGAAGCTAGAAGTATTCTTGAACTTCTTTTTACACCAACAATGTTTATGGCATTGTGAAAAGAATCGTTAGGCTTTGATCCTCCATAATTGCAACCTTTTTTAATGTGGCAATTACCATGTTCATTGTGGGCTAAGCTTGGACCTTGGCAATGCATTCAAACATGCATTGAATTTGTTGATGTTCTTTAATTGCCTTTGTGCCTTCTGGTTGTTTTGATGCAAACCAAAAAAATGTTTCAACATCCACATTCCCATTCATCAACATCAAATGCAACATCTTGCATAAATGTAGTCTTGCATTTAATTATTGAAGTGCTTCTCTTGGACTTCAACCCAACATGACAAATCTTTCAACACCAACTAACAATATATAAACGTGAAGTTCAAGTTTCATGGGTGCTCTGTTTTGTACAACTTTACCACCTTCTACAAAGTGTTTTGTGTTTGTTCCAAATTCACATAAAGTTTCCACATTACTAAAAGCCCCAAAAATTCAAATAATGAGCAAAAAAGTTGCCTCAATGCATTTTATTTTTCGTCTCCTCTTTCCCTTTTTTAGTTGTTTTGAATGAACCTTATTGAAGAAAGAACAAAAAGCAAACTTGTTGATGTCATGTTTGATAATCCCCCATTTTGTTTTTAGGGACCTTGTATCCTTTTTTGCGCAACTAAATGGTCGACTATTGTTGTAGTGTGTGCAAACCTTGTCCTATAATGTCGAGTTATTTTAACCATTCCCTATTACTAGATCTTGAGATATGTGTAAGAATGAACAAAATTGTTGTCTCTCTTCTTCCAAGATATATTTTTTTCCCTTCTTCTTTGTAACAACTATGGTTGCATAAACAAAAACAACCCAAGCACAAATGACATCATATGTGTTACATCAAGAAGTTGGCAACATCAACAAAAACAATTGAGAATGTTGATTGTCGGCATGATATGCCATTGCAAAATATGGAGATGAGGAGAAACATTGGTAGGCCTTGGTTGGGCTTTTGAAGTAGTGCACGAATAGTGGGGTTCCATAAACAAGCATGACAACAATCGGCCTTGGAAACTGCCATTAAAAAGCTATTTCATATGAACATTGGAGATGGCATTATAGGTTATTTTGGATCCCTTGTTGAAATATTATGAAATATTCAGAATTGTGATTTCATTAATTAAATTTTTGCTTACAATATGCAAAATGGTCCCATGGGTTCTAGGCATAATGTTGCAAGCTACCAAACCTATGTATGTAATTAGGTAGTCTATCTAACCTAAAGGTACAAATGAGATAACACAAGCCACAGTCACCTACTTTAAGGTACAAACGAGATAACACAAGCCACAACTGCCTACTTTATGACTCCTTTTGTGGCTATTTTTGGGGAAATATTCCTAAAGTATTATTGGTATATTCTTGAAAAGTCTTTGAAAAAATCTTCAAAAGTTTAAAAAAAATTGTTCATATTATTTCATTAAGGTTTATGTTAAAAATTTGGCAAAAAATGTCATTTTCAAAAAAATTCAAATCCATTTACAAGTAATTTTATTTCTTAAAAAAAACGTTATAGTGTTTCATAATTTTTTTTGTTAATTTTTTATTCATTGGATTAATTTCAAATTAATTCACATGTTCCCATGATATATTAAAAACAAAAAAATATACATAAATCATACAATTTCAACATCAAATTAAATTATGATTTTAAAACATGAAAAAACCAAGCAAATGTTACACTTGTTATGGTACATGTTATTGTGACCACACCCCTATGTAGTTTTTTTTTTTGTAAGTGATTCCTTGTGTCAATGCAAAAATACAATGAAAATTTCCAAAAATTGAAACATGTTTCCAAGGTGAAAATTTAGAATGTAGAAATAAAATGGATATCTCCATAAATTAAGACAAATAAGTACACCCCCTAGAGAAGGGTAGGTAGGTTGACAAAAAAAGGTAGGTGTTAAAGGTAGAATTTTTTTTTAACACTATGGGTGTTAAAAGACGGTAGTACTGTCAATATAGTGAACTACCTTCATAGGGCAAAATAATCAACAATTAATTTTGGAACAAATTTTAATAAAAATAAT
>Ga0116229_10013183_pt1 | contig 11736 bp, 10 predicted proteins | sample S1TSphgellanicum_3_FD_87313 | JGI IMG/M metagenome (GOLD analysis project Ga0116229, IMG submission 87313) | Host-associated microbial communities from peat moss isolated from Minnesota, USA - S1T2_Fc - Sphagnum magellanicum MG | ecosystem: Host-associated > Plants > Peat moss > Unclassified... | reverse complement strand
TGGTTTATTATTAATTATAATAAAAGAAAAGAAATTTGGTCTTTTCTTTTATCTACTTTTTCTTTTTTTTTTTTTTTTTTTTTTTTTTTTTTTTTTTTTTTCCTTGCCGTATTTTGTGTTACCTTGGGATGGGCCCTTACGAGAGTCCTTGCATTGTTACCTTGGAAAGGATTTGGTAAGAGGGGTCCGTTGGGGGCGCAATTCCATTATTTTGTGGTAGCTAAAGCCCAAGGCCCATGGGGCCGCCGTACTGGAATAAGGGCCCACACGAGGTAGAGTTGAGTGTGAGCCTGGATGAGAAGGGGGAATTTAAAAAATAAAAAATAAAAAAATCGATAAATGCATTCCAGATCAAAATAGAAAATAGAAATCTGTTTTATGCGGCGCAAAAAAAATTCCCTAGTAAGAACCGTCGGATATTAAACAAACTGCTGGGTTTTTTTAAAGCCAAACAGCGGTGAGAACGTGGGCCGATGCGCTTAAGAACCTCCGGTTATCACTCCCGCGCACACCCGTGCTGCACTCCGGGTTTGATTCGCAGCCCCGGCAGCTTTTGGCAGTCTGGTCAAACTCCGGCTGATGCGGGGCACTGAAGACCCTCCGGATATTACAACACGGGAATGATATATCCGGATTGATTCGCACGCCCCGGCAGCTTTTGGCAGTGTGGTTAAGCTTGGCTGCTACAGCGCACCAAAGAACTTCCGGTTATGAGAAAGCACAGAGAGTTGCGTTCCGTGTTAGTTCAGCGACGGGCACTTGTGGAAGCGGTCAAGTGGGGCAGAACCTCCGGGTATAAACCACATCATAGAGGCGCGCATTCCCGGATTCCTGCCCGGATTCCTGCGACCGACGACGATTCACAGACTGCCATTTTGGGCGGGTACCTGGGGGGTGGTAAAATTCGGGCTGATGCGGGAATAAAGAACCTCCGGGTACATGCGGACATATTCATCTCCGGATTCTACCGATGGTCCTTCGTCTTCGTCTTCTTCTTCTTTCCGTCTTTCCTGCTTGCTTTTCTTACTTCCTTGCTTCCTTCTTTTTGGTGGTTTGCTTGTTTGTTTGTTTTTACTTCCACGAGGTGCTGTTGAGGAGAGGCGGGTAATAGCCGCATCCCCTCTGCTGTGGCGATGCTCTTGTTTCCCGCTTGGATCTAGACAAGGAGCAGCTGTTCTTCTTCCACCGTGAGGTCGAGCAGCTGGTTGTTGTTGTTGTTCTTCTTCTTCTTTTCCGATTGTGAGGTCGAGCAGCTGATTCTTTCGACTGTGTGTGGCTGGAAACCAAGAGATTGCAATTCCAAGAGATTGCAAACAAAAAAGGCTGAAGATCAAAGAAACCAAGACAGAAGGGAGCGGGGAAAAAAAAGGAAACACAAAGCAAAAGCTAGAACTAATACTCGTTGCAAAGCGAGCTGAGGCGGGACGGGGTGATTAAGAAGAGGTTTTGATGATGCGGTCCGCGTAGTTGTAGTGGAGAAATGGATGCTTAAAACTGGAGCAGCTTCTGAGCTTGCAGTGCGTGGATGTTAGTCTAGAGGCCGGATGATGGCATACCTTGCTAGCTAGCTACTGCCGGTATCTACCAGCAGCAGCCGCAGCGCTTGACTCCTTTCTTCTTCTGTTGTGTTGTGTGAGCGGAGCAGATGAATCATGGAGAAGATGTGTTTGAGATGTGGGAAAAAAAGAAAGATCTCACTCATGTGTAGCAGCCGGGGATTTGCTTGGAGTACGTAAGGGTTGTTCCCTTGTGGAACTCGAATAGGAAGAGGGCACTTCTTGTAGTTTTGCTGTTGTTGTTGTTGTTTCTTCTTATTCGTCTTCCTTTTATGCTTTTAACGTTCTTCCTTTGGAGATGCTGGTGACGAGTATTCATCATTCTCAGTTTGTAGAAGAAGAAGAAGAAGAATAGGACTAGGTTAGCGTGGAATTATTAGTTTCTTTTTTGGCTGATGTTTGTGGAAGTACACTCTTGAAGAAGAAGAACAACAAGAGCGAGCGAGGCAGCCAGCGGCTTCTTCATCATCGGCAGCCAATAGCGGAGGAGTGCGGAAGAAAATCACAAGAAAGAAAGAAAGAAAGAACGAAGATGTTTCATGATTTGAAACGCCCTGTGACCATCCATTCCATGGACGGCCAGAATAAGAAGTTCGTTAGGTACTCATTGCGACCCTCGCTATCATCTGCCGTCCTCTCTTTTGAATTTTGGAGGAGGATCTGTGCTCATCTTGTTTGTTTCTTCTTATTTTGCTTCTTCTTCTCCTGTTTGGGTTTTTTCTTGTTTCTTCTTCTTCTCCTGTTAAGTTTGTTCTTGTTCTTTCTTCTTCTCCTGGTGTTAGGTTTTTTTCCCAAATTTGTAGTCAAGGAATTTTTTTTCCTTGTTTTGTGATCCTGATGCTCCTTTGCTGGCTGATAATAGCAGGTTTTTCAACGAGTATGACTCTGAGAGATCATTAGGGTCTGAAAGTGAGTCAAGGAAACCGCTTCGTGTGGAAGGACTGGAAAGTTCATCATCCTCAGTCTTCCAATGGGGATGGCAGAAGGGCTCAAGAGGGCTTAGGAGTGTAGGGAGATCATTACGCCTCGGTTCTTCAAGGGTTTACTCGGAGGATTTTGATGGTGGATCCCAGATCAAGATACTCGATCCACGCAGCCGATTTTGCCAACAGTGGAACAAGTTTTTTGTTCTCTCGTGTTTAGTTGCTATTTTCGTAGATCCCCTCTTCTATTTCCTTCCAGTTGTTGATACTTCACAAGCTGTTGGTGGTGTCGGAACATGCATCAGAATCTCCAGGAAACTGGCTATATCAGTAACAGTCTTTCGCACCACCACCGATTTTCTCTACTTGATTCACATGGCTCTTCAATTCCGCACAGCATTCATTGCACCTTCATCTCGGGTATTTGGCCGAGGCGAGCTTGTGGTGGATCCCCATCAAATTGCTATTCGGTACTTGAAGAAGGATTTTTGGCTGGACTTTGTGGCCCTACTACCTCTTCCCCAGGTACTACTACACAATGACTTTTGACTTTAGGAGAGCAGTTTTTTCTACTCTAGAGAGGGTTGGGGTGGATGGCTGTTTATAATTTCCATGTGATTGACTGAGGCACAAGTTTACATGTCCTAACCCTGTCAAATCGTTCATTGGGTGTTGGAATGCAGCTGGTTATATGGATCATTACACCGAGAATGGTTGGCAAAACTGCACTTGCCACCAAGAACATTCTAGGCTTCATTGTCTTTTTCCAGTATCTTCCCCGCCTGTTTCGAATCTTCCCTTTGACATCTCAAATGGTTAGGAATACAGGGGTGCTGCTGGAAACTGCTTGGGCAGGCGCTGCTTTTAATTTACTGCTGTATTTACTTGCCAGCCATGTAAGTCCTCTTCTGTTCTCTCACCCATTTCCCCAGGTAGACATGAGTCGTAAAAAATCACAGAAATTGTATGATGGAGGAATTATTACATACAGGATGAGAGACTCATCATCTGACAGCATCCTACCTGCAGGTAGTAGGAGCATGCTGGTACTTGCTGGCAGTTGATCGCCAAGTCACATGCTGGAAGAATTTATGCCCAAACGAGGCCAATTGTACCGATGCATTCTTTGATTGTAGTTCACTTCATCCATCGTATCTTCTTGCTGCTAATCGGGCTAGTTGGATGAGCATTACAAATATCAGCACTAATTGTGATACAGCCAACAACAACAACTACTTCAACTTCGGTATCTATGTAGATGCTCTTAATTACAACATAACGACATCATCCATAGAGTTCATGGAGAAGTACTTTTATTGTGTGTGGATGGGTTTGTTGAGCTTGAGGTGAGTAGTACCTTGCCATTTCTTAGTAGAGCAGCTGTTGTTATAATTGATTGAGCTAGTTTTCATGCTTTGGAGTGTTGCCTTTGCCATCAGCAGGTGATTGGTTGATCAGTCTCCAATTTCTGACTTTGGTGTTATTTGGGCTCAATTGTCTCTGCAGTTCCCTGACACAAACCTGGTCAGTGAGCACCTATATATGGGAAATCATCTTCACTATCTGTATCATCATTGTGGGCTTGCTCCTCTTTGCCTTCCTTATTGGGAATATGCAGGTGAGCTACCAATCTCGGTCAGTTTCATTTTGCATGATGTTTTCTTTTTAGGGAGCTGTTAACTTTTGCATTGTGACTGTAATGTACATAACAAGTTTGGACAGACTTGTGAGAGGAAAAAAGGGATTGCCTACTGGAGGGAGTCACCCACATGTTGCTGACAGAGCACCATAAATGTTGTTTGCTGTTGTTTGCTAGACGTATCTACAATCTCTTACACTGAGGCTTGAAGAGATGAGAGTAAAAAGACGTGACACAGAGCAGTGGATGAAGCATCGACAACTACCCCGTGAGATAGTGGAGCGTGTCCGGCGTTTTGACCAGTACAAGTGGGTGGCAACCCGGGGAGTAGATGAAGAGGTCCTTGTGCAGAGCCTCCCATTGGATCTTCGGCGAGATATTAAACGCCATCTGTGTTTGGATCTTGTCCGACGGGTATGCTTGATTTCTTTTGGTGGTTGTTATGGTTATGGCACTCTAGTTCTCATCTTGGTGTCCCCTCCCCAGGGCATTTTCTCTATCTGGTTTCCTCAATTTAGCTTGTTGGAGTACTTTTCATACTTATGGGACAATGTTTTGTTTGTCCTTGTATTGTTCAGGTTCCATTGTTTGATCAAATGGATGACAGTCTCTTGGATGCTATGTGTGAGCGGTTAAAGCCTGCTCTCAACACAGAGGGCACATACATAGTCCGTGAGGGAGATCCAGTGAATGAAATGCTGTTCATCATCAGGGGCAAATTGGAGAGTGCAACAACAAATGGTGGTCGTACTGGCTTTTTGAATGTTGGGACTCTTGGACCAGGAGATTTCTGTGGAGAGGAGCTGCTTACATGGGCTCTTGATCCCAAGCCTAGCAGTAATCTTCCTACCTCTACTCGTACCGTGAAGGCATTGGTGGAGGTGGAAGCCTTTGCGCTGTTTGCTGAGGATCTCAAGTTTGTGGCTGGTCAGTTCCGGCGCTTGCATAGCAAGCAATTGCAGCATACGTTCAGGTTTCTGCTTTTGATCTCTCCATTTGTGGACCTTGTTAAGCTTTCACATTTCCAATCTGGGTAAGATAAGGGCAGTCTCTATTGTGGAGACTGTTGAGAGACTGCCTGCCTCGCATTTAGAATGTTGAGTTCCTGATATAAAGCTACCCCATTTACTCATCATTCTTTATCACCCATGTCAAAGATGCAAGCTGCCTTATTCTTCCATCATAACTGGTTGTTTTCTTTTGCTGCAGGTACTATTCACATCAGTGGCGTACTTGGGCAGCGTGCTTTGTCCAGGCTGCATGGCGACGCTACTGCAGACGCAAGATTGCAGAGCTGCGGCGCAAGGAAGAAGACCTGAATCTGCAGGCAGCAATTGCTGGGGCTGATGCAATGCTTACCAAGCCAAGCCTTGGAGCCACATTAAAGGCTCATCGCTTTGCCTCAAATGCAATGCAAGGAGTTCAAAGGCTACGGACCATGCATGCAGCAGAGATGACACGCATATCCAACATTCCTAAGCCCACTGAACCTGATTTCTCTCTTGAGTAGGTGGGCTCTTGGTCTATCAGGGTTTGTAAGATATGTTCTCAATAACTTGCTGCAAATCCAATCCACAGACTGTGATCAGAGTTGTCTGGCCCATCAAAATACTTATGAGTTGTTTGGTATGGGTGAGGAATTGGACAAAAAGTTAGGAGGAAGTTTCCTTGATGAGTTGTTCAGTATGTGTGAGGACTTGGGAAAAAACTTAGAGGAGGAAGTTTCCTTCTCCTTGGAAATGGGAATGACCCAGCATTTTAGGCAGTAAGACTGCATTAAGTCCTGTTGAGGCCATGGAAGTCTGCTTCAGACTGGGAGTAAGTGACCATTGTTTCAGGAGTGTGGTACAGAGTAGCACTGGATAGAGATACAAATTCAGAGAGCATGCTAAATTATTGACTGAGATACTGTATTGAAAATTAATGTCATGAAGTCCAAAGGTATTCATTACCTGTTTCTCATTGCCCTACAGACTTACTACATACTGCTGATTTTCATGGTGGGGTTACAGGGGCTCTGATAGAACCTTTTTCATCTCCTCTTGCATTTCAAGATTTGGTTCAGCAATGATGTTCACATTTCTTCTGTTTGGGTCACCAAAGATCAAGAAAGGAGAATTTGTGTACAATGAACTAATTGTGATCATGTTTTGGAGGTTCTCACAGAAATGCAGGTGGTTCTCTTTTTACAACTTGGAGAATTGTGTATGGAAGTTAAGGGTTATGATGGACCTCAGCACTCCACCTGTGTTTCTCTGTACAAATGAACTTCTCATATTTACCAAATTTCATGCGAATTGAATAGTCCATATGCTTTTGGGATTGTTGTTTGAAGAAGGCAAACTCTTTAGGAACAGAGTACACTTACAGTTGGACAACTGCAAGCTATAGAGCTGTGGTTCTCAAGGCCATGCTGCTCGGACTGGTACTTGTATGCCAAGGCTTCAAGTTGTGTGACGTTGTGCTTGCCAAATGGAACCTGCATACCAACACAGCTGTCAGATTCATGGCTGATGGTCAGCCTACACTCTCAAACTTGCTTGGTCCTTAGATATTTGGTTGGTATTCCTTCTCCCAAATACTTAAGAACTCTCATGTTTGTCTTGTTGACTGAAAGCATTTCCTTGTGTTTGCAGCAACTGATTGCAGCTCTGTTGGTTACCATAATGCCTCCTGCACAGACTGGGTGTAGGAACTAGTGCAAGCATTGTGCTAACACCCACAATACTGGTAATGGCTTCCAGAGCCCACCTTGTTTCTCGTGTTTCCAGTTTCTTGAACAAACATTTTGAGTGATCTTCTTTGAAACATTTTTGTCTGCTTGATCCAGTTTGGCTACCTGACGATTTTGTACTCCTGTCTCCCTCCCTGGCCTGCATACCACTCCACCTGAGTCTAGAAGCAGAGATTGATGATGAAAGGTGGGCCAGTATTGTGTGTTGTAGGAGAGTACTAAGCTCTAGGTTTTCTGTCAAGGAGATCCTTAGTAACTTTTGAACTATTTCAATCTCAAATTGCTGTTGGGAGAGAATAGTTAGGCAGTTGTTGCTAGCTACTTCAATGGAGTGAAAAATGGTTTTATCATTGCAGCTCAGCTTATGGAGGTCAGAGCTGTTATCATATGTTCCTGCTGTCTATTTCACTTGTGAATCCTAAGACTGAAAATTCTGTATTGCAGGATTGTGCCATCTCTGGAAGGAAATGGAAAGACTCCCAATGTGCTAAATCCTGTGTCCCTAATTGGGACCTTTGGGGAAGCAAGAAGCCAAGTAAGAGAATCCCACCCCTTTCCCATTGTTCATGGCTGGCGGTGCAGAAGGTTGGTGATCAGTTGGCAAGGAGTTGAAACCCTAATTTGTTACTCTGGCTGCTGCTAACAGTGATCTCAGGGTCACCAGAACTGGTTGTAGTTGGCATTTCATGCTGGAGCTCATCCGATTGAAGAAGCTGTGTATTCAATGTCTCTTCAAGCTCTACTACTTGCTCTTCCTGCAACACAAATTTGACAGCAACAAATTTGTTGGTGTATTCTTAAGCACTGCTGTGTGAGTTCAATTGCAAAAGATGGGTTTGGTTGGTGAGGAACATGGTGCATGTGGGGTAGGGTATACGGATCAGGAAAACAGGTCCTCATTCAAGATCCTCACTTACAACAACCACAAACGCAAAACTGGTAATGAAATTTTTTATAAAGAGAAATGACTGAGACCCAAACTAGTTTTTCCACCAATTTTGGTGGTAAACTGAGTTTCATGCTGGCTTTCCTTTTTCCTGAGCACCTGCACTGCTGCTACATATATTTTCAGTACTCCTACCTGTACAACTACTATAATTACTTTCAAACCTTGTGCATTTAATGCTGAGTTTCCGCATTTCATACTGAGATTTAATAAAATATGGTTACTTTGTGGATACCACTGAAAGAGGGGATAGGGGGTGAAAGCAGGCCCAAAGATAGGATGAAGACAAGGTGACTCTACAGTTAACCCTATTATGCCTACTTTAAGAGTGAGAAGGAAATTTATGCTTAACATGTAATTGTGAGGTCCCTCCCACTCTTGAAGAGGAAGGTCCCATCCCTCTCTTATGTCTTAGGGTTCCTAGGTTTCCAGGGTCATCTTCTCTAACAATAAAATATTAATCTTGTAATGTAATATTTAAAAGACAAAGATATAGTCCTCTTTAGAAAACAATGAAATCTAGGGGCATAGTCTTCCCCAAATAATGAATAACAATTTTAAAAAGAGGTATCTATTGCTTAAGGAAGAGGCCTTCTTTTCCTCTTGTAATGGGTTCTATATTTCACCTTGGGGAAACTGGCACTTGCACCTTTATTTCTTGTTTCCACCTTTAATGTCATTTTGTTTTCCTCTTTTATCAATAAATTACCCAAAACCCTCCCCATATTTAAGCTGGAATAGCCTTGTGTTAAACCTAGAATAACAAGTTCTTATGAAAGTTGAACTTGTCCAACTTGGGATCGTTGGTTAAGAAAATTCAATGCAACCTCAGAATTAGCAAGTTTTAGTTTTGGAGAACATTTCCTAAACCCAAACTTAATGATTATTCTAAACACCAAGAACTGGCCAACTTTAGGCAAGTACTTGGTTTTGAGGGTTAGAATCACAAGTTTCAATTCCGATTAATAACAATCAAACTAGAATTAGGTCTAATTTTTTGAAGTTGGGTTTGGAATGGAACCAAGGTTTTAGTTTTTTCAAAGAATCGAAATTGAACTGGAATCGAGGTTTTTTAAGAACTAGAACCAGATTCGAGAGTTTTGAAAAAAACAATAGAGTTGAGGGTTAACCAGAGGTTAATTGGCAATTAATTATTAGTTATTGTTTAAGTTACTTGAAATTGGATTCAAATTGGGTGTGATTTTTTTAAAACTAGAATGAAAACTGGAATTTTTTTTTTTGAAGAATGGAACCAAGAATTGAAACCAAGATTTTTTTGGGAAGAAATGGAAACCATTGGGGTAACATTTGTGCTTAGGGTTTAGACCTTGACATACATTGGCAACACGACATGACGAAGTGGATATTTGAGCCCCCAAGTTCCCATTGCCACAAAATAATTTAAACTTTGCTTTTCATGATTTTTTAAGAATATGGAAATGAAATCCTATTAAGGATTCAAGCCCACTCATGCTTTAGGGTGGCAATATTTTGCTATTTTGCACAAAAAAAGTTTAAAATTTTAAAAAATTGGAGAAATTTGTTTTGGTGTTGAATGCATGTTTCAAGAAACAATTGACACTTTTGTTTGATAAAAAATTTGAAAAATAAAAAGAAACATTGATCGAGCCAAAATGAGAAAGGTAGACGTTGTTCATTGGTTTTCAAAAGTCAATTGGCTTTCTCATTCTCATAATGAACTCAAAGTGATGTGCAAGAACCTTATCTATTAGAGGAATGAGGTTACAACTTACAAGGTTGAAAATGTAATAAGAACATGTTAGGGTTTTTGCAAACCCTTAGTAAAATTGGAGAAGCATGTGTCAAAAGTTCCAAATTCATGTTAAAAGCTCCTTGCACTTTGCTTATCCTCGGCATGGGAGACATGCATGTACATGCATGTCTATTACATGGAACGCATGCAAATGACATGCAACATTTAAGTACTAGTTCTAAGGCAACCCTCTAGTATTATTAAAACCAAGCCTCCGTTGTCTTAACACAACATTTAAGTGCTTGTTGTTATTGAAGATAACGCCTTAAAACAATTCAAGTCTCTTGTCCTAATAGTCTCATTGGCCACATTAGACAAATTTTCAAACTTTAAGCATGAGCCTTTTCCATCGACCTCATTTATTTGTTTGTATTTTCCACATTAATATTGTATCACTTGTTTTGTATACAAATAGGGTTTTAAATGTTTATTTCTAACCAAAGAGTAACAAGGCCAAAATGATGACCCAACAACATGGTACCTTCCCCAAGATTTGTTTGACCCCACAAGTATCTACATGTTTTGAGATGAATTGGTTCATCCCATCTCCATCCCCTTGCTCAAACTGGTTTGCCTAAATCAAAGGCTCTAATATGGTTTGGTGGATTTACATAATTTGGATGTTGTTAACTTACATCATAAGGTGTTGAGAGATGGCTATGAATAGGAATCACTTGGATCAACTACCATAGTACCTTGAGGGAGTAAACCATAATTAAAATATTTTCTAAATTGTCGATTTTTTGAGAATTTCATTGCTTGAAGTGTGGAAAATTTTGAAATATCAAGTTGTAAGTTTTGGAAACTAAGGGTTATAAGCTTTGGTCACTAGCATGGTATTCATTTTTACTTTATTTTGTCGATGTAGTTGTACATGCTTGCTTCCCTCATACTATGACCTTGAGATTTGACGGAGAATGTGATATCACGGTTACAAAAGTTTGGTGAATATTATGATGTATGTCAAAACTTAAACACAAAATTGCTTCAAAAATATATTTAATTAAAAATCATTTTGTAAATTTCTCACTCATTGTCAACAACACAAATCCTCCATGCATCCTACTACAATCCACTTCATTTCGAAGACTATACAAATGAAAAAAAGCTTCACAAAAAAAAATTCAAGAAATATAAAGAAAGATGCAAAAAAAAAAAATTCAAGAAATGTAACACATGAATGTTACACATAAAACATAATACATCATCATTCATGTGAAAAATGTCAATAGTTTTCAGAATCCAAGCCAAAATTCATGAAAATATCATAATATATGCCAAAAAGAACATTTTAATAAAATTTTAAAATCACACTTCATTTTAAAATCAAATTTCAAATTTCATTGTCGTCGAAGTGTGAAAATTCATCCCCAAAAAAAACCTCTACCTAGATACATTTATATTCATTGAGGGATTTCCAATAATTTATCCTCAATGTTTAACTATTGATTTTAATTTTATTTTCAAGGATGAAAATACTCAAAATTAAAGCTACAAAACATTACAAAATCACACCTTGGTGCACCCCACTATTCATTGAGGACCTTTCAAACCATACCAAACACCTTCACGTATTGATGAGTTTTTTTTTGGGGGTTTTGTTTCCCATTTCATTGGATTTATGGAAAAATTAGTATAATTAAGTTTTGGACCCTCATTTTTTTTAAAAAAAATCTTGGAAAAAAGAACGATTAGTTAAATTTACACTTTTAAAAAATGCTTCAAAATTTTACCAATTTGTTTGGTCCAAAAAGTGACAAAATTTGTTGAAAAGAAAATTCATTAATTGGACCTGAACATTTCGAATAGGTGGGTATTCCTAAATGAAGAACATGTATTGTTTTTATACCTATTTAACAAGTATTTACATCCATGTTACTACACCTACCAAGGATGATGAAAGGAAGGAAAAAAATAAAAATAAAATCCCATTTGATTGAAAATATTGGCATTGCATGGAACTTGAATTGAATCCAAATTGAATTGAATCCAAATTGAATTGAGTTGAATTTGAATCCATAAAATTGAATTGAATTATAATATATTGAATAAATTTTAAATCCATTTGAAATTGAATTGCAATTTGACTAAATTCAATTCAAATTTAAATGGATTTAGGTCCAATTGAAGAAAAATGAGATTCAAATTCATGCACAATGTATTG
>Ga0116229_10013182_pt1 | contig 11736 bp, 9 predicted proteins | sample S1TSphgellanicum_3_FD_87313 | JGI IMG/M metagenome (GOLD analysis project Ga0116229, IMG submission 87313) | Host-associated microbial communities from peat moss isolated from Minnesota, USA - S1T2_Fc - Sphagnum magellanicum MG | ecosystem: Host-associated > Plants > Peat moss > Unclassified... | reverse complement strand
TTACGAAATCAAGTTTGTGGTTTGAAGTTTCTTGTATGGATACTAAACACAAGAAACCATTGTGTGAACAAAAAGATATGTGGACAAACATAAGGCTTAATAAGCAACATCATGGAACCCAGCAAACAACATGACATATGAACATGATTACATTTCCAATTGGAAGAACATTTGTCAAGAGCAAAATCCAATGGATCATTTTGCTAAGTTCAATTTGTGAGTACCTCATTTTGTGCTATCTTAGTAGTTTCAGGCTCCATTGCAATCCAAAGAGTATTCCAATACAAATTTTCTTTGTAACCCATTTTGTGTTTCGTACTCCAAATTCTCACAAAATGAGGTACTCACAAATTCTCACAAAATTCTGACTCTTGACTGCCATTTCCCAAAATCATCGAACTAAATTTGAGCCTTAACCGGGGTTGTAAAAAATCAAATATTCTGGTAAAGGAACCTGCCCTACACCACCAGATCTGTCATGAAACCCACTTGTTTTTTTTTCTTTTTTTAAATTCAAAAACCTCTTTGATTCTGAAATTTTCAAAAACCGAGATTCAAAGGTTCTTTGGTTCTTTGATTTGGAAAGTTTTCAAAAACCCAGAACCAGAGGAGGTTCTTTGATTTGGAATTTTTTTAAAACCGAAACCAGAGGTTATTAACAAAATCAAAGAACTGCACAACACTGCTCAAAACTTTCACAGACTGTATTTGGATTACTGTTCATTCAGTTCAGATGGTGTTTCATTCTGCAGAAGGTTCTGCAAAACCCAGAATTGAAGGTTCTTTGATTCTGAAAATGTTCAAAAACCTGGAACTAAGGTATTTTCATTCTGAAGATTCTAAAAACTGAAACTGGAAGCCAAAAACCAACTTAACCTGCATTTACAGTCTCAAAACACATGGTGTCTGTGTGCACTATCTCAAGACCCAACCAACCACTTTCTTCAATTATCTTTTGTAGAATGCAAACTACAAAAATTGCATATGTAACAGAGACCTAGTAGTATACCTTTTAGAATTTAGTGTGGACTCATCTCATCTGTGTTAAAAATCAGAATTGAGAACAAAATAATGGCCTCCAAACAATATTGTTACAGATTATTCTGACTTTCTCATGTGGAGTTTGGTGTTTGCAGATATACACACAGTGCAAGAAAGAGAGGTACTAGACCATGAAACTTCTTTCTTTTGACAAACCCCAAATCCTAGAAAGTCTGATTTTTGAAGTCTGATCAGACATACCCATCACTTGTGTTTTGCAAGCCACTCCACAATACCTTTTTCTGCCTCACTAAGCTCCTTCTTGTTCCGTACACTCCCCTGACACCCAAAACACAAAGGGCAACTTTAATCAAAGAAATAATTATTGAATACAAATTTCTGTTTCAAATTCATGTCCTGATTTGGTACAAGATGTCCTGTTTTTGTGACAAGATACTTGAGCAAAGACAATAACAACTACCAGAAAAAAAAAGAAAAAAGAAGGCCTTATCTTCGCCGTTTGCTCAATCCCAAAGTTTGTCGATTTGGTATAAAACCATCTGAATCCAATTGCAAGGATCTAGACTATCTCAAATAGAATTGATGAGTGTTATGACACATTCAAGCAATTCAACACAGATGATAGGGGGGTATGAAGAAGGAAAGCAGCACATTCTAATGTGTTGGAAGCAATTCAACACAGATAATGGGGGGATATGGAGAAGGAAAGCAACACATTCTAATGTGTTGGAACCTAGTTTGACAAATATGAACGATTTGTTACAAAGAATAATACCTCAGAAATTTCTGTAACTCAAACAATGAATGATGAGAGCTAGCTCAAGTCACAAAGGTGGGTGTAATTATTCTAAGGTGTTGGTTGAGCAGCACTAGTTGGACAAATAGGAATTTGAATAGATACCTCAACAAACTCAAAGTACTCCTTATAGTTGCGCTTGTAGAAGTCATCCAGCCTCTGCAAAGTGCACTGAAAAATTCAGGAGAAAAAATATGACAGTAGAGAAAAAGAGTGCTCATATTGTCTGCTTCCAGACTTTGTAGGCAATGGTTGGCACTCCAATTCTGTAGCACAGGCTTTCCAGTGATCTGGCGGTTTAAAGATGAGATGAAAAAACCCTCTCATTGGGACAGAGAGAATGCTGACCTCCTTGTCATTTTTGGCTTTGTTTGCACGGGAACGCTCGAGAAGCTCTGCTTTACACATCACCCACCCACCCCATATGACAGTCTTACATTCAGAGAGCTTCCAAGCTGAGCGTGGCATTGAGGTTCAGAAATTTGCAGGCTCTGAAGAAAGAAAGGAGGGGAAAAAAAAACCCTAATCCTCATTTGGAAGCCCAAGAGCTTTTGATTCTGTGAATTTTTTCTCAACCTCTCAACTGCAAGGTGGCTGAGTGATCGCATCATGTGACTGATTGTTTCACCATCCCTTTGAAGCTCCAGGCCCACATTTCACATGTGGTACATATCCCCTTCTTACAGACCCAAAACATGGGATCAATTGGGTTGCTTGATTCTTCACCATCCTGAGAGATAGATACTCAGGAAGAATTGAAAACCCACAACCAAGGACTTGCAAGGGAACAGCAATTTTTTGGGCCAGAACCACCACCATCAGTGACCCATCATCATGTTTGGGAAAGCAGCTCTTACTTTGGATGAGCTCGTTCTTAGCAGCTGCAGCCGGACCTTCAACCTCTCCTGCAGCCGCATTCACAGACCCTGCTACTGTCATGCTGATCAATAATGCAGCACCTGGTAGCACTGCTCTCTCCACCATCGCCCGCCTCCCACACCTAACCAATTCTCCACCTACTCCTGATCCTCCTCTGATTCTGTTATCCTTCTCATCAGAAGCTCTGAGCTGGACAGCTGCAGCCAACAACACGATCCTTCTCCTCGACGACAACCCAAGAGCAGAATGATTACAAGAGGAGCAAGAGGAGGAATACCCAATAGAGGAGATGGGGTTAAAGTGAGAAGCAAGAGCAGCACAGGAAGAAGAATACAACATATTGTCCAAATCAAAAGTCTTCTGGAAACAACACACTTGAGAAAGAAATGCAAAATAACCTTGTAACAAAAACAACAACGAGAGTATATCATCCACTGCTCATGCATCCATGCTTTCACTTCTTCCTTCTTCTTCTTCTTCTTCTTCACAAACTGGGATTTTGGCAACAAGGACACAAATTCCTTTGCATTGACCCACAACAAATGCTAATCCTCCTGCTGATGCTGCTCCTGCTCCTCCTCCCCCTGCTCCTCCTCCTCCACTGCTGCAGTCCTTTTTGTCTGCAAAGCAAAATGCAACAAAAAAGAGTTACACCTATGTTGTTAGAGCATCTCCACCACCAGAGCTCAGAATGTGGCTCTGCACTGGAAATCTTGAATGAGGTGCCAGCAATCAAACCCAGTGAAATTCCAACAAGTTTGGGGAATTGTGGATAAGATTGATGGATGGATGGATGATGCAACTCTAACAACATTTTTGAAACACTCACAAAAGTTTTGCAAAAAGCTCAGTAAAACAAACAAACAAACAAACAAACAAACAAACAAGGGGTGTGTCACACACTTGCCATTTACATTAAAAAGTATCTTAAGGCAAAAGAAGAATGATGGAAATTCTTAATATTTCACCATGCCAAAATATATATAATCTTCAAAAAAAAATCCTCTAAATGAAACCAAAAACCTTCAAGATATTATTATAACTCTATAACTAATCTCAAGTTTCAACACAACTTAGCCAAAATATCATCTTTCCAAAATCCTCATATAAAATTTTTAAGATTCTTTCTATATTTTGGTAACATGTTGGAACCTGTTGTCTAAATATGGTGACTTCAAAAAAATATTTTCTCATAATGTGGTGGCTTGGGCCCATCTCCTCCCCAACCCCACCCCCCCTTCCCCCCCTCCAATTTTTTTTGGGTCTCTACAATGAAAAAAATTGCTCAAAAACAAAACAATGGGTTGGAAGCTACGGGTTTTTGTTATTTATGCGACTTTGGTTGTTTGTGACTTTATTGGATGTCAATTAAGTGGCATGCAATACCCCCATGAAACCATTCAAGATCTTATCATCACACATTCTTGAACCTTAACAAATTGATACGAACTTGAGTGAGATGTAGCGTACAAGGTTGTTGGAGAAGTGCATTCAAACCTCGCATGTTATATTACCAGTGTTGTGTAATTCATTGATTTTGTTGATAATTTGGTAAGACCATTTAATGAAATGCTTGAGCGAAATACAACAATTTAAAAATTAATTAAACTCAAAATGTTTTATTGAATGATTTTGTGAGACTAGGAAATGGAAATATGGGATTTTGTAAAGAAAAAAGTGATAAGATTAAAAGAATTGAAAATCTCAAAACTCCAAAGAGTAGGACTACAATGCAGAAAGGCTCAAGTGTCACTTCTCAAAAATAGTTTGGTAAGTGATGCGAAATAATCATAGGTTTTCGGTAATTCTAAATAATTCTCAACTTCAATCTTCTAAAAAAGACTAGACAATGAGCTCACAGTTTCTCATCTTTTTTTGAATCACATTAAGCATGTCATAACAATGTTGAAAGAAAAAACTTGCATTGCAAGAAAGAATATGCTTATGACACATGAATCAAGATTTTTGACATGTGAAAAAAAACAACGTATATATATTTTGTTTTTGGCACATTCTAACCAAATAACTACACAAAACAACTAAGATTAGTTTAAAACCCAGCTTAAAGAAAATCCTTCAAAATTTTAAAATTTAGGTTTAAACATTGCTAGTAAAAGGTGATGCAAGTCATCTTGATAAGCTATTGAAGATATTTGGTTTTTCAATCATCACCACCTTTACCAAATATTACTACTAACCATATAATATCCAATTCATGAACTTTTTATAAACCACGGTGACAAGGACCCAAATTGCCAAAGGAAGGACAAGTCACAATATAAGGTGGAAGGATCATATAAAGGGGACTCACAAACATGCTTTAAAAACTTACATGTAGATTTGGATTCCATGGGTGAGGATCTCATCAATCCATGAATAGTCAACCGTCCATAATTAAATTCAAAAACGTTAACAACGATGTTAAAATGCCTAATGTAAGTGACATGCAAGTGTTAAAGTTGAGTCAATTATCCATACTACACAATAGAATTAGTTGAGAGATAAAATCAAAGAGAGGTTTTGATTCACTTTTCATTCCCCAAACAAATTTAGTGTTATTTTATTAATCATAATCACCTTTCTTCGAGTACAAAGAAGATCCATTCTTACAAGGAGGAAGAAAACAATGGCAAACATGGATTATACTAAGCATAACATTTACCCCCTTCACTTCCATTATAGTTAGACCCAAACCACTAACAGAGGGCACAAAATAGAATTAGTGTTGAAAATAATGGGCCTGTGAATAGTTTGGGGAAAATGTTGAACATGTAAGTAGAAGGTCATGTACATAGGCTCAAAATTGTTTAAAACAATATGGGTTGTGTAATAAAAAAGGGGAGTAGGTGATTCAAAAATAACATGTCAAATCACTTGAACGAGGAATGGGAGTCTTCAAAAAGACTACTCAAGATTATTTGGAGATGATTTTTCCTTTTACTACATGTGGGGTTGGATTAAACCTAAGTAAAGATGCAACATAAAGTGTGAGAAAAGTTATACTAACTTGAATAAAAGCACTCAATCATGAACTGGGACCTTATTATGTTTAATTGACGAAGTCTTAATGACCCCACCAAGGCATGTGGACAAATTTAAACTTTATATTCAACTTTTTTTCCTTCATTATATTTGGTTCTCATTCAAGAACACAAAATTAGACACAACAAAACATTGGATTTAGGCAAGCAACTTTGGTCTCAAGCTTCATCCAACATCATGCAAGCCTGCCATGGTTATGCAACAAATACCAATCCTAATAGTGCAACATGTGATGGAGTTTATGTGCTTGTTGTCAACAAGTGAGCCCATTTCATATAAAGTCAAAGTGCCCTTTGTGACAATTGTTTAGTTTGGATCAAATTTCAAAGGATCCCAAGTCTAAATGGGGTATTGATACCCAAACCTTTCCTATAGCTTGTGTTGTTAAGCAATGTTACCTTTTGGTTCCTTGTCTTTTTTTAATGGTGGTGAAAGTTTTCAATGAAATGATGAAACATAAAATTCAAATAAGAAACATTAAAGGTGTTATTATACTAACAAGGTCCTCCCAATGGGTAATATTTCAATATGTAGACAATACCTCAAGTGCTATTAAATATGAATGAAATTCAATTTAGGTTGGTTCACATTCTCTAGCAATTTAGCTTGTAGGTTTCACCTTTTGACTTGAAATAAATTAGAGTATGAGCCTTGCATATTACCACAATGATGAGCATCAAAAGCATGAATGGCTAGTTTTTTTTTGGTGGTTTTGGGCATGAAAGGAAAATGAACTTTCCATTTTTTTGGGAACACCTTTCAACCTTAGTATAGAGGTGAATGATGTCAATCAACTTTTGATCATGAAAGTGAAAAATAAACTCACCTATTGGATAATCATTGATCTTTCACTTGCAAGGAAAATTCTCATTGTTAATCGGGTTTTACTATTGCCATTGTGGTCTTTTGTTTATGTGTGGGGCAAGTTTGCAAATGCATCAAAGGCATGTTTTGAAATTACTTTTAGTATATAAAAGAACACACAATAAGAACATGCATCAATTGGAATGATTGTTGTGTGAAACTTGATGTGTAAGGGGGCTTTAGTTTCATTGACCTGAAAGAAGTTGTTTCAAATTGATTAACAAGATGGATTCTTTATGCCTTAAGACAAAGGGAGTCCAATCTATAGATCTTGTTCAAATATCATCTAAAAATCTTTCTTTTAGTAAAAAACAAAAGTTGGGCCCAAATTTAACATGGGCATTCACACATAAACATTCAAAAGGTTCAAATATTTGGAATCAAATCAATATAACATGCAAAAAGATGGTTTGACACAACAAATAGGCACTTGTGAACTCATTGACTCAAACATTAATATGAAGCCCATGGTGGTCGATTGAGTACTTGGGTAATTAGTACAACATTGAAAAGGCATGTGCAATAAAGATTCATTAAAGTTGTCTTTGTAAATGGGGAGATATGTTAGATGTAAATTACCAATGAATTTTTGTCTCAAAAAATAACATGTATTAGATTCAAATTAAGTAAACACGAGGGACATAGTTGGAATTTTTTTTCTAATGAACTTGCATAGTGCATGAGAATTTGATGCAATGGTGAATGTTCATCTTTTATTAGAAAATGGGTTGGAATTTTTGTTTCAATTTTCAAATAGAAGGAATAGATCCCATTAATGTGTTTAAAACTAAAAATAATTTCTTCCCTTACTAAGATGGCACAACTTTTCATAGATTAATCCCCTTTGAAAGTCAATGTTAATGTAAAATGGTTAACCAAATCACCCACCTTGGTGTTTATCAAGGGTGGAACAATCCAAAGGCACAATATAGGTTTATGGGCGATTAAGGTACATGTTGATCAAATAACCAAGGACAATTTAACAAGACTTTTGTGTTTTATATGAAAAATTAAAATTTCATATTTGATCCAACAACTTGGCTGTGGAAAGATAAGTCTTCTTTTCAATCATATAACTTTAACCAAAGCTTGTCAACTATTTATTAGTAGAAAAGATTCGTCAAACCCATTCAACCAAAATGGGCACCACATCTGAGCCCTAATAAGTCAATTTGTTTGTTTTAAGTTTTGGTGTGTGTTGTAGTGAATGTGTTGTTAGTGAAGACATTTCCGTTCAATGCCCTTTTTCATGCACATTGTTGATGAATTCAAACTACACTACTTCTAGCATTGTGATCATGCTTAACAAACATGGCATCAAGCCAATATCATATACATAGATTGGTTGTATCTAAAAGAAAAAGGAAGTGTTATATATCAACACCGTGATCTAAATTTAAATGATAGATGGTTAAATATTGAATATTCTAGAATGTAATTAGGATTATTGAGAAAAGTGAACCCTTTTATATCATCTTCCTAATCTCCCAACAACTTACATAATATGACAATTTTGATCTATGGACCTCAAGGAATTAGAACATTATGATTTCTCATTCAAGAGCCCACTGGTCTTCTTTGTGGTAGTTCATATTTCATAAAACACATCCCTAACATTGATTCTATAAAAAAAAAAAATAGTGAATGGTGTATTCACTCTTGCAACAACATTCAACTTTAAAAGTTGGACAAAGGAATAAAACACAACTTGGAACAAATTACACACAAATTTCTTTCCCATCAAACGTAGATTTGTCCAAATATCCCATTTTCCTTTTAGATCTCCCCATAACAATGCAGGTACTCTCTTCCATAAATATGAAACCTAGTTATTTCCCTTAGAGATTCCCAATGTCCAAAAACAATTGAAACATGTGATTTAGACAACTCATGAAACACTTAATATTTTTCATCATTTTCCATGAAATAGTTGCTAAAACCTCCTTCTTAACCTATTTATTTTCTTTTGAACCTCATGGTGCAATAGAATTACATAATTCCAAGAAATAAAATAATTCTTTGCAACAAGGCATTGTTCCCCAACCACACAAAATAAAAATTCATTACGCACACCATAATTGAATGCTCACAAATTCTCCCAAAAACATACAACTTGAGTAAAACACTTAACTTTTTCTTGAAAACAATCGAAGGCCCTTAGCTTGAACAAACATATGTTCCTTATAATATGAACTTTAAAAATTTCCCACCACCATAGAATAAATCAAACCAATCAATGGCAAAGCTTCATGATTCGTCATGAAGAGTAAATAAAATAGATGATAAGCTTGTTTGTGAACTTACCAACAAAACAAACATATCGAATGCCCACATTTCCTCTACTTCCATGAATATATGCACGTGCAACCATAATGCAAAACAAATTAATTACCAACTACCTAGAGCAAAAATAACCATCATATTGGTGAATGATCAATAATTCACATTAAGTGCTAGATTAAGGTAGTCCTTCTGATCTTTTTATTTTATTTCCTTATTCTTCATTTTAGGTCACATGGTCACCAATCTATCAAATGATGGTTTTTGAAGTAACATCAATTGGAGTCAATGCCTATTTGAACCCAAGCTTCCATGACATCATAAACATGTTTTTGTAATTTAACATTTTAAAAAATATAATACTTTGGATTATTTGGATAGAATGTAATGATTATGTTTACAATTTGTTGATACCACAATTTGAAACCATATTTTAGATTATGCTAAGATCACATGGAGAAAGGTGTTAAATAACTTCAATAAATTACTTGAATAATTTGACTTGTGTTATTTGTGGGTTGGTTTGTGTTTTTATTTTCTTAAGAATGTGAAAGGATTAAAACCTTTATTGCACATAAAATTCATTTTTTTCAACAATGCATTGAATTGTAGGTTTTAAATATATTTAAAATAAAATCCAAAAAAAGACATTATTATAAAAATGTTATTTTGACTAGAGAATCCAATCAAGAAGGACCCCATTTGGACATGTGTAGAAAATATTATCTTGTCGATCTAGACAAATCAATTTGAACTTGTCTTGTGTGACCAAGGTAGTCTTCTTGGCTTTTATATTTTTTGTCCAACTTGACTAGATGTGCAATTAAAAATATAGTCAAATAAGTTATTTTAATCAAGTTTACTGGTAAATAATACACATGTCATTCAAGCCCCGAGCTCATAGTCAAAATATATAGGTTGAATAGTCAAAAAAAATTTGTCAATCAATTGAACCTTTTGAAAACCCATGAATTGTAGTAATGAAAAGTTTATATTTTGTTAGTTCATGAGATTGTCTTCCATCCTTTTATGTGACTTGTACTTGGAGCAAGCTTTTTAGTAATAGGTTTTTACAAAAAGTTAGCATGGACAATATGGTGTTCATAAAATGGGAACATTTTATTTTAACGAGGTGGTGGGCTTGAAGCAGGTCATTTGAGTAACAAAGGTGGCAATCTTATTGTAGTGTGGTGATTAGACTTTGAACATTTTGTTAGAGAAATGTCATGGTGGAAGCCCAATTTGGAACATGATGTTTTGTTATGCTTAGAAATTCAATTTAGTTATACTTTGTTTTGGAAACTTGATTTGGAGTAAGAAACTTGGTATGCAATAGCAAACAAAGAGTTAGAAAACATGCAATGGCAATAGGACATGTGCATCAAATTCAACAAGGTAGAAGGCAAGTGGACTAACCATGAGGTAGCCAAATCAAAACCTGGAAGGTTAGAGTTTGGTCATCATAATAACAAATATTTCAAAACTATTTAAAGAGCAACTCATTAGAATGTTCAAATAATGGTGGGCATAGTTGTGATGGCAAATGGAATAGAGCAATGATGAATGGGTGGAGTTGATGAAGATTAAGAAATGGTGACAATGAGGAGGAACGTCATATGGACTACAAACAACAATGGTAGTCACAAACATGAGATGAATTAGAGATTGTAGATGAGTCAAAATCAATGCAATGATGTGGGTGATGGTAGCAAATGGGGTTAGAAGTACAAAAAAATTTTGAAAAAAAACATTTAAAGGTGAATCGCATATGCTAATCTAACACCCTAGTTGGACATGGCACCTAGTTGGACTAAAACTTAATCTACACTACCTACTTAGTCTAACTTCATCCATCATGAGCTAATTATACCTTTCACTTTTTGTTGGTACAAATGTAGGTGTTCATTTGCCCAATGCTTAATTGTTGGCTTACCCTTCAATTTTGGACTAGGGGTGTATCTTGTTTTGGTTATTTTCTTGCAATGGGTAATAAATCCAATATTTTTAATTATTGTTTATTCATAGTAACATGATGCATTTGTCAACATGATCCCAAACATTTTTCTTGACAAATTAATATTCACATCTTAAATTTAATATTTAAGGTGTGAACAACGTTGTGAACTAGTGTTGGGTGGGTATTGATTTTTTAATATATTAACTAGTACTTGTAATTGATTTCAAAGAAAATTTCATACTAGCTTGATACTAATATTGGATATTTCTTTAAACAATTGTAATTTGTACCAATGTTGGGTGCTTATTTACTTTTATGAAAAACCTCTTATTTTAATTTTAAAAATTAGCTTAGATTAATTTTGGTTCTAATTCCACACATAATCAAAATTGTGAATTTAAATGCAGGTTTAGTTATTCAAAACCTATCTTGAACTTGAAGTCATACTAGTTTGGTCAATCCTTTGATTACTTTAAATTGGGAGGCATTGGTTTCTTCCTTGGTTCGTTAACCATGTTTTTTTTTTGGTGGCCCTTCGGGTATGGTGTATGATCTTTTATGAAACTGTTTTGTCCCATATGATTATGGGAGTGGTTTTGACTTCTTTTTTGAGGTACATGAACACATTGCTGGAGGTCATATTCCACCTTCAATATCACATTTGCTTTTTGCATTTCAACTTGACTCTTAGTGTTGGATAAGTAGTCTAAAGGCATACATCCCATTACAATCCATGAAGTGACTTATTGTTTAGTTGCCCACACTCTAATTATTTAGTTCAAGGATATTATCACGAAATATTTAATCTTCATCAGTTTAGTGTAACGACTTGTGTGGGTGTGAGACAATGGTTCACAACATTCAAGTGATGTTAAATTTGCACCCAAATGGGGTGGTGCTACAAGTGGATGTCCGT
>Ga0116229_10013181_pt1 | contig 11736 bp, 2 predicted proteins | sample S1TSphgellanicum_3_FD_87313 | JGI IMG/M metagenome (GOLD analysis project Ga0116229, IMG submission 87313) | Host-associated microbial communities from peat moss isolated from Minnesota, USA - S1T2_Fc - Sphagnum magellanicum MG | ecosystem: Host-associated > Plants > Peat moss > Unclassified... | reverse complement strand
TTATTATTTGGGGAGTGTCCAAAGCTTGATTATTTTTTTTTTTTTTTTGTAAAAGAAAAAACAAAGATGCCCAACCAACCAAAAAAAAAAAAAAAAACAAGGGGTGTGTCACACTATGCCCTTGCCAATTACAATAATAAGCATCCTAAGGCAAAAGAAGAATTATGAAAACTCAAATATTTCACCATGCAAAAAATATAATCTTCAAAAAATCCTCTAAAAGAAACCAAAATCCTTCAATATATTATAACTCTATTATAACTAATCTCAAGTTTTAACACTTGAAGCCAAAATATCATCTTCCAAAAATCCTCATATAATAAAAATAGACCTATTATTATCATTATTATTATTATTACCTAGGGGCCTATTAAAGTCCCTTAAGCTACTATACTCTATAATGAATCTAAACAACAATATCCTTGCGCTTGGTACACAAGGCCAACAAAAAAAAAATTGAACTTGAAGGGTCCCAACCAATAATTAATACAAGTCACACAATACATTACCATTAATGAAATGAAGGGATTTTATGAATTTTCTTTAAAAATGGGAGGGATCTTACACTAATAAATAGTCATAATTTTTCTTTCACTTTTAAGGAGTAGGTGCTTTAATCTCTTCTTTAGTTGTGGAGGGATATTTATAAATAATAAGGTGTTCTCTAAATATCATGAGGAAATATCATGAAAAACATCAATATCGAATGGATGTAACATGATTATTATTATGAGATGTTCCATGTCAACATTCATCATTTTGTATTGTTGACGCCTATTCCCCACATGGGACAAGGATTATCATATTTAAGACATTTTGTGAAATTTTTATCTTTAAATGTCTATTTCTACACTCAACAAAATACTTTAATTTTAGACTAATTTAAACATGTGAAAGTGGTTGAGGTAGGATTGGACTTACGTCGGGGTAGGAGGTTAGGTTTGTTTTTGGCAAGTTAGGTTAGGTTTTTTTTTTTTTCCTTAAACAATAATATGGGTGGTAACAAGTTTTTTTTTTTTTTTTTTTGTTTTAGCATTTCATTATTTATGAATCATGTTGATAATCCTTCCATCTCAAAAACAAGGCTGTATCAACAAAGAGGGTGAGAAAAAGTAGTTCGAGGCAAGTAGCTAATGCAATACTTTTTTGGTTTTGTGTGCAACTACCTCCAAATAATGGTGAAAGATAGAAGAGAAAGTTGGGAAAGCTCATTTTGTTCAACTCTTAGTGGTCAATAAATAAATAAAAAGAAAAACACAAAAAAAAGGGTAGGGGGAGCTCATTTTGTTCAACTCTTGGTGGTCACTAAAAGAGACAAAAACACAAAAGAAAGGGTAGGGGAACTCATTTTGCAACTCACCAAAAGGGAGTTAGGGGTTTGGTTGTTTCTTTTGTTTTCTAAGTGTGTTTTGGCAAAGGGAAATGATGACATTTTGGTAACTCGCATGCATAACTAAGGATGCCTCTTGTATAAACTAGAAATTATGAGTTATAAGTTATGAATAATTATGTTTAAATATAATCACTAAAATTATTTTTCTATGACTAAATAATAAAATTTTTTTTCTAAAACAAATATAACCATTGTACATAACCCCTCATATACACATGTACATCTTAATATCCATGCATATATTAATGAGAATAATATATTTGATTAATATACTAATATAAACACATACACTTTGAAATATGAAAAATATGTTTTGAATACACATAAGATTACAACTCATTTGATCACATTTGCAACTAATGAGACATAGATGAATATTTTTGAATGAAAGCCATGTTAAAAGTTATCCAAATGGAAAAATTAAAAAAACATTAATCACAAAGGTAATTGTAATATGGTTGCAAGCACAACCAAATGCAAAAAATAGTTGTACAAATAACCAACAATAGTCATAAATGACAAATAGTCACAAGTAATTACAATTTGATTACTTACAATTTAAACCCAATTTTTTTCTAATGAATGTTATTTATGATGAAAGTGATGATGTAACATTTTATGAGTGACTTTCATGAGGTTAATGGATACATCCATTGTTGGGTTCCTTCAAATTGTTGTTGAATTTTGTTTGCAATTTCATAAAATTCATGTATCTATCCAAACAAACACAATATTGCCACTTTGTTGGTAAGGGTATATACCTTGGTGGCCATAAATTGTCCTACAAACTTAATTATATTTGTAATGGTTTTTTTTTGTCATTTATGGGATTTTACAATTGGCAAAATTGAAATGTTTCAATAATGACATTTTTCATAAGAATTATAATTTTTTTGCAATGTAGGAAACTACAATCTTTTGTTACAATCTAAAATTCAATACCTTTGACATCAAAACAAAATAACGTGAATCAAAATGAATTATTTTTGTGTGAAATTGTGTTGGTTGTCTATTGGGAATCTAAAATGTAATTTATACTTCAGATATTCATAAGATTTTATGATGGCTTGCAGTTGTTAATTATTGTTGGAATATGTTTTGATGTTTATTTTTTAAAAATTGAAGATGATAAAATGAATGTTTTGTATGTGATGATTTCTTTTTTAAATTACAAATGTGAATTTAATGCTTTTTAATTAAGATTATTTCACATGTTTTTTTTTGTCTACCCTTTTGGCATTTGTTAAATAATTTGATTAATGGTTTATAAATATTTAGGGCTAAGTCAATCAATTATATCTTTTAAATTATATTAATTTGGAATGTTTTGCAAGCATGGTATGGACATATCTTTATGAATTATATTGGTATTTAATGCATGTCAAATTTGCATTTGTAATTAATTTTGATGGACATATGGCATCATACTAAATTGTACAAATTTCAACCTATCTTTTGTTAAGCCCTAATGTTTATGGTGTAAGCACCTAAAGCCTAAAGCATAAAAACCTAAAGTTTGAAGCTTGAATTGGTTTTTATTTTAAATTGTTTGTGTTGTTTTTCTTGTATTGTCATTTCATTTGTGTCTTCAAGCTTTGTGAATGTTTGAATTAGTTTGTAATTTTTTTCTTTGAAGTTGTCAACATAATTTAGGAGACATCTTTTATTTTTAATCTATTAATATTATCTAGGGTTGTATTGGGATTTTAACTTTTGTGAAAAAAATTCAAGTATTATTTTTTACATTTTGAAAACTTTCAAGCAATTATTATATGTGTATACCTATGGTTGAATATTTTTGTGAATGGTCTTCAATTTTGGTGTTTGAAGTTGTGAACAATATTTGGGAAGTGTGTTTCAATTTCGAAAATTTTGTCAATATTTAACAATTGTGTAACTTTTGTTTTGAAGTTAATCTTGATTTTGTATAGATGCGTTTGGGTGTATAATTTTTGGCACTTCCTTTTTTTTCTCAACAATTTTCAATGGGTTGATTAACACATGTACAGTCATCCATGGTACAATTGGTTGCTGATGTTAATAGGAAAACACAAAAACATGTTAAACATTATTGAAATCATTAATGCACAACAACAAATCTTAGGTGGTTTTTTTAAGGGTTTTATCATGAACAAATATAAGTCATATAATGTCATGGGCATCAATTTAATTACATATATTATAATTTAATGGATTCATTTTGGTTACTTGTCTATCACTTTGATTCTTGCGTCCAATTTTGTGATTATTTTTTCCTCACATTTGAATGTTGGGTCATTCATATGAATCTTCAATTTTGGAATCACTTTTTAAAAAAAGTTTGAGAGGGGGATTCAACTTTCATATTGCACATGTTGGTGCAAATATTGTGATAAAACAAATTGATCTAGTCCCTATTCCTTTGTGGTTTGTTTAAATTCATTATATTCATCAATTTCTACAAAGGTCATATATAAACAAATTGGAGGGAATAAAGGTTGTGATCTTATTGATATGCAAGTTCTATAGTTTTTTTGAAAGTTTTTACGGGTAGTAGGTTTAGCTTGTTGAAATCTATAACATCAGCAAACTTACACCAATCTTGTGGAGAATGTTGAAAGTGTGGTGTATGGTGAACAACAATTGATAATCAATTTTTCAACTATATTTGTCATTTTAGCTCCTAATGTCATTGTAGTACAATTTCTAATTGAGGTGCATAACAACAACTTCAAAATATTCTTACATTTGATTACTTTTTAAAATTGTTTGTGTTCACAACTTTGAAATACATGATTGGAAATGATGAATTGAAAAATTTGAAACTACATATTTTGTATGTGATATGTGAATTGTGTCATTATAAGTTTTGGGAGGCTAAATATTCCAATGGGAACATCTTGCTTCAAAAATGTGTTTTGTAGACGTTATTTTCCATATATGAAAAATCAAAATGATGGTTATCATTGTTAAGTGCATTGTTCAAATTCGTATTTAACCTTAAATTACAAGATTAAACAAGATTTTAACAAATGACTTGAATGTGTTTTGTGTGAGTTTTGAATCAAGCCATTACTTTGTCATAACTTTCAAGTCGTAAAGATTTGAGGGTGAAAAAACGTTTTTCCATTCATTTGTTTCTAAACCAATAGTTTGAAAGAAAATTTGTTTTGAACACTATGGCAAAGTTGGGTAGTTGTTTTGTTATGAAGAAAGATATGAAGAAAAAAAAATCAAAAGTTATAAAAATAGATTAAAAGAAGTCAAAAAAAGATGTGAAGAAAATTAGAAAATCCAAAGTTGTAAAAGTAAAAAAAATTATAATTCCTTTTTTTATTTGTATGAAAGGAAATCAGCTTAGAATTTCCAACATCTATTGGAGTACAAATTTTTTTTATTAGTGTTCATCTTGAAAAATGGTAATTTTCAACACTATGCTTCTTTTTCTTTTGAACAAGTTTAATTTTGTATATGTTCAACATGCACATGTTATTTGGCTACTTGAAAATTTAGATATGTACATAATGTTTTAATATTTGGGATCTATGGCTTGTATATATTTTAAACATACATATTATCTTCATAAATATATATTTGAAGTTTTGGAAATTGATAAATTGGAAGATGCAACTTGATTTGGAATTTGGAATTCCATTGAAAATAAATACATTTAAAACTTTGAATTGGAACTTTTTCTATAAATGATATTTTGAACCTGCATAATGGGTGTTGATTTGTGGCTTTTTGTGAATGGATGGGTCTTGTTGGGATTTGGTTTTATTCTTGCATTGCACATTAAAACCTTAAACTTTGAATTATAAACTTTAAGACTTAAAGTCAAGAGTTTAAAACCTAAAAGATAAAAACTTGAAAGATAAGACTTCAACATTAACTATAATAATATTGAAAGCTTGAAAGTATTTTTTTAGAAAACAAATCTTGAATAATAAGTAAATTATAAAGACCTTACAAAACTAGGATTATTAAAAAAACTATTTTGAAAAAATTTAAGGATTATAATCAAATTTTCAAAATAAAAATTTGAATAACATTTTATAAAGTGCATTGGAAGGATTATTTTTTACTATTAAAGTCAATTTTTAAAAAAAGATTAAATAAAATTTTAAAAATTAAACACCTAAAGTTTAGAACTCGAAAAATAAAACCTTAATGTTAAACCTTATGACCTAAGAACAAAATTTTTAAAACACAAAACCTTAATTTTTCATAATAAAAATATTCAAAAAAATTTAAAAATGGAGACTTTTTTTATAAATCATGAATTAATTAAGATTAAATACACCAAAAGAAACAAAACATAATTGTAATAAAGAAATAAAGATTAAAATATTATAAAATGTAAAATTCCAAAAAATAACATGAACATAACCAAAATTTAATCGTTTAGAAAAAAAATCAGCAACAAACTTTTTCATTTAAATTGTTATGGGGTGTTAGGATCTAAAATCAACTTACTTAAAATTGAAATATACAAATTCTAAAAGCTTGAAAGCAAGATTTGAAATTATAATTGTATTAAGTCAAATTAAGTAGATTTTCCAAAAGTAAATGAATTGGAAACAAAAAACTTAATTAAAAAGTAATTTTAATTATTGTTGAAACTAAAAGTAAATTGTAGGGTTCAACTAAATTATAAGTTGAAACTATAAATAAATAGTGAATGTATTGAAACTACATAAATACATCAGGACTATAAACATTGAATTAACATAAATTGGTTAACAACAAATATGAAAAATTCGATGCAATGCATGTGCTTGTTCATTTGACACAATACCATATTTTTTGAAATATTTGATGAGTTTACAATTAATTAGGAAAAGATATATGGACCATTTCTAATAATATTTGGTAATTGGTACATTAGAAGCATTATAATGTAGTCATTTTGCAATTATGCATTTTAAAAAATCAATTAATTCAATTGGTGCAATTTAATTATGATTTTTTAAAGTTTAGAAGTGTGATTTTGAAAAGGGCCATTGCAATTAAGAAAACAATCTTGTAGTGATTCCTATTTTTTTATTCCAATAAATATTTTAAACCCTATATTTTGGTATTTAATGGATAAGTGTGGTGTAAATACATTTATAATTCTGAAAATATTTAAAAGAAAGGTGTCACGAATAGTATATGGTTAGTGTTATCATTTATAGAATTCCTCGAGGTGATTTTTAATGGTACCACCTAAAGATGTTTTTGTCCAATAAGTTGGTAGGTAAATACATAGGCAAAAAAATTAATTAGGTAGGAAGGTAGATAGGTAAATAGTTAAATATGTAGGTAATAAATACATAAATAAGTAGGTAGGTAGGTTTGTAATTATTTATTTACCTCTTTATTCACTTACCTATTTACCTAATTAACATACCTACCAACCTACCAATGTAAATAAATAGGAATGTAAATATGTTATAAATAGGTAGGAAGGTAAATTATGTAATTAAGTAGGTAGGTTAGGTAAATAAGTTAAATGAGTGTCAATACCATGGGTTCAGGAATCACAAACTAAATTAATTACAATTATTGGGTGAAACATAAATAAAAAATATTTTTTTCAAACCTAAGGATCTGATTACCTTTAAAGCTTCAAAAAATACAAATTATAATTTGTTTTGAAAGTGAAACACAAATTTTTAAAAATAATTAAAATAACTAATTCCACACACCTATAAAAGGTAATTATCCTCTTCCACCACTTGTAAAAAATATTTTTATTTTAAAAGAAAAAAAATGAAAAAAAAACATATAAAATATTTGTTGTCATTTTAATTGAAGAACAATCCAAGAAACACAAATGTAATTTTTTACATTACATAATTAATTATTCTTAATTACTTTCTAGACCAAAATGGAAAGACTAATCACACACATAGATTTTTGTTTCTCACATGACATAATCCCAATTTCAAATCAAAATACAATATATCTTTCACATTTTAACTTCCTTTCGCACCGTAATCAACATGCTCCCCAAGTTCCTTTATGAAAAAGATGATCTTCTTTGGATTTTCCCACCATCCATGCACACATGAGAACCTAACCTCCTTTTAAATCAATGGCAATCCAAGTTTTCCCCAAAGTTCTCCTAATTAACATTTAACCAACCAACTCCTTAACTTCAGGGAATCTAATTAAACTAGTTGGCATCCATTTCCTTAACTTTAAAAAAGTGATAAATAAATTTAACATCAATAAATTCTAGAATTTATTAATTGCCTTATTAGCTTAACTAAACCCCAGAAAGTATAATTTACCCTCAAACACTAAGTAAATTAACCATAAAATAAGTAGGTTGGATTATGAATAAGTTAAATTGTGGGTAGGTTAACTAAGTAAGTAAGTAGGTAATGTAAGGTGTGTAGGTATGAAAAGTGGTTACTAGATAGGCATATAAGTAGGTAAATAGTTGATAAAATAAGCATAGGTTGGGTAAATAGATAGGTACTAACTTAATAAAATAGACCTAAGGTGGGTATTTAAGTAAATAGGTAAGTAACTTGAAGTAGGCCTAGGTTAGGTAAGCAATATTTTTGTAGGACCTTATTTTATTTTACTTTGGGTTCAACATTTAAGGTTTACAATGTTTTATTGCCTCATCCCAAATGACATTTGTTTGTAAAATGGTTTCAATGCACATTTATTTATATAATTTATAACATTGAAATGAAGAACAAATGATATGACATAATTTTTTTAGTTACAATTTAAGTATGAATTTATCCCTTTTTTTTTCCATTTTAATTTTACAAAATACATAAGAAAATGCACCTGAAATTTGAAAAATTAACAATTTTTTAAAAAAAAAGTGCCAATTGGATAAGCCAATCAAAGAAGATTGACCTTAAAGGCCAAACCTAAAACAAAATATAAATATTTACTAATTATCTACATACATATCTAACTATCTACTTGGTTAGCCTATGTAGGTAGGTACCCATGTACATCTTTAATTTACCTACTACCTATCCAAATATTTATTTTTAATTTATTTTTTAAAAAATAATTAATATGTCACTTGGCAATTTTTTTTTATTGTGTCATATGTCACGATCTATGACAACTTAAAATGGACAATGTGGATTGAATCTTTTAATTTAAAAATTCATTATTGCCAAAGGGCTTGTTTTCATAAAAAAAGGGTGATGAAAAAAGGAAAAATATACATGTGAATATAAAAACCTTGATAAAAGGTGAATAAGCAATGAGAATGATTTCAAGTTCAACACACATCTTTACACCATGTTCTTAGGATAAAAGACTTTAATCTACAAGAAGAAGTAACAATAATTGATGTCAACAGAACTTCATCATCCCATATGTAACTTAATATTTACAAATTTACTTGATAATATACTATAAGAAAAACTTGGGATGTGGAAATCCCATCTTTTCAATTCAAGCATATATAATAATTGTGAACAATCATCACCATCAAAAGTATCTAAGTTTTTTTCTTCAATTAAGTAATCAAATGTTATGAATTGTGCACATTGTTGGATACTAGTGGGACACCTTTTTTCAACAATTAGTTATATGTTGATTGTAGTTTTTTTTTTTTTTTAAGCCACCAAAAAGGGAATGGAGAAGATATCACAATTGCTCTCAATTGATAACATTTTCACTACACCAAGAAAACCCAACACATTGCTCCTTTGATCATTCTTGGGTTTTCAAATATGATGTTAGTTCTTTCTATTGATGTTTTTGATTTCCCTATAATCCTAAGTTTGCTCTTAAAATAATTGCCTAAATGTCTTGTAGAGCAAATGCAATTTGGAATTTCATTTTGTAGCACATTGGGTTACTTCTCCAATTGAAGTTGGAGAAGCCAAGGAAAGAAAGAGACATCATACGATTGTAATTCAAGACATAGACAACCTTCACAAGCCCCTAAATCCACCATATCACCCAACCGATCTAAGAGCTTGAAATTTATCCACCATATAACATTTTTCAACTTGCAAGATCTAGTGTAAAATCCAAACAAAGTGCTCTTTTCAATCCTTATGGATGATGCAAATCCAACATGAAATATTAGATACTTCGCTTCACTATCGTTGTTTATCTCACTTTTCAACTAAGACTAAGATGAGAACATGTGCATAGACTTGAAAAGGGTAAGTACTGAACCTTCATTGCCCCCTAGTCATGGCACAACAACAAAGCTCTTGACTACTTTTAAAAAAAGATTCTTGAGTTCTTCATCACGAAAGAAATCTGAGAATTCTAGAATCTGGTAAATATCAGATGCTAGAATTCTCAGATTTCAAGAACTTCTTGAGTGTCTAAGTGATGACTAAAATTTCTTGACTAATTCTTTGCTTTTAGCTTCTTATCAACATTTTGTTTTCAAAGGACTCAGGAATTCACAGACTACTTTTACGAAGGAGGATTGCATCATAATTCACACCTACAATATCCAAAAAAGTGAGGCCACAATCCATACCAGCATTGAACACATTTTGCTTGTCTCCTTTGATGTTCTTATTTACAACATTTGCTTGTCTCCTTTGATGTTCTTGCTTGCAACATTTCCAAAAGTGAAGACAAAAAAAAAAAAAAAAAAAGTTCTGACCCAAATCAACAAAACTCATTCCCCATCGCTCCAAATCACAAGATCAATGGGACACACAACAAGAGAGACATACGAAAAAGAGAGATATTCACAAACAGAGAGAGACAGAGATCGAGAGAGAGAGAAAGAAAAAAATTGAGGAATTCCTACACACAAAACTGGCTACTACTTTCTTGCAACAAAATCGAAGAGCTACTAAAGTTTGTTGCAGGCAAGGATGAAATCTTTGCTTTGCAACTAGCAAATTTGTGAGGTGTTTTCTTTGGTAGGAGATGTTTTGCAAGATGAAAATTCCCACAAAACCAAATCCAATGCTTTGTGACAAATTAATGTACAGAATCCCTAATAATAATAATAATGTTCATGAGCATTCCATTTGCAAAAAGACATGTTACAAGCCCCAGTTTGTAAAGAACTGAAAGATTGGGAGAAAGATTTAAAGTGGAAAAAAAGTAAACCCAAGTCAGGTTAGGGTTTGGACTCAGAGACCCTTCGGATATATTTGTGATATTAAGATGAATTTCAGGGGTTTTAACACCGTGTTGGGCGGTTCTTTGAATTTTTAAAGAAGTGCCAATTCTCAGGTTTTCTGGGAAAAAAAATTTAGAATGAAAAAAAAAAAATGTCAATTCTGGTTTCTTTGAAAAAAAAATCCCATAATTGAATAAGCATCGATTTTTGGTTCTTTGAAAAAAAAAAAAAAAAACCGGAATTGAAGAATCATCCATTTTTGGTCCTCTCAAACATCAAAGAACCGATGGTTTTCTACAAAAAAAACAGCAAAAAAAACCGTCAATTCTTTGAGTTTTTAATTTTCTTTTGAAAAAACTGTGGCTACATTATAATAAAAAAACTGGTTATTTGAGAATTCTGAGAACTGGTGGGTAAGTGGATATGTATGTACCCGGAATGATAACCGACGGGTATCTTTCCTTCGTTCTAAGACCAACCCAACACTGGTTTTTACCATGGTTACCAGAACCAGAACCCTCCAGTATGGGGGTTCTGCTTCGTCACCCAAGGCCAGGCAAACTAACCTACCCCCCTAGTTTGGAAACCCCATTCAACGAACCTAGTCTTTTATGAGGGTACATACTATTTTAAGTAGGTCTGTAAGATAGGAACGGAACATTGTTGTGTGCCACAACCCAATCCATGAGACATGGATATTTTAAGAAAAAAATAGCCTTAAAAATATCCGTGTCTCATGGATACACCCCCCAAAAAAAAATCAAATACCTAGAAAATAAATAAATAAATAAATAAGTTGCATTCATTAGAATGAAATAGGCACTAATATAATTTTTAAATAGATTTTAAAGTGGGGAGAAAGAGCTTTCTAACCTAGGGTTAGAAATTAATTAATTAATTAATTGCATTCATTAGAATGAATTAGGCACTAATATAATTTTAAAATAGAAATTAAAGTGGTGAGAAAGAGCTTTCTTACCTAGGGTTAGAAATTAATTAATTAATGAATTGCATTCATTAGAATGAATTAGGCACTAATATAATTTTAAAATAGAAATTAAAGTGGTGAGAAAGAGCTTGCTTATGTAGGGTTTTTTTTTTTCTTTCAAATTACACTCCCAATTATCTACGCACAAACGTCCTCACCCCCCACCCCCCCCCCCCCCCCCCAACCAAACAAAATATTGTACTCCCCCAAAGCGCAGGGCCCGGCCCCGCGGGCGCAGGAACTGGGTGGAGGGCGGGAGATCGGGTCGGGTAGGTTTTTGGTGAGGGGGGGGGTGGGGGGTGAGGA
>Ga0116229_10013180_pt1 | contig 11737 bp, 6 predicted proteins | sample S1TSphgellanicum_3_FD_87313 | JGI IMG/M metagenome (GOLD analysis project Ga0116229, IMG submission 87313) | Host-associated microbial communities from peat moss isolated from Minnesota, USA - S1T2_Fc - Sphagnum magellanicum MG | ecosystem: Host-associated > Plants > Peat moss > Unclassified... | reverse complement strand
TATATATATATTCAAAATTAAAAAATCAGTTCATTTTTTGAAAAGAAATTTAATTATTCATTTTTTCAATGTGGAAACTAAACCTAGGCTATGGTAGTTTGGTGGTTAGTGTTAGTGGTTTGATTTTCTTTCACAACTCTCGTCATCTAATGTTCAATTTTGAAAAAGTACAATTAATTTTGGCATGTAAGTTGCATTCTCCAATTGAAATGGTTTGCAAAAAACATTTCAAACATTGCATTTATGCTTACATGAAACATGCCATGTCCTTTTCAAATTTTGAAGCTTGTGTTGGGGATGAAACAAATGATACAAAGCTTACAACTAAACCATGTTTGATACCACCTCCATTACCCCAAAGGTGTGGTAGCCTATTGAATGTACAGACCAAGTTCAAGTTATAGAATATCTAGTGGTGTGGAAGGTCTCATATGCATGAGTTGCCAAAAATATTTATATTTCGAACATCATACTTTGTTCAAGTGATGTTTAAGCATTTTTCTTCTTTCAAAATTAAAATTGTGTAGTTGATGTGTAAGGTGTAACTAATGAAGTGCATCATTTGTTACATCAACTCCTCGTCCCTAAGCCCTTCATTAAGATTTAGGATTCTAAATCCTATTGCAATATAACCTTAATTACAAATTAGCATCTTAATTTTGTTTCCAACATTAATATTGAGTTAGAATTCCTTAAAGGTGGGGTTGCAAGAGGTAAAATGATATGAAAAAATCAAAGGTAATCAATCCATGGATGAGTGCAAAGCATTTTGGTAGTCAAGGGAGTTAAAAGAAATGACCCTCTTCATTTCATATTCATCAAAGACATGGTGCTTTTCATCGCCAAAGGTTACAAGGCATTGTCCATTGTGCAAACACATTAGCTTTAGGGACTTGTGATGTACAAAGAATGTAATGTGCATTCCCCTACCCAAAAGTAGGTGGTGAAGGACCCTATCCCTTGTTTGATTCCAAAAACCTTGAAAATTTGTGTTTTATTGCTTTAGGTGTGATTACCATTATCAAATTTGATCTATGGATATTTTGGATAGGGCTTTTAAATTGATACATTTGTTTTAATTGTGAATTTTAGTCATGAAGATCGGGTGCCAAGGCATGTGATTATTAGTTTAATCGAGGCATTTAATGTAGTTGGGGTAGTCCTTGAAAAATCTATGAAACTTTTGTTTGTCGAATCCCAATTGATAAAAAAAAGGTGATATCATATGTCACAAATGAGGGCATCAATCTTAACACCTTAGCTACTATTTTGTTTTCAATGGTTATATGTGCAACTTTGCAACTTGAATGACCATTTCCAAGTTTTTGTTTTGGTTATGCAATGTCAAACATTTGTTAGTAGGTCACAAACGACATGAAGTTTTGCAATGGCATGAAGGAAGATTCACTCAAGCATGTATAAGTATGACTACAAAAAACAAATACTTGAAGTAAAAAAATTGTAAATAAAGTTAGACCATGTTGAAATAAGGCATCCATAAATATAAGGCTACCCATTCAAAAGTTGAAACCCCTTTTGAAAATTCAATTTGCTAGATAAGTTGTCATCTTCCATTCTTAGTAAGTTTTTCCACTTACAAAGTATATTTTCATATGGTTTGAGATGGGCAATTGCCCATGTTGCCATAGACTCGCACATTAATCATGAAGCAATATGTTTTGAACTAGTAAAAGGTATTGGCTCTTGTCTTATGCATTTCATGTCAACATTAACATCACCATTAAGGTACATGAAGATTTCAATTAGAGATCAAGGGTACAACCACTTGTGCAATGTGGGGATTTTGATTCAAAGTTGAGAAAGTTGGTATACTCACATGATAGTAAAAACAATGAGTGTCCTAAAACCATATCTTTCTTTCACACATGCATTTCAAAAATTCCAAAGCACATAACATACTTACTCTCATGCTTGACGTCCAATACAAAAATCTATAATGCATTAGCTAGTTCTTGGACAAGGACAAAGCCAAATTTATTGTATGTATGAAAAAAAGACCATGGTTCCTTTGCTCATCAAAGGTAGTAGATTTTTGAACCTTGTTAACAAGAATGCACTACTAGTTGCAAATTTGTCTACATATTCCATCTTTGGTACATTCCAATGTTTGCTTCAAAGACAATTGAAACTCTTCTTGTGTGCATGGGAAATGACACCATGTTTCATGGCATTTGAATATCCATATGTGTGTGCATGAGATTTGACTCTCTACTTCACGGAATTTCAATATGTGTATTTCAAAGAGCAATAGCAAATATAATACCGATGTTCATATACCCCAAATATAAATGCAAAAATTCACAATATAAATATCAAATTTAGAGACATCTCACAATACATATATTTATACCTTACTAGCTAGTGTCTATTTACATACCTTTATTAGCATGGTATGAAAAAAAGGGTGAAATTCTTGATATTAGGACCATACTCATATTGAAAAATGGACATATAAATAAATACAATAGAGAAATGTACCATACGCTCCTCAAACATTGGGGTTTAAGGTAAATAGTAGTGTTGTCTAGTTTTTGGTTTTGAATAGCACTTTTGGTCCGGGGTTTGGCTATGTTCAATTTGATGGAAACATACCAATTCCAGCTATTTCCCAAATTTTCCAAATTTTCTATCAAAAAAAGCAACATTTTTTTTGGAAAAAAAATTTAAAAATCATTGTCCATAATGCCTTGGTCTCTTGCTTTTGATTTATTAGTTGTTATTGATAGTTTGAGGTTGCAACTTGCAACCCAAGCAAGTGAGTGGAAAAAAAAATCCCCATGGAATCCTAATTAGATTTATATTGCTTGGGATTGTAGGAGAGCTTTTATTACTCCTACCTCAAAGAGGTAGGCCTGGTGGAATTCAAAGTAGCCAAGGCAACCAAAAACTCTGAGACAATCTCTTGTATTATTTTTTTATTGTTTTAGATTTATTTTTATAGGTGTAATTGGAGGGAAATTTTGGATTATTTTGTTATTTATTTAGATATTTTTAATAGGTGTAATTGGAGGTAATTTTTGGTGGACCCCCTCCCCTCCAAAATTACTACCTCTAACAAAGGATCTTGGGCCATGGCTCATGGGTCTTTGCCAAGCACTCAAGTGTGAACAACTCCTTACATGAAACTTGGTGTGCCATGAAGAGAATGGAACAATGGTTTTTTTGGTGATGAATTTTAGCACGTCAGCAACCAGAAATTCTTTTGTTGCAGATGCCTGATTCTCCCCAAAAAAATGAGGGAAATTTTGATTTTAAAAATCACTTTGTAGTTATTTGGAGAAAGCTTTGAATAATTTTCTAAAAATTGTTATCAATAATTGCTAAATTGAGCTTAGGATGTTCTATTAGGAGAAATTCTTTGTCATTGTATTCTTGTTCCATAGCTAAGCTTTGAGCATCTCCAGTGGTGCTCAGTATGTGACCCTGCAAAGATGTTTCTCACATCCAAGTTTAGCGCCCCGCCACTTTGGCAAGGGACCATGATCATGGAAATAAGTGAGAGCCCTCAAAACATATCCAAAGGTTGGCTCATGCAAATACTGAGAACCCTGAAAACACATCCAAAAGCCATCCATCCAATGGAAATTCAGAAATCATTTTATGTGTGAGCCTTCATTCTGAAGTGTAATTTGAAGTGATAAAAAACTTTGCTACGGTAGCTTAAGATGCTTGTACATTGTGACTCATATTAATTAGTTGTGAGAACCCCCAAAGTTTTTTAATTTTCAATTTTTTTTTAATGTGATGGGCATCTTTGTTTGGCCCATAAAAAATAAGTAACAAATAAATAAAGCTTTGGATAGTCTCAAAATAGATGTGTTATAACCTCCACCTTTAAGCTAAACTAGTGTGGCCTGCACCATTGGCCCAAGTGTTACCATGTCCTCAACTGATTTTTCCTTCCAAAACCTGGTTATTTGGAATTTATTTGAATTTTCAGTGGAAGAAATTACTTAAAAAACAATATCTCCCACATTCTGAATCCAAATCTTGCAAAAATAAATTTCATTAAATCCTGCCCATCAAGATCTTTCCAACAACACGAAAGGCACATTCCAATTCCTCTGAAATTTTCAACTATGATTTTAATTTACTATTCAAGAACTTTTTGCATCACAAGTCCAAACGTCATGGAACCAAGCCCATGCACCCCTCCTCATCAAGAGCTTTCCAAAGACACCAAGAACACGATCTGAAGCATCCTGGTCCAGTGATCTCATAACTACAAAACAAAACAAACTACCTTCCTTCATAGATAGATATATAGTTTTCAAGAGTTCAAGAGGCAATGTCAGAATCTGTGCAATCTGAACGGATCCGAGGTGACAGAGAACGAAGTCCACAACAATGTCTCTAAAATCATCAGTGCTCTCCTCCAGTGCCATACCCGATTCAAGGTCAAAATCATGTCCCCAAAAGAGTGATTGTTTGGGAATACAGTGGGTTCTGATGTCCGTAATTGTTAGTGCTTATTTATGTATGGCAAGGGCCTTATGATTATATTTTGATTGTTCATGGTAAGGGTGCCAGGACAGAGCTAATTAGGTGGTATTTAGTGTCTTCCTTGTAAAATGCTCATCAAATAGTGTACTGTAATACTTGGGCAGGTTTGGCAATAATTAAATTATTTTAATGTTTGTTAAAGTTTTAGAAAACTTTGAACGAAATAGAGTTATCTGTAAGGTCATGTGATTACAACACAAGAACTGCCAGTTTTGACATAATAGGGCATCAAACACCTAACTCGGAATGAAAATATTACAAAACGAAATAACCAGGACCCAAACTAGTTTTTCCATCAATTTTGGTGGAAAACTGAGTTTCATCCTGTCTTTCTTTTTTCCTGAATGCCTCCACTGCTGCTATATATATTCTTTCACTGGTCCTACTATTCTAATTTTTTTTTAAAAAAAAATTCAAGACACATTCGTTTTTAGTCCAGTAACAAAAGTTCAGAAAATTAAACCTTGCAAATTTTGGGGCTGGGCCAAGTTTTCTAGACCCCCAGTTCTCCACTTTGATAGTTATAAGCTTTATAATACCCATTGATTCAGAGGCCAAAGTCTGTTCCAAGTTTTAAGGTTTTAAAACCTAGACTAAGAACCTTACCTTAAACCCTACCAAAACCCTACCTAAGACAACCTGCTGATCCAGGTCTTGACCAGGTCTGGGCCTTAACCTGGGTTAGACCATCAGTTTTGGTTCTTACACCTGAACTGAGAACCAGCTGAAAACCCAAAACTGGTGTAAAATGGTCACATTCTTGGAAAACCAAATTAAAGTATGTCATGTTTCACCCACAAGTTCCATTGGAAGGGTCACCCAAAATTGTAGATGAAGCTTGCACTAGAGAGGAGAAATGAATCCAAATGTGCATGACTAGCTTAGAGGTAATGTAGCAACAAAAATAATTATGAATAATTGTAAAATAATAATATTATTGCTCGGGGTAATAATATGGTAATAGTACGAATCTTTTGACTATGGGCATAAAGGTTAATTATAAATAATTTAATAATTATTTCGGGTTTGTAATAATGAAAGGTCAGGTATGTGGACTTGACCAAATCCTAAACTTCAATAATGTTAAATTTATTCATAGAAGGATAAAAAGTTATAAATGACAATTGATGATTGGTTTGATACATGGGGAATAGATGTAGATGAATGTGATTAATTATTCATTCATTTCTTTCTTTCAAGTATACAAAGGGTAAAGATTGTAATTTTTGACTCATAATTTGTATTTAATAATTCCATGTTGTTAATTGGATCAAGACTTGTAAAAACTTTCATATATGAATAGGAAGTTTTGAAATTTTAAAATGTGAAGATGATTGTGAATACCATTGTAAAAACTTTATCGTTTTTCGATGAGTGATCCTCATAAAGGAGAATCTTTAGGTGCTTGTGATGAACTCCTTTGAAATGTAATTCTCATATAAATATTTAACTTTAAGCACGTGGGTGATCCTATCCCAAAAGAATGTAAAATCTCATGTTGAAAATCATGTGAATGACAAATATTACAACTGTTGTTTTGAAATATGTTTGATAATTTACCTATGTGCTAAAAAGGATTTATCAAAAATTAATCCTCATAGCTTTAGACCCCCTCCTAAGCTACAGTAGCACAAAAGTCCAAAGTTCAAACCTTTAAATGAATAGGGGAAAACTTTGTTGTATTTTTTCTCAATGGGCTTGGTTTGAAGGCATTACCAATATCCTATCAATGAGTTTTACTACAAAAAAACACCTTTTATAATCACACCCTTGGTGACCATTTTCTTTTGAGACACTAATGAATCATGATTTAAACATGTATAGTCACATTGCATATAAACCCTTACAAGATTGTGACTATACGTAAAAAAAAATCACAAGCTTGCTTTCTGAGTTTTACTATGTATTATTGGGCTTGAAGAAGGTTGTGATTTTTGTGTGTTTTAATGTGACAATTTACATTGAATTTGAGCCTTTTATTTATTAACTTGTGTGTTTTGTCAATTAAATTTTTTTAATTAAGATTTTTTGCTTTCTTGGCAAGTTCACATATCTTTTTACTACATTAAAAAGGTGTTATTTTTACTTTTTTTTTCAACTGGATTCATTGTGTTAGTTTGCACAACTTGAACACAAAGCAACTATAACATTGCCAAAAGGAATTGTAACTTATAAATTACTTATATTTGTTTTAGGTTTCTCCCATTATAATCACATTTACAAAAAAAGCTTTACGAATATTTTGTGCTATTAACAAGTGAGATAATGACTCTAAATAATGATGTTTCTTACTAAAACGAATGGTTATCAAAAACATGTGTGAGACAAACAAGAACAGGACTAAAATAGACATGATTATAAAGCGGGTTTACTATATTAGTAAAGTGATCCTGCTTTGACCTTGCTTTGGGCCCTTCTTTCAACCCCTCTTTCAACCTCTCAGCATTGTTATGTGTAAAGTAATGAAATTTTTTTAAAAAAAAAGTATCAAATATTGAAACTCAGAATTAAATGCATGTGGTTCAAAAATATGTATAACTGCAGCACACCCACCAACAGCAGTGGACAGCACTGATTGGCTGAAGGCAATCAGAAGAAAAAAAAAAACAGTATGAAACTGAGACTAGGAGCAAATTTGTTGCTAATCTGAGTTTGAGACCATTGAGCTCCATTGAAGCCCAACATACTTTTTTTTCCATTCATTTTAGGAAATCTCATGCCCTTTATGTCCAAAGAGGGGGGAAGGTTCTGGTGCTGTGTTTTCCTTACTTTACAGATAACTGTATTGTGTTCCAAAAGTACGTCAGAATGCTCAATGACATCAGATTATGTGTACAAACCCCCCCCCCCCTCCCACTTACGCAACAGCCATTGGAAACCTGTTATGACTCAGTTGTCGTTCAACTATAATTAAGTTACCTGCAAGCAAGTTGGTACCTTGGTAGCTGATCCTGTCAAGCCTCCTCCTCCTCCTCCTACTCCTCCTTCTTCCACCTCACATTACTTAAGTATCTAGCAAGTGTTGTTGGCCAGTTCTTTCCTTTTTATGAAGAACCTCTGATTTGGGTTGTTTTCTTCTACTAGCCTGTACATTGTCTGATTTTGCAAGAATGGATCTGGTTCCACAAAAAAACAATGAAGAGTCTGAAACCTTGAGTTTGGTTCTGGTTTGGTACCTTTCAAGTTGGGTTTTGGAAATCAGACTCACGGTTTTGATTTTCAGTAACCTGGTCTGAAACTGCCGGTTAATCCTTGGTTTCAGACTCTTCATCATAATGCCCATACCCTCAGTTCAGATACACAGTCATTTTCTGTGTCCCCGTACCTTAAATATATATATACAACATGATGATAAAATAAATTTTGTATTTTCTTTAAAGCCTTTTTTATGCAGACATTTCATCAACAACCATTATGGTATTTTATTAATACAAAAAGGAACTACAATAGTTCTTCATCATCATCATTATCATCATCATCAACTGCAACCATAATAGAAGACTCAGCATTGGGAGTTCTTTGGAGGATGTGCAAGCTTTTGCAAAGGAGTTAGAGTTGAAGCAAAAAAAAAAAAAAGAAAAAAAAAAAAGCCTTTGTTGAGTGTGTGCTACACTACAAAATTGGAGAAGCAAAAACACTGCTCAGAGGATAGCTACTGACAATGTAGTAAGTAAGCTTCAAGTTCAAATCAAGCTGAAAATCAAACTCCAGTTCTGCCTATTATGCACTAGAACTTGGTGGTTGCCCAATGTGTTCCCCCAACATGTTCTCCATAGCAACTGACTTTTATCATCCCATATGCTTTGGCAAATGTTGTCCTCCTTTCAGTATATATAGGTGGGCCAAAGGGGAAGAACTCTATACTCCAAAATAGAACCTTCTATTGTGGGGGAGCCAATAGTCAAATTGGCTTGTTGCACAAAAAAGAAAATTGAACTTGGAAGGCACATGATCTAATTAATAGAAAAGGTGAATGAATAGGAGAAGTTGAAATTGAGTTATGGGGTGGTGGGGTGGGGGAGCTGTCCAAGGCATATATATCTCCTTTTAATAAGGCCGAGGTCTTTAAAAGTGGGTCAATTTTGGGGTGTCTCATCTAGTTTTTTAGGGTTTTAAGGTTTAAAGTTTTTGTATGTGTGTGTTTATATATATTCTAGTGACAATGTTTCATTGGAACTCGTTTATGTAGGATGGATATTTTGGTAATCATCACTTTGACAATTTCATAGTCATTTCGAATTATAATTTGTTAGAGGTCAAATTTCATTTTTTGAATTATTTTTTGTTGTTTGTTTTGGGCCTTTTCAATGTTTTTGTCTATTTGTATCTTGTTGTTTTTTTTACATTTTTTTAATGTTTTTTTTTGTCTATTTATATTTTGTTGTGAACTTATATAATGAATTGGACTTGTATTCACACTTTGCTTACCAAATCAAGAATCAAAAAATAATAATAGAACAAAATGACATAATAAAATTTGTGAAGTTTTATCATTTGAAAAGATAAAATTGATCATAACAAAATCATTATGTTCACAAAAAATAATTTAATTATTATCATTGGTAGTGCGAAGTAACATGGAGTCCAAATGTATATATATAATTTGGAAGCACATTAAAATATAGTACATAATCATGTCACAACTTGTTGGATTATCAATCGTGGACCATGGAATAAAACATAAATGAATAATCTGTGACAAATATTCAAAAAATAATATTATATATGATATGGTCACATTGTATAAATTTCATGAAGAGATTTTGAGTTATCACAATGTATTGGACTTTTGAAATGTTAAAAACTCAACAATATAGTCCATATCATAGGATAATGGACTCATTATATTTATTAAAATGTTTAGTTGAATGATTTTTTTTTGACATAAATTTTTTTGTGATGCCATTGATACAAAGGGGGGAAAAAAAAATAAAATGAAAACCATAAATTACGATATACAATGAAATATGATGATTTTTTTATAAATTTTTTATTCAATTAAATTAATAATTCAACTTCTCATTTTTTTAATGTAAATTTTTGATATAATTATTTACAATTGATAAAGTTTAATTTTTTTTTTTAAATTATTTAATCTTGCTATATGATTTGTACAATACAATTTATTCTTTTACAATGTAAAATGAACTTTTATTTTAACATTATCATAAACTTCACCTTAATGTGCCAAAAAATATTCCACCTTAGTGTGCTTTCACCCATCTTATATATAAATTCACTACGTCCGTGACGGAGCTCGAGTTTCACCAAAGTTTGAAAAACTCATCATCATCCCAAGTGTTAAGAGGTGACTCATATTATTGTGAGTAGACCGATTTGGCTTGTCATCAATTGGGTGATTCATGTAGTGTGAGTAGGCATTGGACAACTTCTCATGATATTATTGTGTCACCTGGTTGGTCATTTACTAAAATCACCCCCACCCAAAGAAAGAAGAGAATGAAGACCACTTGAATGACTGGACTAAACCCTAAAACCCCAACTTTAGGGCTTTAAGGTTTAAAACACTACTAGCTTGGTTACAAGACCTACTAACATTAAAGGTCTGGGGTGGCAGATTATGCCATTTTGTTGACCACATTACATGACATAATCTTCCCATGATGATTCGCATACACTTGTAAATAGTGATCGAAATAATGTGTCTCAACTCAACATGAATTTTGAGTTAACTCGTTGAATCCGCCACCCCAGACTACGATTACGAGTTACATCCATAACTTGTAACCAGCCGACCGTCGTAATGGGAACAGCCCACCCCACTCCTTGGATTTTGCCTTCCACAAAGGGGCTCGGATTAGTAGGTGACTTCTTCTTCGGAAATAAATTATAAACCCTAAACCCACCAACCAAAGCAATAGAATTCTTTATCCAATTCAGATTGTTTTTTTTCTATTTCTGACGGACTTGAAGAGCGGGCTATGCTGATACAGCGAAGTAAGTAAGTAAGCCGTTTATTTCAAGTACTTTGGAGGGGTGGACTAGTGGGGTGTGTCAAAATTAGTAGAAAATTTCAGGTGCAAATAATAGGTGGGAACATATCATCACATTTTATACTCAATTTTGTAATTAGAAATATTTATGATAATTTTTTTTTGGTTAACAAATTTTGTTATTTGTATGATATTTCGTTTGTTATGGTATAATATTTGGTTGTTAATACATTTTTTTAAATATTTCCAAAATACTTATTATTTCCACATCTAATATCAACCAAAATTTTGTTACTAAAATTAAGATATCTTTTTTTTTTCATATCAATTATCATCACCAAAGTATATAGCCTATTTTCGATCCCCTCCAAAAAAATCTTTAAATATTACTCTGTTGCCATTAGAGTTAAAAGATGATTTGTAGAGCTTAAGATGACGATTTCAAAGCAGTTTTAATTAATCGCTCAATTTGAACCCCCAAAAAAAATAAAACAAGAAAGTTATGCACTGATTGATGAAGTAGGAGGGGGTCAAAATGAAGAAAAATGAAAAAAAAAAAAAAAATGCATTTTCTAATTCAAAAAATGCATTTTCTTTGCTGCTCTTTTTTGGGCTGCTGCTCCTCCTCTGGCTTTGCATTTCAAAGATGATTTGTAGAGCTTGAGAAGGCGCTCCTATAAAAAAAAAATTTAATCACTCAAAATGGAGGAGAATTGAGAAAGAGCTGCCAAAGTGATCGGTGATAGGTTAGTGCTCGATGATGGGCCATGCTACCCTACTACCACCAGTCTGAACCCCCCCCCCCACCCCACCCCACCCCAACTCATCCATAGTATGTAGTCACATGTTCCGATGACTTGTTTTTTTTTTTTAAATTATTATTTTTTCATTACAACTGTTGTGATAAGCTCACTGACTTTCCCGTACGTAGTTTGAGTCGGATATATCGGATGCTCGTCTGTCTCCAAATTTGATTCAGTGTTCCTTTCCAATGCCGGATGCCCATTTCACCCAATCGTAAGCGGCTTTTTCAAAAGTCGGAAACTTCGCCGTCAAGATCCTCGTCTGAACCTGGTGGGGCCATCGATCCGTCCATCAGGTCTCTAGTCTCTACTACCCCCCCCCCCCCCAAAAAAAACCCTTTTTCGGGGATTTTCCCAAAAATTTTTTTTTTTAAATTTTTTTTTTTCTTATCCGCATTTGGGTATTTTTTAAAAAAATTTTTTTCTCCTTGTGTGTTTTACGGGTTGTGGTCACAG
>Ga0116229_10013179_pt1 | contig 11739 bp, 7 predicted proteins | sample S1TSphgellanicum_3_FD_87313 | JGI IMG/M metagenome (GOLD analysis project Ga0116229, IMG submission 87313) | Host-associated microbial communities from peat moss isolated from Minnesota, USA - S1T2_Fc - Sphagnum magellanicum MG | ecosystem: Host-associated > Plants > Peat moss > Unclassified... | reverse complement strand
ACCTAATATTTGAGTCAATCTAAACAAAGAATCTGAGATAATCTGAGATAATCTAAGATTTCAGACCAAACATCAAGAGAACACAACAGCAGACTACGGGACAAAGAGAAGAGAGGCATCAAATAAAAAGAACATAAAACTCAAAAGAAGTTCAGACAATATCAAAACTCTCTTGTATGTTTGGTGACCTCCAGACAGCAACATTTACAGTGACTAGCTTCCAAAGATGATCAACAGTTGGAAACTATAACTCCAAACACAGTTTTTGAACAAAAGAAGGTTAGCTTACTTTGGGAGTCACACGATCACAAGCTTTGTCATAGTAGTCCAGGGTGCCACATGTTGTACTGCACACCATTGTCAAAAACATTCTAGCACTTTAGAGCATGGATTTAGTGTCTGGTACAGGTTAAAAGAACTGACATGACAAGACATTCAGGGTAAATACAGACTGAACAGGTATTGAATAAGAATCAAGTATTGAAGGAAGACCATACATATCTTCAGGTTCACCAACATCATAGCTGAGTTTTGACAGTGATGTGAGTGGAATCTGCTCCAAGACTGACCATTCAGGTCGGATATCAACCTGCACACCCTCCAATGACATGTCATAAAGGTTGCACACCACTACAGTAGAACCTCGAATCTATCATAGCACATATAATAGACAGTCAACACTCCCCAACAGATGAAAGATTAGGCAAGCCTGGCATGCCTGTAAGAAAGCTGCTGGACAACAATAACGTGAGCTATCAACACCAAAGAACTTACTGACTTGTCCTCAACTTCCAGCCATGAAAAATCCAGTATCCATCTAAGGCTTGCATTCAAGACCCCTCTGATTTTTGGGCAGAACCAGAATCAGATCCTGTTTAAAGAAACCAACTTCTTTAGTGCTAATCCTCTTTTACAGACTTTACCAACCTTCTAGACTTTAACATCTCTGTTCACTGGGGAGGATACCATTACGAGCATATATGCAACTAAGAGTTCCAAGAGTGAAGCAAGAACTCTTTAAACTGAATAGTCCAAAGGCTTCAACTTGATCCACATACCGAGCTGTTGTAGACATTGCGGGGTGCATTTTTGTCCTGCCAATAGGCATTCCATTGTCCTCTCTTTTGCTGCTGTAATCTTTCACGCCGCTGCCTCTCCCTGTCAGCACCTGCCCCACTGTCACGACCTCCATCGCGTCGCCCCTCATCCCTGTCCCTCCTCTGGAACCTCTGCAGTAGACAAAACAGAGAATTTCCCAGAGAATAAGTTGCTCTCTTCACACCACCATTGGTCCAACTAGCTAACACCCCAACAAAAAATAAACAGTGACTGCTGCAGATTGGAAACCTCCATGCTTCAGAGAAAAGAAACAATTTGCACCTGTTGGAATCTGCGTGCACCATACTTGGGTCTGGGAGGAGGCCTTGTGTCAACCAAATGAAATGAGTCCTGAAGTTCACAAGCACGGAAGAATGAGATGATTTGCAAAGAAATCCAGGTTAAAAACCAGTCTTTTCCAGAAGCTGAGTTTCCAGTCTGCTCACAGAATCAAGAAAAAACTTTTAAAAACAACCTTGTGTCTGCAGGGATGCAAAATAACACTATTGACTGTCACAGTGAGTCAAGCAAGAAAGACTTCCATTCAGGACATTTATCAGGACCAAACAAAAATTTAAAAAAAAACCATTATACAAAATCTGCATCCTGAGTTTCTGCCACATTTCTGAAAGCAACAGGAAGACCCAGTCACAGGAGTCAATATCATCCTCATTCAAGCATCTGTGCATAAACTTCACTTCATTTCTCATGACCAAATACCACCGCATAAATTAAAACACTTTGATTGCCAATTCCAAGGCTGTGCTTAACAGCTAATGTCATGCATAAGTAGGATAGTGAAGGAGGTTGAGGATGGCCAAGGAGATTGACCAGTGTTCTGTCTCCATTCTGTCCTAAAGAGAGAAAATGGGCCTATGGAAAACAGAAATAACCAATTCATTCTTTCCACCCAGCAAGAGAGACCAAAAACTTGAGAGGAGATGAGTAGGGAGGAAAGCTATAATGGTAGAGACCTCATCCTCATTGGAGAAGAAGTTGAAGACAACATTCCCTCCTGTGTTGTTGCGATCATAGCGACCTACAAAGATCAAAAACTTGCTGGAAGTTAGAATCCCAAATAGATCCAAGAGAGGCTCTAGCCTCTAATCAATTCAAAAGCTCAAGAAGCCCCAATGACAATCTTTATCACCATGAAAGTTTCTTTTCACATTGCTTTGAGCATAGTGCTGGATGGTCTCTCACAACTGAGGTCACTGAATAAAAAGTGAGAACTACAACAAAACCATGACTTTGGTCAGAATATTGACTGCACAACTTATTGCAGAATAAAAGTTGTGAACTGTGGGTGACTATAAATAGTATTGAAGAGAATATTGAGTTCAAAAGAGAGTTTGTCAACAGCAAAAAGGCTTGAAAACCAGTACAGTTTCAGCACAAAGGTTTGCATTTCTGCACCTCAACCTATCTAGGCATTTATCCTGATCCAAGAAAGCTACAGCTGTTCAAACATATGGAGGTTTATATTTGAGATTGCAACAGAACCATGCAACCTCAAATAATGCAATTCCTAGGTCAGAGTTTGCAACCAGAGTGCATGCCATATGGTTATCTGCACATGTAGTTCCTCAAGTGGGGTACATCTGTTACAAGCACCTTTTTGGAAAGAAAGGTAGAAAAGGAATACTACAAAGTTAGAAGGGATGCACCAGATCAGCTGATCGCCTCTGAAAATTATGATAAAATGGCTCAGAAGAAGGAAACTGAAATCACCATGATGGCATGTAAGAGATACCCTGAGAATTGCTGCCATCATCTCAGTTCATTAATCTCGGTTGAAAATGGGACACATTGTTCCACATCGTAGCTGGAATGACTACAATGCGTAACATCTATCGACTTCGTTGAGTCCAAAACCACGTGGAGCGTGGGCATTAGCTCTGGCCAAGGTATACTGGACGGATGATGGCAGAACATCACAGCATCAACGGCTTTGATCCAAAAACAGAACGCAGATCTACAAGCCTCTTGTTCTTTCAGACATTCTGCAAGATGAAAATGGGAACAAGGACGGGAAGGCAGAAGTACCGGAAGCATATTTGAACGCCTGTGCAGTCCAGTCCGAGGCGCGGCCCACGCGATCAGCCTTGCTAAATGGTGCATACGGCACATGCTCCAGCTGCGACGGCACGCTAGCTGGACCTGGTCCCCATCCCTCGAGGTTCTCTGCTACCTCCGGCACCGCGAAAGCCAAGGCCATGGTAACCAGTCACGCGTTCTTTCCTCCTCCCGTCTTAGGGTTTTGAAACAAAAACCACGAAAAAACAGAGCACCAAAATAAAAAATCCAAAAGATTCTCGACTGAAGAGAAGAGCTCTTCTTCAACAATTCTCTCTGCCGAGGAAAAAAAAAAAGGTCCAGAGGTGAGATTGCGCGAGCTGTGCAGTTCGCCTCTCAACTGCAGAGAGGAGGGGAGGGACGACGGCAAGAGAGGCGACTAGGGTTCGGAGGGGGAGAGAAGAGAGAGAGAGAGACGACGACGACGACGACTGCCTATAACCGGTCACAAACCAATCATCCATTGAATTACCAGATTTTCAAAAACCAGCCACTATTTATCATCCAATCTGTCTACCTTAGATCATCCTTCCAAGCAATCTCTTCTCCTTTCTAGGGCTTTTGATGGGGGGTTCAGAAGTTAGAACACATCCATTTGAACTGGTTTCTCATTTAATAATAATATTGATATCAACCTTCATCCATCTATTTTTTTCATCTAACTTTTTCTAGGTCATCCTACATCAAGCTATTATTTTTTCATCGAACCTTGGGTTCATCCTTCCAAGCTATCTTTTCTTCTAGGGCTAAAAGTTTGGGGGTTAAGAGTTACAACGTTAGAACACATCCATCCATTTGACCTGGTTTTTCATTTAATGAAGATGCCACCTTTGTTAGGCCCCTGCGCCCAAAGGGGGGGAGGGCCCTATTTGCTTCTATCAAGTCCACAAAAGGTTGGATTTGCTTGACAATAAATTGCTTTCTTCACACAAGCATTTGTTTGTGATATTTCATTTGTTTATTATGGTGTTGGATTCACATTGGGGGTGCTTTATAGTAAATCGTTGTGTTCATACATGTGATGTAATCTCAATTTTGAATTTTGTGAAGTCTTTTGTTGTATTGTTATTGGTGTCTTAAGGCCAGTTTGGTACCCAACTTTGTGTTTTTATGCCTTGGAGCTAGTTCCTCCTCTTCATCTTCCTCCTTAAATGCCTTATCTTATTCTTATTACTTTAATTCTACCTAATTGTTGACTAGTTTAATTAACTCGCAAGTTTTGTATCCCGCTTTTCTCCACATAAGAAATTTATTCCACTTCACCTTCCTTCTTTTGCACTACCTCCATAGATCTGGCTTTTGGCAATATGTTCTACTTTATATTTACTATCATTTAATTTCATTAACCATTTTTTTCTTGTGCTTCACAAAAACTAATTTTGTTTTTTCCTTCTATGGCCTCCTTCATTGTTTCTAGACCATGTTGTTTCCCTTTGCTGCCATGTTTTTTTTAAACAAGATATCAATTCTTGCAAGGTGTCTTTAATGTAATAGTAAAGAAATTCAAACTCCTACTAGAGCAACAATTTGAAATTTGAATTTTTTCATGTCTTTTCCTCTATTATTGTTGGTGCCTTAGGATCAATTTGGTGTCCAACTTTGTGATTTGTTTCTCATTTTTTTGTTCACAAAAGGAATTGATTCTTCTTCATCTTCCTTCTTCTTCATTGCCTCCACAAATTTAGCTTTTAACAATGTAATAGACTCTAATTTACTATCACTTCAATATATTTCACTAACCATTTTTTTCTTCAGCACATGTGCTGCATAATAATTGATTTTTGTATTTTTCATTATGTGGCTTCCTTCACTATTAATAAGGTTATTTGATATTTCGGTATTTCCTTGTTCTCCCCCTATGTTAGATTCCACATAACAAAAATACATTGCAATTTTTGGTGTTTTCAATGTGTTGTCTACTATTCTATTTTTGTTGTTTAGATTTTGAAACCAAATTTAGCATACAATTTTAGTTGTTGCAATTGTATATTTTTTTCCTAGAAAGTTTTGTTTTGAATTCATTTCAATTTGGGAGCTTAGGTCTTCTCTTATAATTAGTCTTGGAGTTTTTGGGTCAAGTTCTTTTTTTTTTGTTTCAATGATCACTATAGTTATAAACCCTAGCAAGAAGAGGCGTGCTACTATAAATGTTGTGTCTATTCTCAAAGTAGAAAAGTGGATGTTGGGTGCATGTTTTGATGGCTTGATTATGAACTAATATGGTTTTTATTATGTTCCTGATAGTGGACACAAATATATCCATTTTTATCTAATTGATGTTTTTGGGTATATGATAATTACCCTCATAGTTGGTTTTGGATTCATGACAACATTTTCGAATAGGTTGTATGTTGGTTGTTTTGTGAAGGTGTCAATTTTTGGTGTGATAACTCACAACAAAATTGAGAAAGGCGATTGGAGGTTTGTCTTGAGGGTAGAAATAACAACAATAATTGAACCCATTGATCCATTTTTTATCAATTTGAAGATTGTGTATATTCACTGAATTTGTGAATTTTTTCATTAAAAAAACCTTGAAAAGTTTGGCACCTTTGAGATGGTGGTCATTGGTATTTATGGATGATCATTTAAATCCTTCATATTGATATTTGCAAATGGGGTTGAATTTGAAGACACACATGTGCTTTGGCTTTTTTCCTAGGTTCTATTGCAATATATGAATATGGTGGAAATATACACCACTGGGGAACTAGCAACATTATTGATGAAAAATATTGGTAGTGCTATGTATGGGGAACAACAATTGGTGACTAATTATTCATCAATTGTTGTTATTCTAGCTCTTAAAGAAGCTTTTGTGCAAAAGCTTACTAAGGTACACAAGAAGAAGACAAAAAAATCAAAGTTCAAAACAACCTTTGAGGTGATTTTAAAAAAAAATTGGTTGTCTTTTATTATTACATAAGTTTTCCATTCATGTTGGGGTTATATTGATTTTAAATTTATGTGGAAAAGTTTTGATTCATAGATTTAGTTTTTGAAGTTGACTTATTAAGTTTGGTACATGGTTTTTTTATATATGTTTTTGATTTTTGGGATATTTTTGTTGTAGGTTGCAAGGAATTTCACGATTCCCATTGGGACTCATTTTTTGAGAACATTTGTTCGAAGTGCCTCCTTTCATCTTTGACTAGTGGGGATGGTGGTTATTATTGCTTTGCATGTAGATGTATGGTGATGTGTGAAGTGCAACCACGAATTAATTGCAAAATCAATAAAAATGTGTAAAAGATCAATATGATACAAACACTTATTGGTTGTCATTTTAAAACCCTTGCAAATTTCAAGGCAAAGTAAGGCTTGTATATGGGGCTTTTTAAGGATAAGAAGTTATAGGGGAAATATGTATTCAACCCTATATTGTAGAAATAGTGGGGTTTTTTGCTATCAAAAGTGCATAAATGTTGGTTAATGTTTAGTTTTTAAATTGTACATAATAGGTTACTATGTAGAATTTTGATACATTAAACAATTTTTTTATAAAGATGGTTTGAGTATATCGATGGGGTGATTATGGCTAATTCATCATCAATAGATTTTAGGGTGTGTAAGATAATTTTGGTTATATAAACAACACATATTGATTTGCTTTGGGTTTTAGGTATATAAATTGGGCAAATTTGTGAAAATCATAAGGTTGAAATTTTTGGATTTACAAGCATAGTGGGCATGGTTACATTTTGTTCAGGGGTTTGAACATTTTGGATTTTGGAAATTGATATTGGTTTTTTTCCATACACATGGATATTGGGATGGATGATAGAAGGTTTTGTCGAGTTTTGGCACTTAGATCTATGAACTAGTTTTCACTTAGTGTCAATTTAAGTGTGAAATTTTGCACATGATGTATTGTTTAGTTAGTGTATAAAGTGCAAAATATATTGTTGTTCATAACGATAATAAATAATTTATTGTATATATGGACTTGTAGGTTTTTGTCAAGTTTTAAAATTTAAATATGTGAAACACATTTCAATTGGCATTGATGTATGATTTACTATTGAATTGGTGTATAAAGTGCAAAATATATACTTTTTATAGTAATAATAAACATATTATGTATATGTGGACTCATAGTTTTTTTGCTTTATAGATTTGGATGTTTGTTTGTGTATATATAAGTTGTGTAAATTATGGATTATAGAGTCACAAATATTTTGAGGAGTTGTGAAGATTTTGAATATTGAATTAACTTGAAAGACATATGAATTATTGCAAAGAATTATATAAAATAATGTTTTAAAAATATTGTTTAGCTTGTTGATCATGTGTTATATTTTGTTTATTTATTATGTTTTTTTAATTTCGAAACAAATTCTAACTTGCATTGATTTTATTTTTGGTGCTTAAGTTTCATAAGGTTTGTTAAGGTCTAACAAATAGATCTCATTTGGTGTTGATTTTAATGTGAAGTCTTGTAAGACACATTATTCAGTTTGATATGAAGTTTTATAGGAAATACACAAAAATAACTCTTGTTTATTCCAACCATGTGTTTGCAACTAAAGTGCGACTATTATCAACTCATTTTGCAAGTACACATGTAGTAGTCTTATGTGTCATTAAATCACAAATGTTAATAATCACATATGTGATTGTGAAACAAATTGATTGTAGATTTTATAAATGCAGCCACAATTTTTGAATACCTTGTGTTTGGATTACAAAATTGATGAAAGTCAACATAATTTATCAATTATTATTAGATTCCATTGATGGATGAAAACCAAGTCATTTTTGCAATTGCATATTTTACCAAGTATACATAGATGATTAAACCACATGTTGCATCACGTTTGTGATTACAATTGATTATCAAAGTTTATAGAATTACATTTAATGTTGTCATTGGTGGTAATTGAATTTTACATTATTAATTAAACTTCAAATTGAAAATTATCCTAGTCTATATTAACATACTAGGTATTAAACAAGAATAACTAACCTAGTTTATATTTATGTATTAGGTAACGATTTAACTTAGTTGAACCTACCTATTAAAATTAGTAAGTCGGTTATGATATATAAGTTATTGTAAGTTAATAATTAAATTAGGATAAGTTAATTAAATAGGTTAGGTAGATTAGGCATATAATTAATGTCATCATACATAATATAAATTATATTTATATATATTTAATATACATTATATCTTAATTATAATTTTAAGTTAACATAAAAATATTATACATATGAAATGTATAAAATTCCACAAAATTACTAATTATATAACATTATTTGATGTGTTTTAGTTTAGAATCTAATCATTTAAAATTACTATAAATCACAAATAACAATAAAAATTAAAAAATAATAATAATCAATAATATATTTGATGTATTTCATGACTATGCAGTTGCAAATGCAATTGTAACATTATGTGATTATCGGTTCATTACCACGCCACACAATGTTTTTTACAATTAGTTGTTTTATGGCACTTGTCCAAAGCAACTAGGCATTTTCAATTGCACATGTGTCCATTGCAATTAAAACGTAGGTGAAAAAATATTGGTTAATTTCCAAATTTCTTGTAGTGATATTTATGATGTATAAAGTGCATAATAATTTTTCTTATAGTAATAATAAAAAATGTTTTATATTATATGTGGATTCATAGTTTTTTTAATATATAGATTCTTGTGTTTATTGGTGTGTGGACAAATATGTAGGAAAAAATGAGATGCAATTTGTAGATTTCAATACTCGAAACCTCCAATGAGACATTACCTTTAGATCAAGATCATAACTATGACACAAAAAAATGTTATAAAGACTTTTGAAAAACTTGTTAGTATGGGTTTTAATGAACACATGTTTTGATGAGTTTTTGTTAAATTTACAATTAAATGAAGACATGTATATTTTGGCATTGCGTTCAAGGTTACAAAAACTAACATTGCTTTTTAAACGAAAACCTAATGATATATGAACAAGTGTGTATAGTACACACGGTGGACCTTTATGTGAAGCAAATACTAATGTGCAATTTATTTTGGATCCAGATGTTGTTGCTTCATATTGCATTTCATATTTAACAAAAATGGATAAATCAATTACACAAAAGATGTAATTAATTTTGGAAAAATGTAAACATGAACAAACAAAAGCATTCAAACATATTAAAAAACTAGGAAATGCATTCTTCGATGCACAACAAATGTTTGTTCAACAAGCAATTCATATAACATTGTCAATTCCATTACATCATGCCACAAATCTTTTCATTCATAAATACATGTGAAGAAGAAAATAAGGCTTTTGTATTATTTCCACAAAAAACTTAGAATGTTTACCTTTAGATTCAACATAAATTCATTTTATTAATAAATATATTAATCGACATGATAATCAACAAAGCTTTGCATGGAATAGTTTGTGGTTGATTATAATGTAAATATCCAAAAAAATATTGTAAAGAAAATTTTTAATCATCTAAACCTTTGAAAAAAATCTGAAATTTATTTGAAATATGATGAAGATTCATCGAATTTTTTTTACATGAAATAAAAAGATAAAATTGAAATGATTTGAAAGCAATTTGTGTTCAAATTTAATAAGATTATTAAAGATGATGATGAAAGGGATAATTTAAAATAAAATGTGATAAAATATGCTAACTTTTATGCAACAAATGAATGGGAATATTTTCTTTCAAAAGAAGTTGTTAATGTAAAACAATCCAAACAAAAAAATAAAATTATTAGGTGCAAGCATTGTAAAATAGATAGAAAAACATTGAAAATTTAATCTAAAAATCGTCCTGTTTTTTTATACAAATAGAAAAAAGTAGAGTCAAAATCACTTAAAGTAGCATTATAGAATCATGACGCCCTTTATTGGGTTTATAGTAAATTGAATACAAAATTTCAAAACCTTTAAAACAATTGAATTATGTCACAAATGTGTTTGAAGTTGACTAGTCAAAATTGTGTTCAAACATTACTTTTCATTAGTAGTTTGATATATCATGAATATAGTGTGTTAAAGTTGAAAGCATATATGTACATTTTAGAGCATCATTAACTTGAAGATGGAAATAATCTAATATTTCATCTACTTGCATTTTACTTTGTGGGATTTTTTCTATTTTGTAAGCAATTTTTTTCTACTTGCATTTTTGAAAAATCTACTTAATTGCATATTTAACATGTGAAATTCAAATATAACTGTAATATCATATGTATGAATCACAAATATGTTCATATTAATCATTAAACTAATTAATATTTCTAAATTTAATATATTATAGCTTATTTTATGGCTACTTTCCAATTCTATTGCAAGGAACTTTAATTTTCTAGTTTACCATGCTTGCACCCTACTAACACCAAAGATGTAGAATCATATGATTTATCATTTGAAATTAAAAAGAAATGTAATTATACATTTGAAAAATATATATTTCAAGATATTTCACAACAAGTAAATGAATGTATATCATATGAACATTTTTTTGATGGGTAAAACAAATATTGGAAATGTTTTTACACTTATGTGTATTATACAAAATACGCTTTGACATTATATTAGAGAAACTATAAATGTTAATCCTTTAAAACTTAAAATTATGAAACTTGCATATAGAGGGAAAACAGATTTGTGTCCTTTTCATCTTAAGTTATCAACAATTCCAAACGAAAGAACAATATTTCATCATGAATTGTAAACAAAAAAGCGTGTTAATAAAATTTTGTGCATGGAATTATTTAAGATCAAATGGCCTTGTAAATGGTGCAAATGGAACATTTGAAGATTATAAAAATACTTTTCCAATTCTATTATTATGGATAATTTTTTTTAATGTTCAAATTATATTTAATACAAGAATAAAATATTTACATATGTATGAAAAATTTCCTAGGCTTGATAAAAGTTGGACACTAATCAAACAAAAGATTGTTGAAATATAAATAGATAGTAATCATTCACACAAGTTATTACAATAATTCAATTCCCTATTCGATTAGCTGCAACATGCATTATACATCATTCCCAAGGTTTAACTTTAAATCAACCTTTGATCCAATGAACATGACAAAACATAATTTAACATACTAGTGTGAACCCGGTGCATAATGCACCCGTCGAGCTTCCCCAAAAGTGAATGGGAATGAAGTCTTTCCTTCCTTCAGATTTGCATGCGCAAGACCAAGAATTGCAACTTGTTCTGTGTATGACTGCAAAGGAAATCAATTTCTAGAACAGAATCGTGGCTGAAAAGCACTGGACTGTTAGAAAACTTTGCTTCAATCCTCCGTTGTTTCTGTCTGTGTTTCCGATTTCGCTATAGATTTCTGAATTTCAAATCTTCCTGAAGGAAGCTTCTTGAGAAGGTTTCTGCACCAAGAAAACATGCTGAGTGGAGGTATAAAAATTTTTCTTCTTGTTCCTGCTGTCAAGGAGGAAACTTGATTTGTTGTACCCACCACTACAGTCATGTCACTCCAAGTTGCTGCAGAAGTGGGAGGAGAGATGGGTGTGTTCATGGTCTCAACTCTGAGACCATCATTAGTGTTGTTGCTGATCTTGGCCAGTGCCGTT
>Ga0116229_10013178_pt1 | contig 11739 bp, 15 predicted proteins | sample S1TSphgellanicum_3_FD_87313 | JGI IMG/M metagenome (GOLD analysis project Ga0116229, IMG submission 87313) | Host-associated microbial communities from peat moss isolated from Minnesota, USA - S1T2_Fc - Sphagnum magellanicum MG | ecosystem: Host-associated > Plants > Peat moss > Unclassified... | reverse complement strand
TATCTTATAATAAGCCATCGCAGTGATATGTTTATTTCAATTGCGCTTTGTAAGTAAATAATAACGGCTTATTCATAAGAAAGCCATTCATCCGCTTCCTCAAACATCTCTTCAAGCATCTGATTCAACTGTGACTTTTCTTGTTTACTGACGCCGTGCGTGCTGAGACCATTGGCCTGCATCGCTTTGACCTTAATTTCCGCGTCGGGAAACATTCTGTGAACCCGCTTGGTGAGCTCCCGGGTAATTTTTTCACCGGCATCTGGTATTGCCGCTACATTCCTTTTGTCATAACTCAGTTCAACCCGCATGGCTCACTCTCTATCAATTTTTTGTCATTCGATTTATCGCCGTTCTATTTATTAAAGGGGGGTCTTAAAATAAATAGCGGGAGGCGATCGGCATAAATGCCAGGGTAATTTGGCTGTATAAATATACAGCGAAAAGTACGGTGAGCCAAGCTGTTCTTCCGAAACAAATTGTTATCAAGCGAAACCCGATGTCAGGAGGCATCACGTTTGCCGAAAAAACCGATCAGCCGCCAAATGCCGTGCACCAGAAACCCCAGCAGGGCGGCGGCGATACCGGTGCGGGTTAGCGTGGCGGCGAACATCAGTTCGGGAGGAATTTCACCCGCTGGGCGATTTGCCGAGAATCCAGGATGTTCGGGAAAAGCGAGAAAATAGATGAAAGACAAACTGCCGATGCCAATCAGGAAGCTGCAAAGAAGCCAATAGGCCTTTTTCAACCCTTTGGCACGTACCGTGATGCTCATCGTCGTGCCAAACATTATCACGATAAAAATTATCGCGAGGATCAGCATTATCACGTCCTGCTTCATTACCTGTCTCCCCAGAGTTGGCCACTGCCAGCCTCATCATTGCATAATCAAATACTAATCTCCCTGGTTTCGCGACGCAATCGGTAACCAAGAGAACTCTTATTGTGTACATGTTTCTATTTCGATAGGGTTAGGTATCAAAAACGAAAAGGAGAGCACCATGGGATTTTGGAGAATTCTGTTTACCATCATTTTACCTCCGCTGGGTGTTTTAATCGGCAAAGGATTTGGATGGGCGTTTATTATTAATATCATTCTGACTATTTGCGGATATTTCCCGGGACTTATTCACGGCTTCTGGGTTCAGACCAAAAAATCTTAATCACCCTCCGCAATCTGGCTCACGGATTGCGGTTTCTTTCTTGCCTTAATGTGCGCTTAATCTCTTGAAGATACGCTGACTTCAGCATCTTTCTTGAGACACTTACATGCGCGTTAAATACAGTCCTATACAGATTGCCATTCATTGGCTTGTTTTCCTGCTTGTTGTTGCCACCTATGCCACCATTGAGCTCAAAGGCTTTATTCCAAAAAGTTTACCTCAGCATGCGCTATTAACCGTCCTGCATTACAGCTTTGGTGCCAGCGTATTAATAATGATGAGCACGCGTGTGTTCGTAAGGCTCATGTATGTTACGCCGGGAATTACCCCTAAACCGCCACACTGGCAGGACATTGCCGCGCATATCATGCACGGCATCATTTATATCTTCTTTATTGTGGTGCCGATCATGGGAATACTTTCGATGTATTTTAAAGGCACCGAGTGGGCTCTTTTTGGCGTGAAGATGCCGGTAACTTACGACCCGAATTTACTGTTATCCAAAAAGATAAAGTCTATTCACGAGCTTATTGCCAACACAGGCTATTATCTGATTGGATTGCACGCCGCGGCTGCGTTATTCCATCACTATTATCTTAAAGACAATACCTTGCTGCGGATGATGCCGGGTAAAAGGCTGTAAGAGAGCGCGCCCCTTTACAGGTCATAAAGGGGCGGGTAAATGCCGTATTAATAAACCGTTTTGAGGAAGGCCAGCAGGTCTTCGTTCAGTTTGTCCTGATGCGTGAGGGCGAAGCCGTGCGGTGCGCCTTCGTAGGTTTTCAGCTGCGAGTGACTGATAATCTCTGCCGAGAGCTTGCCGGTTAACTCGAAGGGAACGATTTGGTCTTTGGTGCCGTGAATAATGAGTGTCGGTACATCAACCTTGGCCAGATCGCCCCGGAAATCCGTCACCTGAAATGCAGTCACACAGTCGATGGTGCTTTTCAGCGAGGCTAAAAGCGCGATGTTCAAGGTCTGGGTCAACGCACCTTCCGATACGCTCATTCCCTCATTGATGCCATAGAATGGCGTTGAAAAATCGCTTATAAACTGCGCGCGATCCTTACGTACTCCGTCTCTGATACCCTCAAATACTGATTTTTCAACGCCGCCAGGATAGTCATCCGTCTTGCCGAATATCGGCGTGACGGCACCGAGTAACACCAGCGCGCTGATGCGGTCAGTACCGTAATTGCCGATATAGCGCGACACGTCACCGCCCCCCATCGAGAACCCGACCAGCGTGACGTCTTCGAGGTCAAGATGCTCAATTAACCCGCGAATATCCGAGGCGAAAGTATCATAATCATTGCCGTTCCAGGGCTGGTCAGAGCGTCCGAAGCCGCGGCGGTCGAACGCGATGGTGCGATAGCCGTGCTCGGCCAGAAAATTGAGCTGACTGTCCCACATGTCTGCGTCCAGAGGCCAACCGTGGCTGAATAAAATAGGTTTTCCTGCGCCCCAGTCTTTGTAATAGATATTGGTACCGTCTTGCGCCTTGAATGAACTCATGAGGACCCCTTATTCATCAGATTGTTGAGGATGGTAAATACAATGATGTGGTGCTGTCGGACAGGGGCAGTCGTGCGCCCGAGTAAAGGGCCATGAATTGGCCCGAAGTAGAATTATAGACCTCAAAATCGAGATTGCGATTCTGAATCTTGGCGGTGACTTTTAAGCAACATCGGTTCTGAGAATCTCTCAGCCCTTATTGGGCACCGTCGTTGTATTCCCGTCACCTACGCTGCCGATAAAGGGTAAACGTAGCGCGGGAGGCGCGATATTGACGCCCAGGTTCAGCCCCAGAACGTTAATTTCGATCCCTTCCTGCGCACCTATGTTGAGTCCCAAAAGTCCCAACAGTGAAATCTGAACGCCTTTCCCCGAAGGCGGCAATCCCACCGGATGCATCAGCGGACGATAGTCCTTACCGATGGCGTTCGAGGGCATATCCAGCTGTAAAGCCGGAACGTCACGGCCAACATGGGCAATAAAGGTGTTGCTGTTTGGACCCGGCCAAGCGTGATAGGTCTGTGGATACGGATAACTTTTGATAGCCGCCTCAATCTGCGGGATCATTGCCTCGGCCTGCGGTCCACGATGATCGACCAGAATATGGGGTTTGGCACCAAACCAGTAGCCGTCTGGAATGGCGTAGTTGCGGCGTACAACGTCGTCGCTACGCCAGCCAATCACGTCATAGCGGGTGAACTGGGTCTCTCCGGCTCTTTTGAATATTATCCAGGTATGCACTGCGAACAGCCCGCGCCAGCCGTAGGTTTTAGCGGCATAAACCTCAACAATCGCCGTATCGGCAAACTTGAGCGGATCGGGCGCAAGATTGGACGAATCGCGGCGCGCCGTTGACCAGCTTTGCGTCACGGGAGCTTCCGAGGTCTGCGACGCTCTGGCATAGCTATATCCAAATGATAAAAGCAGGACAACGATATAACCGAGACTAAACCATTTAAGGTAATTCATAGTTTCTCACTTCTGTCGCGCTTGATGATTAACCAACCTAATCGATATAAATACCCGGGGCAAGGGGGCAGAGGCGGGATGACACGGCCATAGTGGCTAAAAATTTTTTCTGCAATAAAACTGTCATCCTGCGGTGCTAGCGTTGTGCATTAACAGGGTAATAGTTTGATTATAAGGGAAAGTTAATGAAAATTCGGTTAACGCTTATCGCGGCCACGCTGCTGTTGGCGCAGCAGGCGCAGGCAGTCTCACTTCCGCAGGCCGCCGCACTGGCAAACGGGACTTCTCCGGCTTCCGCCAGTCAGGCTTTTGACGCACTGGAGGCGCAGTCCTTACAGGCAGAAATCAATGCGCTGAAGGGGGGTGCAGCGACGCTGACCCGGGGTCAGTTGGATAAAGCCTCGCAGAATGACACCCAGTCTGACAAGGCGTGGCTGAAGGCCAGCGGCTATGATTTCCAGACTAAGGCCAATCAGCAGGCGGGGATTGAGCTGTTATCCGGATTCAGTAAGCTGCCAGACTCCACCCTACAGGCTAGCCTACAGACCGTCACCGCGATTAACCGCGATGCAACTCAGGGCGTCCGTCACCAGGCGCTGGCTGACGCCGAAGGCATTAGCTACCTCTATTTCCTCGCCGATGCAATGGGGCCACGTCTCGGCAAGGCTTTCCTGACCGCCTACGACAAGGGTGAAATTGGCAAGGCCGCAGCGTTGATTAAGGCGAGCGAAGTCAGCACCAGTGCGGCTAAAAAGCACTTTAACTATTCGCGCCCGTTTCTGATTAAAGGCAACACTATACATCTGGTGCCGGATGATACGGTGGTGAAAGACAACCAACCTTACACCGCCGACGGGGGGGCATTCCCGAGTGGACACACCAATACCGGCTACACCGATGCGTTGCTAATGGCGCAGATGATCCCTGAGCGTTACGACTCGCTGGTGGAGCGGGGCGCGCGCTACGGCTATTCGCGCATCGTTTTGGGCGTGCATTATCCGCTTGATATCATGGGTTCGCGTATGGTGACGCAGCGTAATGTCGCGCACTATCTTAACGATCCGCGCTACGTGACGCTGTTTAATGAAGCGAAGGATCAACTGCGTGCTGCGCTTGAGAAAGAGTGTGGTACTACGTTGGCCGAATGTGCGAAAACCGTCGGGCATGATGACCCGTACCGCTCGCCAGACATGAAGCAGTTTTATCGCTTTACCATGAGCTATGGTCTGGCGAAGCAGCAGGGTGCGTCACAGCCCCTGAGCGTGCCGGCCGGTGCCGAAGTCCTGCTACAGTCTGCCTTACCCCACCTCTCGGCTGAGAAACGCCGTCAGTTGATGGTCAAAACGGCCTTGCCGGCAGGCTATCCGCTTTCTGGAAACACGCCAGAGCAGGCTTTCTGGCAACGTCTCGATCTCCCGGCGGCCTACGCGCTCGGCAAGTCTGAACGAACTCACTAAACTCATTTTTGTCGCAAAAAGGCTGCCGGGTGCGGCCTTTTTTATTTTCCAAACAGCCTGAAAAATATGACATATTCTTCTAATTAAACGAATCGAGGATAAGAAGTATGCTTTCAGGAAGCTGTTTGTGCGGTGAGGTAACGTTCTCCCTCGCGGTAAGCCCAAAATTCTTTTACCGCTGCCACTGCTCGCTGTGCCGTAAACAGAGTGGTGTAGGACATAACCTGGCAACCCTTGTCAGAGCCGCTGATTTCAGTTGGCAGTCGGGGGAGGAGGCAATAGCAAGCTGGATTAAACCGACAGGATACAGAAACGATTTCTGCAAACAGTGCGGTTCCAGCGTGCCTAATCTTCTGCGAAACCTTCCCTATATCTGGCTGCCGCTGGGTTTACTGGACGACGCCATTAGCCCGCTCTGTATTGGCGATTACTGCGCTGACGATGCTATGCCGTGGGACGACATTCCGGCAGAGACGCGTCACGCGCAGGCAACAGAAAGCGTGAGGGCGCTGCTGGACAAGCTGGAAGTGCCATAAATCAGTCAATAATGGCATTCAACGCCAGATGCTGAAGCAGCATAATTGTTTTGGCATCAATAATTTCATTTGTCTTAATGGCGTGCATCGCCTTCTCGAACGGCCACTCCAGCACTTCAATATCCTCGCCTTCATCGATCAGGCCTCCGCCGTCGCCGCGAAGGTCGTGGTCAGAGTACTCAGCGATAAAGAAGAACAATTTTTCGGTCACCGACCCGGGGCTCATATAGGCTTCGAATACCTTTTCGACCTGGGTTATCTGAAAGCCAGTTTCTTCTTCGGCTTCTGCGATAACGCGAGCCTCAGGCGAGCTGTCGTCCAAAAGTCCGGCCGCTGAAGGATTATTGCAAAGGGTACACGGTGGCGCGTTACCCGTTTCAGAAGCAATCGCGCCTTTTGAAGAGAGAAAAAGCGTACGCATCAGCTCAAAACGGCTCATCGGGCAGAAAGCGGCGAGCCTGATTCAGCGGGGGCAGGTGGTTATCATTGACGGGGGCACGACAACCGGCGAGATGCTGACCTTTTTGCCCAGGGATCTGCCCTTCACCGTCGTGACCCATAGCCCCAGTATTGCGGTAGGTCTGATAGATTATCCGCTGATTGACGTCATCCTCATCGGAGGCCGGCTCTTTAAACACTCCATGGTGACAGTCGGTGCCTCGATGATGGATGCCATTAGCCGTATTAATGCGGATATTTTCTTTATGGGGGTTACCGGCGTGCATAAAAGCGCGGGATTCACCACCGGCGACTATGAGGAAGCCTGCGTTAAAAAGGCCCTGTCGGACAGAGCTGCCGAAACGGTGGTGATGGTGTCGGCCGAGAAACTGAATTCAGCCTCGGCGTTCAAGATTGGCGATTTATCTCTGGCCAGCACGCTCATCGTTGACGGAGAGTTGGACACTGAAATTAGCGAGGCTTTGCGCAGTCGGCAAATCGCGGTGATATAATACGGCACGGCCCTCGGTAATAACGTAAAGTTTCGCGAGGGTGCTAAATTAAATAAATGGCAAAGCTATTTCAGTAATTAGCTAACCCTTTTGTTTGACAGCTTTAATTAATAAAGCCTGCACGCTAAATGATAATTATCATTCGGTGCACACGTTAAATCATTGTTAATTTGTATTGTGGTTGTTATAACTATTGCTCGATTTTAATTCCTCACTTATTGGTTTATAGCTGATTTTTGAAATTGTATAAGCAATAATTTGATATAACCCTCATGACAAAAATGATTAATGATGGACTGCCGTTGCCGCAGCGCTATGGTGCCATTTTGACTCTGGCGCTCGGCATCACCGTACCAGTATTGGACAGCACGTTGGCAAACGTCGCACTCCCCACCATTGCCCGTGACTTTCACGCCAGTGCGGCGGCCTCTATCTGGATAGTCAATGCATATCAGTTAGCGATAACCATCTCGCTGCTTTCTCTGGCTTCGCTGGGGGAAATATTTGGCTATAAGCGTATTTATCAGCTCGGGCTATTTGTCTTTAGTTTTACCTCGCTCGCCTGCGCCCTGTCAGATTCTCTTATCACGCTGACGCTTGCCCGCATATTACAGGGGTTTGGCGCGGCGGCTATTCTCAGTGTGAATATGGCAATGATTCGCATTGTTTATCCTAAGCGTCTCTTAGGGCGAGGCATTGCCACGGGTGCGGTGATTGTCGCGGTTTCGGCCTCAGCGGGCCCGACCGTAGCGGGACTTATTCTCTCTGTCGCCTCATGGCCGTGGCTTTACGCGATTAACCTGCCGATTGGCCTGATTGCACTGTTTATGGGGTTCAAATTCTTGCCAGAAAATCCGCTCAAGCATTCTGGCAGACGGTTTGATTTTATTAGTAGCCTGATGAATGCGTTGACCTTTGGGCTCTTTATTAGCGCTATCAGCGGATATGCCCAAGGGATGAACCATCGGATTATTATTGTTGAAGTCGTCGCGTTAATTATCATTGGCTGGTTCTTTATTCGCCGTGAACGGCTGCGTCCTCTGCCGCTGTTGCCAGTAGATCTGCTGCGTATTCCCATCTTTACCTTATCGCTTTGTACTTCCATGTGCTCTTTTGCGGCCTATACCCTCGCATTTGTTTCCTTGCCATTCTTTTTCCAGAATTCACTTGGCCTTGACACCCGTTCCACCGGGTTTTTACTGACCTTCTGGCCATTGTCAACGATGCTGATAGCGCCCTTATCAGGGCGTCTGGTCGGGCGTTATCATGCCGGGGTGCTGGGAGGCGTGGGGCTGATCGTTTTTTCATTAGGGTTATTTTCGCTGGCGCTGTTACCCAATGCGCCTTCGCATCTGAACATTATCTGGCGGATGATTTTGTGTGGCGCAGGGTTTGGGCTGTTCCAGTCTCCCAATAACCATACCATTGTAGCTTCTGCACCCAGCAACCGCAGCGGTGGCGCAAGCGGACTTTTGGGCACCGCGCGCGTGCTGGGGCAAACTACCGGGGCGGCGCTGGTGGCCCTGATGTTTAATCTGTTTCAGAATCACGGCACCGATGCTTCGCTGATGCTGGCAGGCACGCTTGCCGTGGGTGCGGCACTCATCAGCCTGACGCGAGTAATGCAAAAAACGACGCCGATAAATGCCTAGACCGGACGCTCAAACCATTGGTCTGAGGTTATCGTAAATACCAGGCTCGCCGGAGCGTCTTTTACGTCGGTGACTTTGCCTGAACGGCGTAAACCGGATTTCTCCAACACGTTCAGTGAGTCGAGATGATTTTCTCTGACGGCGGCCGAGATTTTCTTTAGTTTTAACTCTTCGAAACCAAAGCGCGTCAGGCGCAGACTTGCTTCGGTTGCAAATCCTTGCCCCCACGCTTCTGTTGCAAAACGATATCCCAGATTATTGACGGTCTCACCGTCAAACTCGCGTACGCTGAGGCCGGCGAAGCCAATAATCCTGTGCGGATTCAGGCGTGTTGCAATCGCCATTTGGCCAAAGCCATCGCGTGCCCATTGTGCAATCCATCTTTCCAGTACTGCCTGGGTGTAGGTGAGGCTGGGATAGGGACCGGCAGGATTAAAGGTATTCGTGGCGGGATCGCCGTAAATTCTGTAAAGATCCTCGACGTCAGAATGACGCACCGGTCGAAACGTCAGGCGTGCAGATTCTAAATGCAAAGCGTACTCCATCCTCAGGGGGGTTAATGATTAATATTATATCTATGATGATTTTTCGAGGATTTTTTTCATAAAGACAATGTTGTGCCCGGTGCCGATATCGACCTCATGAATGGATTCAAACCCGCGTCTTTCATACATTTGCTTTAACCAGGGATGGGTAACGGCAGTTCCGAGTGAGACGGCGGGGGCTTTGAGTTTATCGATTAAAATATTCTGCTCGACCCATTCCTGAATTTCTCGGCCCCAACGGCGATCCTTGTAATTCGGGTGCGCGCCAAACCAACCGAAATGCGGCACGCCAAATGGGCCTGGGATAGGGCCCCAGGGGTAACGGATAGTAACCGAAGCCCTCATCACGCCTTCTGAGAACACCGCATAAACCCCATGTTCGGCAATATGCTGTGTGACTTTTTCCAGCGTAGCGGTAGCCGCATCGAAGGGAATGCCTAACGCATAAATAGGCTTATAGGCTGCCAGCATCAAGGTGAGATATTCTTCTCGGTCGCCAGCATGCAACTGTCTAAAAACAATCGTCATCGTTTATCAAATATCAGTACCAGGCAACATTACCCAATATTGGTATATCCCCACCGGGACTCTTTACAAAATATTAATAATGACTTTTCTTAGCCACTGAATGGATAAACCCGTAACAAATTTCTGAGTTGCCTTAAAACCGTCAGTTAAAAAGGAGCAAAGGGTTTAACCACAAAGCGAATTGAGCCGCCGCTTTGTGGTTATTGCGCCGCGAACCCGTTATTTCAGGTTTAAATCTTTATAGCTGGTGACGACTCTGCCAACGATGCCGTAGTCGATAGCCTCCTGCGGGCTCATCCAGTAGTTACGGTCGGTATCCCTTTTAACTTTCTCTACCGGTTGCCCGGTGGCATCGGCAATCAGGTTATTGACGCGATCCAGCATCTTGAGGATCTCTTTAGCTTCGATTTCAATGTCGGTTGCCTGTCCACGCACGCCGCCCAGCGGCTGGTGGATCATAAAACGTGTATTAGGCAACGCATAGCGATGACTTTTGCTGGCGGCCAGAAAAATGGTTATCCCGGCGCTCGCGACCCAGCCGGTGCCAATAATATGCACCTCAGGCTTAATGAATTTTATGATGTCATGAATGGTATCGGCCGCTTCGACGTGGCCGCCTTGGCTATTGAGGTATATTTTTATCGGCGCATCACTGATTCCCTCAAGTAACAGCAGCTGCGACACCACTTTTTCGGTAAGCGTCTGATTAATTTCACCTGAAATAATGATTGAGCGTGAGTCCAGCAATTTTTGCTGAATGAGAGAAGCTGAACCCAGTGATTCTGGCTCCTGATTCTCTTTATCTTCTTTTTGATTATGCGTGGATAAATACATGCTTAACGGCTCCTGTCCTCTGACATAAAATTAAAGACTAGTTGAGATATCAGAAGGGTGCCGTTAAAAGATAGGCATCAATAGCGCTTCTCTCGGTGACTAATGAGACGAGACAAACTCAGAGGCGGAATGTGCAGGAGGAACGGCAAAATTTTCACGCATGCGTTTTGTCTCTTCCGCTGGCGGTAACCCAAATAAGCGTTTGAACTCTCTGTTGAACTGCGAGGCGCTTTCATAGCCTACCGACTGGCTGGCGACGGCCGCGGTGACGCCTTGCCTGACCATCATTAATCGGGCCTGATGCAGGCGAGTACATTTAACGTATTGCATCGGTGAGGTGCGGGTTATCGCTTTGAAATGGCTGTGAAAGGTCGGCACGCTCATCCCAGCTTCCAGCGCAAGCTGATTGAGGTCAAGATGCGACGCATAGGTAGCATGAATATGTCTTAACGCCTTGCCAATCTTTCCAAACTGCCCCTGCATTGCCAGCGCAGAACGCATGGCCTTTCCCTGAGCGCCGCACAGAATGCGGTAATAAAGTTCTCTCACCAGATTCGGGCCGAGAATGGCCGCATCGATGGGAGTGCTCATTGCTTCGAGGAAATGAAGTACTGATTTTCTTAGGGCCGCATCCATTGGGCTGGACATCATACTTTCGGGAGCCGTCGTTGGCTGTGGCGCGCCAAAGGTTTCTATCTGAATTAACAGTTCTGCGGCGAGCTGAAAGTCGAGATGCAAATATATCGCCAGCAGGGGGCATTCTGGTGATGCATCGGTTTCCATCACAAAAGGGACTGGCACCGAGACGGCGAGATAATGCTGCGCGTCGTAAAGGTAGGTTTTGTCACCGAAATAGCCCCTTTTCGACCCCTGACACACAATAACGATGCCCGGATCGTAAAGGACCGGCGTCTGTGCCAGCGGCCGGTTCGAGCGCAGGAAACGCACGCCGGGAAGGGCGCAAAGGTTGTAGCCTTCGTTGGGCGCCAGGGCCAGAAGCCGGCAGACCATCTTCTGTTGTTCTGCACCCTTGGGGGTATTAATGTTATCCATTGCGCCTGCCTCATAGTTTTAGGCAATAAATAGAGAGTATCTGGTCTAAAAATATCCCATTCAAGAGAATATTATGCAGTCATCTCATCATGAACGGGAGTATTTATGTCTTCATCCAAAATTATTTTTATTACCGGCGTGAGCAGCGGCTTCGGACGGGCGTTAGCACATGAGGCAATCAATCACGGTCACCGGGTTGTGGGAACCGTACGCAGCGCAGAGGCAAAAGCATCTTTTGAAGCGCTTGCTCCTGCAAGTGCCTTTGCCCGGCTGCTGGATGTCACTGACTTTACGGCAATTGATGGCGTGATTGCCGAGGTTGAAGCCGCAGTCGGTCCGATAGACGTATTGGTTAACAATGCGGGCTATGGGCATGAGGGAGTGATGGAGGAGTCGTCGCTCGACGAGATGAAACGTCAGTTTGACGTTAATGTCTTCGGCGCAGTGGCGATGATAAAAGCGCTGCTTCCCCTTATGCGCCAGCGGCGTGGTGGGCATATTCTCAATATCACCTCGATGGGCGGATTCATTACCCTC
>Ga0116229_10013176_pt1 | contig 11741 bp, 10 predicted proteins | sample S1TSphgellanicum_3_FD_87313 | JGI IMG/M metagenome (GOLD analysis project Ga0116229, IMG submission 87313) | Host-associated microbial communities from peat moss isolated from Minnesota, USA - S1T2_Fc - Sphagnum magellanicum MG | ecosystem: Host-associated > Plants > Peat moss > Unclassified... | reverse complement strand
GCCAATCCGAGCATTGAGCCGGCGTCATCGCCACAAAGCACCGCAACGTTTTCGCTAAACTGTAGAATCGTAAGATCATCAGCGGCAGGATCGAGTACAACCACAGCTCCGTACGCTTGCGAATGGCCGGGAATATGGATCGGCTCCCGATCACAATTAGTGAGCGTCACCTTCTCAGCAAATTTGAGGTAGGGAATATCGGCAAGATAACCACCTTGCGTAGTTGCATTGTTCATAAGCTTCTAAGTTCTGTCGATCTATTCGACTTCCGACACAAACCATTTGTCTATAGAAACGAAAGCTGATCGTGCGGATTCAACAGCGATTTCGGTTGCGGCCCGGCCAGCCCCGATATGGGAGAGTTCTTGTTGGTTGACGTAATCGATTGCGGCTAAACGAAATTGTTTCCACTGCTCTGCGGTCTCACGTCCGTATCCGAAGAAGAACTGAGCGCCCAGAGCCCCAGCCGCCAGACCGAGTGTCTTCGTAATCTGTCGTGCGATATATTGACCACCAAGGGTCGCCCCTTCGATGACGTAAGCTGTTCCAATCAGTTCCGCGCATGATTCGGGTTTTGGCAAATGATCGCTCTGACACCGATCCAAACGGTCGATTTCCAAATCCGTATGACCTAGGAAATGCAGATCCGCCTTGAGAAGGGGTGATTTGCTGCGAGGAGCATACTCGATGCCTATTTCCTTCCACATCGCAGAGCAGGATGGGCCGTTTAGCTCTTCTTCTAACGGTGCATAGTACTGGAAATAGCGCTTCAGAAGCTTTCGATAGTTGTCCAAAGTGGACAATCTTGAGTTCAGATCCAGGCGTCGCTCGAGGCGCACGTGGAGAGCCTGCGTGCCTACTCGAAGGTCAGTGAGCAAATCTAACGACGAAACACAGGTACAAGGCGACGAAATAACCATGTACGCTCCTTTATAAGCCAAAGAGCAGCTCTGACGTACATGGTCGGTTTACCCGGACTGATAGGGTCTTAACCTAAATCAATGAAATAGCCCCTCACGTCGTGAATGACGAAGGGGCTTTACTAACCGAACTTTGAACGGAGTTAGCCGGCTTTTGCTGGCTGCTTTTGCTTCGGAGAAACCGTCTGTGTGTCGGTGCTGGCTATAGTTTCCGTTGAGGCCTGAGCGAGTACGGCAGCCGCAGCTTGAACCTTTTCACGCTTGGCCTGAGCGATTCGATCCATGCGCGCCGGAGTTGTGGCTGTGCGGTAAGTGCCCATGACAACATCGGCAAACGGGAAAAAGACGTTGAGGTTTCGCAGCATATACTTATGATGCACTCGGTGATGTTCTTTAACAAATTGAAAGAACGCCGTCTTTTCAACCGCGTAGCGCCCTGGAACGTGCATGAGGTAGTGGAGAAATTCGTAGACTGCGTAGTAAACGACGACGGCGGCAATTCCGCCCCAGTACGTTGGGAGCTTGGTAACAAACTGCATCAAAAGGAACGCGGGTGTGAGTGTCGCTATAAAGAGGGGAAGCGACCACCAGTCCATCGCGATATTCTTCTTCTCACGGGGAGCATGCCATTCGTATGATTCTGGCTCATGCTTGAACTCTTGATGGTGGATCAGAGTATGCTCACGGAAAGTCCGCTTGCTGATTTTCGGAGAGTGGAACATAAACTTGTGGAACCACCACTCGAAGAAGCTGAGGCATACGAAATAGACAACAAACGCAAGAACCTCATACAGACATTTTTCGATCATTAAATCTTTAATCCCTTCATCAGGCAACCTCTCGCGGCGGCGCGGAGAACATATTTTCGAGCCTGATGGTTGAAGGTAATGATGGCTCGAAGTCGGTACAAATACGTGGACGTAACAAGTAGTATAACATATCGGCACACCTATGTCAAATATGTATGGCAATTCTGCCTTTGACGTTTCTTGACAGTTGAAGAAAATTGTAAGATAATGTAAGTTGTTGATAGTATGGATGCGACGATTTTCGCATGGATAACGCACTAGAAGCATGAAGAAAACTTCGTCAACGCACAACTTACGTCGAGCTGCTCGGCCATTAGAGCGCGGAAAAGTTTTGTCCTCACGCCGTCATTCGTTCGACCATGACGACCAAAAGGCTACGCTGGAACAGATTGCCGTCCACATCGTCACATCGCTCTCTGACGAATCCCCTGGATCGTATGGCCCTGCCAGCAAGCTTCTCGCTCTCACCCGCTCCATATCTAATGCACACTGTGTTGGGCTGTATCGCGCCGTTCAAGAAACCGGCCTGCTGATATCGCTCGGCGACCCGGCATTTAGTAAGTCGGTATTGGGCCGTCCCCATGGAGGAGCGCATAGTACCGACCGGCTTAGCGCGATGATGACTGCCGCGGCAGACCATGCAGCAAAATCGTTCGCGGCGAGTGTTAGCGAAAAGGAAAAAGCGGTCGGTGTTCGGCGTCACATATCAAGCAACGAAAAGCCATACCGTATCCGTACAACCGGGCATGACGGCCTAGCGATCTGGGCTACTGTCATCACGCGGCGCGACGAACTGATTATCGATCCAAACCATCTTGCTGGAAGTGCCACTTTCAACCAGCTTTTGGGAGTTTGGGTAGTCGTCACCGACCCACTCGCCGAAAGGTTCCTCCCAGACTCGGAAATTAAAAATAGAAACAAACCGCTGACATCTCTCACCAGACGGCTGCAGCCGTTCTACAGCCTTCTACTTCGACAACTGGTCAGCCGCGAAGCCCTTGATTACGCCAAACGACAAACCGAGAAAAGGTTGCGCGAAGTCTCAACAATCTACGAAATTGGCAAGGCGATCGACCAGACAGATTCCGACGCTCTCTTTCGGCTGATTACCGAAAAAGCAGCCTCGGTAATGGATGCGCAGGCGTGTTCCCTGCTGATAAAAGACTTCGATGGAGCCCAGCTCACAATCGCAGCATCGTGCGGACTGCCAGACGACATTGTCGATAGTGCCAAGATTTTCGTTGGCGAAGGCGTCGCCGGACGTGTCGCGCAGACAGGCGAAGCGCTTTTAATCAACTCAGACGCGCGGCTCGACCCGCGACTAAAGGGCCGCCGCATCGTTGGACAGCCAGGAATTTCGTCGTCTATTTCGACCCCAATGAAGGATGAAGACAACCGAGTCCACGGAGTCCTGTGTATCCGTCGGCGTGCACCGTCTCCGCCTTTTACGCAAGAAGACGAAAGACTCTTCTCAATCTTCGCAAGCCAGGCATCCCTTGCCATTCGAAATGCGCGTCTCTATGCACAGATGGAACGGCAAGTTCATGAGCTCAATGTACTGTATACGTCTAGCCGAACACTCACCACTACCTATGGTCTCAGCCGCGCATGCGCCGCAGTGAACAGGGTCGCGGTCGAGATCACGGATAGCGATGGGGCGCTGCTTCTGCTCTTTAACGAACGGCTTGATGCACTGCGAATACGACACGACCTTGGACTAGAAACAGATATCCGCGATACTGTCAGACTCCTGCAAGACAGCCGGGAAGTCCAGCGGGAAGTCAGAATATTAAGGGAGCCAATTGTCCTCAGTATCGAAGAAGGATCAGATCAGTCTCTGATATTTGGTCCGCGCTGGGCGCAGCTACTCGTCGACATCGCCGAGCGTTACGGCACAATTATGCTCGTGCCTCTTGTCACCGAAGAAGTAAATGTCGGATTTTTGCTTCTTGTTCGCAAAAACCGCGTTGCGTTTCGTCCGGAGGAGCAGCAACTCGTCAGTATTGTCTCCTCACAAGCCGCTGCCGTTCTCCGCAGTGCAGCGCTCTATGAGCATTCTGTTGAACAGCGTGTGCTCGAGCTTTCGGCCCTCTACGAGCTTTCGAAAAAGGTGCGGAGCGCTCGATCGTTCGCCGCCGCGCTCGAATCGATCCTCGATATTGTCGCAAGCGTCGTTTGGTTCGACGAAGCCTCGTTCCATGTTGTCGATTCCGAGTCCGGGATTCTGCGGCTCGAAGCCTATCGCGGCGATAAAAAGTCCGCCCAAAAGACTAAGACATTGGAAACGAACTCTATTGCTTCCTGGGTTGTCCACGAACGAAAAGCGCTGTTATCCTCGGATATCGCAGCCGATGCGCGCTTCGCTCGAACCCAGCTTGGCAATCGCGCACGGTCGCTGATGGCTATTCCCGTTTTCCTTGGCGACGAAGCTTTAGCTGTTCTTGAGGTCACAAGTTCTGCGGTCAACCTTTACACCGAAGAAAATGTCAAGATGATCTCACTGATTGCGGCGCAGGCCGCCGCTCTCTTTAAAGAACTTGAATCCCTTCGCGAGCTGACCACCTACACCGACAACATTCTCGGTTCCATCGCCGCAGGGGTGGTAACGCTCGACACCAACGGCAACGTTGTAACATTCAATGCGGCTGCTGAGCGAATACTCCGGGTTCCAGCCGACCAGACGCTCGGCTACTCGTTCGATTCTCTGGTTGCGCGTCTTCAGGCGGATTCTGTCGATCAGGAAGATACACGCAAGATGGTAACCCTCGCCGTTGAAACAGGACAGACCGTCCAGCGGCATCAGCTTCATTACTATCGCGCAAGCGAAGAGGATCATGTTATCGTTACCGGCAGCGCATCTCGGCTGCTGAACGAGCGGGGCGAATACCTTGGCGTCGTGCTCGTCTTTGAAGACATTACCAAAGAAAATGAGATGGAGCAGGAGCTGGTAAGAATCGGCCGGCTTGCGGAGATCGGGGAGCTAGCCGCCGGTATTGCACACGAACTACGGAACCCACTGGCATCGATCAAAGGTGCCGCACAGGTGGTTCTTAGAGACCTTTCGGAGAGCAACGAAATTGTCGATCTTAACGCCCACCGAGAATTCTTAGACATCATCGTCAACGAAGTGGACGTGCTGAGCGGTGTGACGTCCGAGTTTTTGGAATTCTCGCGCTTTGCTCCGCCCCACGTTCAGCGGTTCTCTCTCAATGCACTGCTGACAAAACGGATACAGTTTTTGCGACCAGAATTCGAACGCTGCGATATTGCCGTTCACGAAGATTATGACGAGTCGCTGCCGGAAATTGAAGCCGATCCCAATCAGCTTGAAAGGGTATTTACGAACATATTTCTTAACGGAGTTCAGGCAATGCCCGAAGGCGGTCTGCTTACTGTCAAGACCAAATATGTACGCAATAGCCGCGAAGATCTGGTCGAGATTTCGTTTATCGACACCGGGCTCGGCATGACCGAATCGCAGATTGAAAAGATATTTACACCGTTCTTTACCACCAAAACCAAAGGCACCGGGCTTGGTCTTGCGATTGTCAGAAAGACCATTGATGCGCACGGCGGGAAGATCAGTGTACAAAGTCGATTGGCCGAAGGTTCAAATTTTACAATAATGCTCCCTATTTCTAGCGATTCGAGCCACTTAAGGGTATTGCAGACGACCGAAGGAACCGATATTAGCGTTCAGCGACAACATGCAGCCACACGTCTGCAACGAAATTTGTCATCGCTCGTACCAGCCGAAGAATGATGGAACAAATTGAATCGATGTCGGTCATAAGTTACGGAATAGAGTAATGACTTCAGCACAAACGAGCAGTTCGACAGACGGCACAGAAGCCGTTGGCCCAGAAAAACATTTATTGGTGGCAGATGACGAGCCGGGAATCCGGCGCGTTTTGCAAGCTGTCTTTACTAAGGACGGCTACACCGTTCACTTAGCAGAAAACGGCCGAAAAGCGCTCGAAATAGCCACTATCCAGCCGATCTCAGTGCTTGTCACCGATCTGATCATGCCGGACATGAACGGCGTTGATCTGCTTAAAAAGATTCGCGAGAAACGTCCAGAAGTCGTCGCGGTAATGATTACCGCTTACGGGACGATTAAGACAGCGGTTGACGCTATCCGCCTTGGCGCTGCCGACTATATTACGAAGCCTTTTGATGTCGGAGAGATCCGGGCTGTTGTTGCCCGCGCAGTCCAGCGCCAGCAGCAAAGAAACGAAGAAACTTCTCCCGTTCTGACTCCCACAAAGTCCGTGGTTGCCGAAGAAAATGAGGCCACAACCGTTGGTGCTGCGTCCGCTATCAAGCTCCAAAAGATGAGCGGTATGATTGCCGGCGAGAGCACATCGATGCTCGAAGTGTACGAAACTATCCGTCGCGCCGCTCTCTCTCGGGCGACAGTGCTTATCCGCGGTGAAAGCGGCACCGGAAAGGAACTGGTGGCAAAGGCGCTTCACCAGAATTCAGACCGCGCAGCCGGGCCATTTGTCGCCATCTCCTGTGCCGCGCTACCGGAAACGCTGCTCGAATCGGAGCTTTTCGGACACGAAAAGAACGCCTTTACCGGTGCCGCAGCAACAAAGCCAGGGCGGTTCGAAATGGCCGACAAAGGAACTCTTTTTCTTGACGAAATTGGAGATATCCCAGCGCCGGTTCAGATCAAGCTGCTGAGAGTGCTCCAAGAGCGCGCCTACGAACGTCTTGGCGGTGTCAAGACGATCAAAGTCGACGTCCGAGTGGTAGCAGCGACAAATGCTGACCTCGAGAAATTAGTGGCCGAAGGCAAGTTCCGCTCGGATCTCTACTATAGGTTGCACGTCATCCAGATCACACTGCCTGCACTGCGGGAACGGCCCGAAGATGTGGAAGTGCTTTCCATCGGATTTTTGAAGCGGTTTGCCAAAGAAAACGGACGGCCAGTGCTGAAGATTGAAAAGGACGCGTTGGCTGTCCTAAAGAAATACCCCTGGCCAGGCAATGTTCGAGAACTAGAAAACGTTATGGAACGTTGCGTCGTAATGGCCGATCCCGAAGATACTAAGTTGACTTTGGATCTTCTGCCGCCTTCCGTAAGGAAAAATTCCCCTTAGGTTTTTTCTCCATTAGGCAGACGGGCCGTTCGACTGACCACATCCTTAAACAGTTTTACTTGATCTCTGGCTGAGGGCTTCAAGACAGCCATTATGCTCCAGGCGAGGAGACGCAGCAATGCGCCGCTCAGAACAATGGCCTTTAGCTGCTCTGCCTTGGATTTACCGTAGTGCATATGGTAGTAGTAGTAACGACTCTCGTTGTACGATGCCACCATGAGCGCCCGTATCTCCCAGCGTTTGACACTGCTTGCCCCCAGCACGTGGTGAATAACCGCGTCTGGCAAGAAGACGATCTTCCAACCCGTGCGGCGGAGCCGGATGCAAAAATCGATATCTTCATAATACATAAAGTAAGCTGGATCGAAGCCGCCGATCTGTTTGAACGCCTCTGAACGTATAAAAAAGTTGGCACCACAGATCTGGTCTACTTCGCGGACAGTTTCGTAGTCCCAATGTGTCATGCGATAACGACCGATTAACCTATTTTTTGGAAAGAGTTTGTCGAGGTAAAACTGCTCGTAGAACTCTGCTGCCAGAGTCGGATCGGTGGCGCAGGACGCCTGCGTGCTGCCATCATTCAGCACTAACCGCGCTCCTACCATGCCTGCCTCTTCATGGTGGTCCAAATACGCCATCATCGTCTGCAGAGCATTCGGCTGAACCTGAGTATCGGAGTTCAAAATCAGATAGTAACGGCCGGTCGCATGAGCGAGCGCAGCATTGTTTGCCCTACCGTAACCGATGTTTCCGCCGGTCTCAATAAATTTCACGTCCGGAAATTCTTCGCGAACCATTTCATGCGTACCGTCGGACGACCCATTGTCGGCGACGATTATCTCTAAGGTGGCTTCGTGATCGGATTGAGATCTGAGCAGCGATTGAATACAGTCTCTCAGTAGGTCTTTTGTGTTGAAGGAGACGATTGAAACCGAAATATCCGGCGGCAAATCGGTCATTGAACGGCAGATTCGTGCTTAAACATTGCGCGATATTCGGCTATAATTTCATCGGCATCGCCATCAGCCCGGATTTTGCCGCGATCAAGCCATATGGCACGGTGAGCAAAGTCTTTCAACTGGTCTAGCCCATGCGTCACCATAACAATTGTCTTACCTTGATCTTGCAGCTCGGCCATCTTCGCTAAACATTTGTCCTGGAAGCCCTGATCTCCCACGGCAAGTGCCTCGTCCACCAAGAGTATATCTGCGTCGAGGTTAATTGCCGTTGCGAACGCCAGACGAAGCTGCATACCGGACGAATACATTCGCACGGGCAGATCGAGAATAGACGGATCAAGTTCGGAGAACTGGACAATTTCTTCGAGGCGTTCGGCGAGCTCCTCATCCGGAAAACCCAGCATAGCGGCTTGAAAACGAAGGTTATCGTACCCGGTCAACTCTTGATGAAACCCTGCCCCAAGCTCAAGCAAGCTCATTACCTGCCCATAGATTCGAGCCTCACCCTTCGTCGGCAGATAGATCCGTGAGAGAATCGAAAGCAGCGTTGACTTGCCAGAGCCGTTGCGCCCGAGCAGCGCGACAGTCTCACCGGGCGTAATCTTAAAGCTGACATCGTCGAGAATCTTTCTGATCTCAAATCCTGGGCTGCGTGAGCCGCGCAGCACGCCGGCAACCGTGTGAAGCATCATCGACTTTATCGAAGAAAATGTCCGGTGATAGACCCGGAATTCCTTTGAGAGATGATCTACTTCTATTGCATATCTTGGCTCGGTCTGTTTCATGGCCTTTCTGTAAACTTCCATTTCAAGCGGCTGAAATTGTATTGGCCAATGAAAAGAACTATTATCACGCTCACCAGACTAATTCCGAGATATCGCAAATCAAACGGTGCGCTCAGAACCAGTGGCGTGTGCGGTGGCGAAATTGGTACGACCCCAAAGAATATCTGTTTGTAGGCAGTGATCAGCCATCCAAGCGGGTTCAGCAAAAAGAGATTGTAGAGCAAGTGCCGGGTCGCGTAGGAAGGAATGCGCGCCGAGCCTAAGATATTCTCGGCAAAGTAATTAATTGGTACCAGAAAATAAAGAGCGGACAGACCGCCAATTAGGATTACGCGGACATCTTCGTAGAAGTAGCTGTACGCCGTGATAAACAGCGCAGTACCCAGAGTCAGTAGGAATGTCATGAGCAGTATCACCGGAAACCAGAAAATCTGGATTGGCGGCCAGCCCGGCCTTCCGTGCAGCAGCCAAACAATGCCCCAGCGATAGACAATGAAAATCGCTGTCGAGGCAAAAAACTGGACGGCATTTGAGCAGCAGACGGCCACCACCGGGACTTCTCTTGGAAAATAGGCTTTTTTGATTATTCCCTGGTAGGTAAAGACCGTTGCGGATGCATCGAGCAGCACTGTTTGGAAGTAGACCCAGGGCAGCAACGCGCACATGATGAACTCACTGAGGTTGTGCGGCCCGGCGCCAAGAAAGTAACCGAAGGCGATCGTGGTGACGCATACCTGGAGAAGCGGAGTGAGGAGCGAGACGATAAGTCCGAACGACGAATTTCGGTAGCGAACACGGATGTCCCGCAACACGAGTGCTTTAATCAGACGGCGATACTTCCAAACTTCGGCCAAATCCTGGAAGACGTTTACTCGCCCAGATTCTGATCGGATAACAATTGACGGCTCAGTCATGCTCCGAACTAACGTTGCCTCAAAGCTCGTTATCGCCGGGCTTGAGGTCTTCGCCCCTCGCCGGCTCGAGCAGCTTCAGAAGCTCCGCTCTGTGAATGAGCACCTTACGCTTCCCTGCAATGCGTCGCGCTTCTAGCCGGCCCTGCCGAATGTAAGACCGTATACTCGACTGGCTAAGCTGCAGGTAGTCCGCCGACTGCTCTACCGTGAGCCACTCGCGCGCCGCCACATTTTGAGTTTCAGGCGGCGTACCAGCGCCGACCACTGAAGCTGCTTCTAAATTGTGGTTAAGCCCCATGCAAAACTGTAACTCCTGACCGAACCCAAGTAAAAGTCGGACAATTGAGTATATCTTACATATCATTGATTGTCAAAGATTGAGTTCAGGCAAAAATAAATTGAGTATTTAGGTGGTATTCTTTTATTGAAAATCCACTTCGACTGCTAAAAGGATCATGACATCTTCACAACTTAGAAACGCTATTCTTAAAGAACCCGTCTCTGCTGTCACACACGGATTCGGTGTACTTCTCTCCATTGCGGCGCTAATTTTTCTTCTGATACATGCTAGAGGTCACGAATGGCAGACTATCACATTTGCGCTCTACGGCTCAACTTTGGTGATTCTCTACACGGCCAGCACCCTCTACCACAGCTTAAAGGTGGGCCCGAAAGCAGTTTATGCCCTCAAGCGATTCGATCACTGTGCCATCTTTCTGCTGATCGCCGGGACGTATACGCCGGTCTGTCTCGTCGCTCTGCACGGGCCCACCGGTGTACGTATCGCCACAATTGAGTGGTTGCTCGCTGCAGCCGGAATTGCAATGACCATCGCTTGGAAGACCGCACCGGACTGGTTAAGAGTTTCTATCTACATCGTTATGGGATGGATGATCGTCCTCTCGATGCCGGCTCTGCATCTGGTACTGCCACAATCCGGTATCAACTGGCTGGTGGCAGGCGGGCTGCTATACACTGTGGGAACGGTTATTCTCGCCACCAATCGACCAAATCTGTGGCCAGGTCACTTTACGGCGCACGATCTCTGGCACCTTTTTGTCATCGGTGGCAGCGTCTGTCATTTTATCCTGATGGCCGCTTTTATCACTCGAATTCCGGTATAGAACTAGGAACCGTCGTCCTAAAAAGGCTGTTTCCAATGCAGAATCCCTTGGACAAAAAATACGGAGGAGCTACACGTAATGTCAGTTGAAGAGGGTGCAGTCGCACCAGATTTTTCTTTGAAGACGGCGGATGGAGAGACGGTTACTCTTTCAGAGCAGCGCGGGAAAACAGTGGTTCTCTATTTCTATCCGAAGGACGATACACCTGGATGTACGGCGCAGGCATGTTCATTCCGCGATAACATCGCCTCCCTGACTAGCCACGGTGTCACCGTTCTTGGCGTGAGCCCAGATAGCGAAAAGTCTCATAAGAAATTTGTCGAAAAGTTCGACCTGCCTTTTCCGCTGCTTGCCGATACCGATCATGCGGTCGCCGATGCCTATGGAGTTTGGGCCGAAAAGAGTATGTATGGCAAAAAATACTTTGGCATTGAGCGTACGACATTCATTATCAACAAAGACGGAGTTGTCCAAAAGGTTTTTCCGAAAGTGAAAGTGCCCGGGCATGTGGAAGAGGTTCTCAAGGCGATTGCGGGATGAAGACCCGCAATTGTTATTCGGCGGCCGTTTTAGTCTTCTGCTTAACGTCATTCCAGTCGATTGCGGCCAAAGCGGACACGACGTATGCAATTAGCCCGGTGGCGCAAAAGATCCTCGCGCAGATGCAAGGCACGTACACAAAGCTGAGCTCGCTCACGGAAGAGATCGTTTCACAAGAATCGCCAAAAGCACCGTTTGCGATTACCTTGCACACCAAGCTCTCGGTTCAACGCCCAAATTTGCTGTCGGTAACGACAGACAGCAAATCGGCGCGCAGCGGTTCGACCGTCGTCATATCGGACGGCCTTCACTGTTACGTAACGGCACCAGAGTATCCTGGAAGATATCTCAAGTTTCGCACTTCACCAGGAGAATTTGCTCTTTCAGATGCCCTGAAGCAAGGCGTGACTTCGGGTCTGACTTTGTATCTTTTTTCGGATCCAAATGCAGTCAGCACCATCTTCGCCGACAGCAGACTCGCTACTCTTCAGGTCGGCAAACCGGAAAGAGTCAATGGCATTCTCACCGATTCGCTGCTCGTTCAAGATATCGACGGCGCAACGATAACGCTCTATATCGATC
>Ga0116229_10013175_pt1 | contig 11741 bp, 9 predicted proteins | sample S1TSphgellanicum_3_FD_87313 | JGI IMG/M metagenome (GOLD analysis project Ga0116229, IMG submission 87313) | Host-associated microbial communities from peat moss isolated from Minnesota, USA - S1T2_Fc - Sphagnum magellanicum MG | ecosystem: Host-associated > Plants > Peat moss > Unclassified... | reverse complement strand
GTTTTTGGGTCACGAATTTGTTGGGGGGGATTTTCTTTAAACCCCTTGGCCCCCCCCCCCCCCCCCCCCCCCCACAAATTGTTGCTCAAATCCCTCTCCCCCATGAACCAATGTTTGGTTTGATGTTGGGAATAGTAGGCTAATTACTTTACCCACAAAACACCCCCCAAAGTGCTCCTTAGATCTCTCCATGAATCATGATGCATGCACACTAGGTACTTATATAATTATTATGAGCCAAAAATAATGTACATACTACACCTTTGTTCTTCTTTGAGCATGTTTTATTAATAGAAATATATTGCAAAAATCACAATAATCTACCCACCTATGAATAAAATTATATTGTACTCAAATTCTCCATGGTAATAGGTATAGAGAAAAATAATAATCACATGGGAGTTATTGAACTTCCATTTTTTAATCATTTCTCATCAAGAAGGTAGTTGTATTTAGTAGGAATGTGTGAGGGTGGTGGGTAGTTTTTTAAAAAGAAAATTATTATTTATTTATTAATATTATTTTCTTTTTTTTCCCCCTCTTAAATTTTAAAGAAAACCTTTATTTTTCAAAATGTCCAAAATCTTTAGGTTGCCCAAACTAGTGTTGGGGTGTGTCTCTCTTTTTTGGAACTTGGACCTGGTGGATACGGGTAGGGTATATGTATATACCCTCCATGGGTAGTTCTCAAAAGAAAAAACAAAAATCAAAGAACCACACAACATGGGTCCAAAAACCTTTGTCCCTAAAGATTGTGAAGCCTAAAGTCCAAAAAAACCTCCCTCTTCTTGACACCATGCCTTTACAATGCAAGTTATCTTAACAAGTTTTGGGATTGGGAAAAGGAGGAAAAAATAAAATAAAATATATTGATAATAATAATAATAATAATAATTAATAATAACAATAATATGTCTACAAATTTTATATGTGTATCTCATAAAGACACACATACACTTTGCATGTCAATCATATAATAAAATTGTTGGTGTTTGTGTGTTTGATCAAGTCATCATATAGAGTATAGACTTTCCTACAAACTTAACCCCATTATTTATGTCTCTTATTAGTAGCCTACCCAACTCTCTCACCCTTTTAAGACCTACCTCCCTCCCTCTTCTTTCACTCCTTTTGAAAGCCTATAGCTACACACACTACCATATTCCCCCCTTCCAACCTCCACACATAGGTACCAACTTTTAAAATTAAAGTAATTCAATTTTAATTTTGTGATATATAAAAATTTGGCAAAACTTTTTCAAAGATACCAAAATTACTCAAATTTATGCTAGAAAAACAAATATCTCCAAAAATTTTCAATATGCAATAAGATGTTCGTTGCTATATGTTTGCTTATAACATGTTGGGCTTATACAACGTTCTTCTCCCCATGCAAGGAAAATCATACTTGTTGGAAATCAAGATGCTTACCCATTTTGGGCTTACCCATTAGTTCTCCGGATGCATAGAAAATAATACATTGTTGAAAATCAGGATGCTTAACTTGTGACACCTAAGACAAACCCTAAATTTCAGTTTATCCAAAGAAGTGGTCTAAACATATGAACTATGGCTCTACACACATGAAATGTGTGCATGCTTGTAAGTGAAGAAGCACTCTTTATGTGTGTGAGGTTCATGCTCAGCACACTTGCAGGATTGCAACAAAGGCTACATTTGCACGAGGAAAACATGCAATCCTCCTCTCCCCTTAGTAGTAAAAGAACTCACAAGAATTTTTGGTGCTGCCCTGCCTGCACTTTGACCACCGACCTCTTCACAGTGGACCCATTTGATAGTCTCGTCCCTTGTAGACGGTTAATTGAAAAAATGGGTCATCAGATTTCCTTGGAGAAACTCTGCTTGATCTCAGAGAAACCTTTCTCCATCTCTCTTCCATCTCCCTCAATCAATCACGTCGGGAATTGAGTATTTCCTGGTCTCACCAGTGAAATTGTTGGGGTTTCAATACATGCCATTGCCTGGAATTTCCCTCCAATCTGAAGCTCTTCCTTGTCTGTTCACTGTTTCATTAGTTGAAAAAGAAGCCACAGCGACAAAGGTTGCCCTGTGCTTGCTTAGTACTCTTGGTCCAGTTAGTCTTGTGGAAGACAAAAGTTTCAGAGACATAGAGCAGCATGGATCTGTCCTTTAGCTAGGACTTGATTTCCGATGCTGCTAGACCTGAGATTAAGAAGACTGCGATGAAACTGTGAAGATCAGAACCAAGTAGGTCACTAATTTGTCACCAGCTCCAGCAACTGGACTGAGGATCAGGAACCTGGCAGGAAAAAAACAACTGAACACAAGGGCTGATGAGGAGTATAAGGCAAACCGGAGATTGACTTTGAAGCCACAAAATTGAAAGCAGATCAACTTTGAATTAAACCTGGGAAAAAAAAAATACAACCACAAAGAATAACAACGATAATGACAACAACAGATTGCACATGGTCAAGCAACTGAAACACAGCAACAGAAAATGCAAGCATGCATGCATTTGAACAATCTTGCAAAGTGAAACCTTGAAGCAAATTTGCAAGGTCTGTGTAACCCTCAATAAAGGATATAGATTTTCTTGATTTAGCAGTAAGGGTGACCCCTAAGAATGAAAACCTGCAATACCACCATGAGAAGAACAGAACAGAACTCATTTTGGAGAGTCAGTTCTGATCCTCTCAGGATTGAGAGGTGAGTATCACTCACACGATCTGTGGAAGTGATGAACATAATAGCTTGCTTTCTACTCTATGCCTAATAATCTTTTCCTCTCAACCCCAATCCAAGTTCTGTGTCCGAGCCATTTGTGAAGCTCGCTAAGCTTCAAATCACTAAGCCTACCCTCAAGCATCAAGAGCGACCGCAAATCCAATAGGCCATGATTATAAGAAGGGGGTCTGCCATTAGGAGGCATCTTTTGGAGTGCCACTTCCTCGACTGATTCCAGCTTCTTCCCAAAGGCAGTGCCGGCCATATATGCATAGTTGAGGCTGCTGCTGCTATTTCCGATCATAGATCTATGACTGCCATTGTCACGTGGAACAGAAACAACAATAGCAGGAGCTGGTTTATCATTGGTGTGTCTTTGTGCTTGTTTGACGTTCTTCCTTGAGCATTGAGGAGGAGCCTTTTCATGGGTGTCTAAATCAATCTACATACATCAGGAAAAAAACACCGCACACCACATTCAAGTGTCAATAAGAAGTCTAGCATGTGAAGAAAGCACGAATAATAATTTTAGCTCAAAATCTTCAATGATTCATTTGCATGTGAAGAATAGAAAGACACAAAATCAAGTTATGATCTGCATGTGAATATAGGCAAAATTGAGAGCATGCGTAGTGCACAGACAGACAGACAGACAGAGCCATGACACATACATACCCCCACATATTTTTTGGTTGGCCATATGGATTCTGCTATGTGATCTGCAAACAAGAATAACGGCACCGCCACCCTGCAAAACCCTAAACCTCAGATTCAACTCTGAAACAACACTTCTTTCACAACACCACCAAAATTCCAATTCTTGTGTAAAACCACAGATACAAATCAATAGCAAGCAATTCAATGGCAATCCGAGAACCCCAAGACAAAAGAAGCAAGTGCGGCAACGAGGAGCACGGTGCAAGAAAGAGCAGGGATGATGTGACCTAGAAAAAATTGCATTGAAAACCCTTACCCTAGAAAAATTGCATTGAAAATCCTCTCTCTCCGTTCAGGTCCAGAAAGTTCGGAATTCCAACGAACACCACCAGTGTTGTTCCTCTCCCCATAGAAAGTGCTTGATGATTCAGTGGCTCTCCCATATGTGGTATACCCTTCTTGCGTACGCCTGTAATACCGCCTCTTCGGAGGCCCTTCAGATCTATCGTAACCAGCAGGATGATGGTGGTGATGGTGATGGTAGTGTGCTCTATCGTAAGCAGCTCTCTTCACTTCATCTCCCAGCACTTCATAAGCCTCTGAAACTTCCTTGAATCTATGACCAGCTGCTTCTCTGAAAGAAGAGGAGGAATTGTTACCAACATGTCTGTCCGGATGGAACTGTAACGCTAGCTTTCTGAACGCTTGCTTCACGTCACTGATATTTGCGTCCTTGGCAATCCCCAGCACCTTGTAGTAGTCAATCTTCTTCATAACCCCGGCTGTTGCTGCTGTCTGCTTTCCTTTCGCACATAGGTAGCTCTTTGGGTTCTTTTCTGTCTGTTTTTTCTCGAAATCCTAATCTATTCTTCTCGACACAATCATGGTCCAACTCCCAATTGCGCAATCGCAGAAGATGGGTTGTCGCAGAATCATCTGATCTCTATTGGGTTTGGCTCTGATTCTGCTGCATTCAGTCGGTGGTGCTTCCAATCGTCAGGCGTTTCTTCCGTTCTCGAACCCTAATCTACTTGTGGATCAGAGGTGTGAGTCGTGTTCTCAAAAACAGGGTATATTCCTGTTAAGTGTTTATGGTTTGTTGGCACGTTTCTGTTGCAACAAGATTGCTGCCACCTTTTTTGCAATCCCTTAAGACTTGAATTTCTTCAGAGCAACTTTTTGGATTCTCACTTTCTGCATGATGTCATGGCAGAATCACCTCATTGTTTCTGTAGGATGATGCAGAACTTTCAGAAAAAAGTTGGCAGAGTTTTTGGGGGAGTTGCCAATTGATTTAGGGTTGGCAAAGTTTGTCAGGTTTTTTGGGGTAGTTGTCAATTGATTTGGAACTAGGAATAATAAGACTAACCCTGGTCTTGTGGTTGTGGGCATGTTGAAAAAGGTATGTGGATGGTAGTGGGATGACATGTGGCATTTCTCTATCTCTGGGATGAGGAGGACATCATAATGGCTATGGAGTGGCCATCTTTCTGCCTTATAGTTTGCATTTGAACTCTTTTTGGTAAAAGAAACTCCTGTGGTAACCCGTAACCTCCAATGCTCATTGCTCAAAACGCCACTTGTGGGTCATCCTTCTGGAACAGGCTGACCTTGGTGTTTGATTCCCTGATTCTGGTTGTGTTCTGCAGTGAGCAAAATTTTGATATCTCTCTACCAAGCACAACAGATCCTGGATTGTGAGCATTATGGCTTTCAGAATGTAAAAGAGCAGATTCTTTGAGTTTTTATTGCTGTTGGGAAGATGTTTGGGAACAGCTCAAGGTCTGCTATTTAGTGAAACTATTTTTTTCCTTCGGTTCCTGTGTAAAGGACCCATGCCTTAGGCAAATTGTATGCATGTAGGATGCCCATTTTGGTCAGTCTTGTGGAGAAAGGTGTGTACTAAGGGTTGTGCTTGGCAGGGTCATTGCTGGACATATGTGGGGTGCTATGCCTGGGAAGATGGTGCCATGTCTCAAAGAAAGTCACTGTCACTGCCCAATCCACTGGTTCTGATTGATGAGAATGACAAGGTAATGTATAACCTGCATTTCTTGAAAAACCCTATATTCTGTTCTAATGTATTGCAGGCATTATTAGTTGATGCATTAGTCTGAAAAGCAAAAGACTTTGGGAGTCATACCATATGGATGGTTGCATAAGACATTCCCCATCTGGTAGGTTACATCACAGATGAGAAGATACACATTGCCTGTGATTACTTGGGAAAAAGTCTGCTCATGAAGGCTTAGGAATTAAGCCTGAGCAGATGCTGTCAGCTTTGTCAAGTTCAGGAGATGATATTGACCTCTTTAATTGTGAATCCCAATTTGCATGTTGAAGTGTTTCAGTACTTTTGCCGTGAAATCTCTTGTTCACTCTTGGACTTTAGTTGATTGTGAATGAGGTCAATCCTTTGGGAGGCTTTCATGATGCAGTTGGACTCCTCAAGTGATGAGATATTGCATTGACTCTTTGAGTTTTTGCTGTTAATGACTTGGGTGCAGGAACTGGGAGATGCTGTGAGAGAGAATGCACCTACAGCCCAAGAGAAGGTGGTGGTTAATGATTCTAACCTTTCAGACTACATTGGCAACCCCCTGTGTTTCAGAGTGATCATCTTTAGTATTAGCAAACCCCCATTGGTGTTGTTATGTGCTCAGCTTGGCCTGGACAAGGATGTGGCAATGACTGGTGAAGTGACTCTTACAGGCCAGGTGGTCCTGCCCATTGGAGGATTACATTTGCTATTATCCATTCATGGTTTTTTTTTTCTCTTTCTTTGGTATTATTTGGTGTCTATAATTTGTTTTTCCCCCCTTTTGCATGCTTTGCATGGTCTGTGTGCACTTTTCAGCTCTAATTTTACCTTCTTCAATGCCTTGCAACTGTATTATTCCTTGATTATGGTGATGTTCTTGGTTGATTTTTGTTCTTCGTTCTTACCCACCCACCTACTCGAGGAGTCCCATTTTGTGGAATTTGTTTCCTGCTATCATATGGAGGACATCATCGTTACTGTTGAGTCATGTGAAAATGGAATGCCTATCTCATCAGGGAATCACCCGAAGGTTTCCAGAAAGAGATGCCCACCATTGTTTCTGTATGGATTTGAATGAGAAGATGGATGTGGGGTGTTTGAAGCCATCTCAAGAAGCCCGGGCTTATGACTTATGACTAGTAAGAGTTTCTGCTGATTGTGAGTGATTGGGTACAGTAGTCTTTCACTATTATATGTTGATGGATTTAGGATTTAGGGAAACGTAAGTACAGTATGTTGGATTTGATAAACATTGCTAGAGGCTCAAATGTTGGAGTATGGGTAGAGCTCTTTTGGGTAGAGCTGCTGTGAGGCAGAGCTGAGTGTGGGGCCCTTATTTTAGTAAAGCCCGTAGTCTCGAGCTTGAGCTACCACTTAATTAATCACCTAGGATTGATGTTGTTGGGGAAGGCACACATGCACAACCAAATTTCTGTAGAGGATTCAATAGCAATTGGCCACAAAGGGTGATGATGTAGTAGAGAATGGGCACCTTCATACCCGACTATGGTGTGATAATGTACTGGAGAAGGCACCCGAGATGAGCTCTTAGGGTGAGACAGATAGCTTCTAGGGCGAGTGAGGTAGCCATAGTTCCCTGTGCCTGAAAACAAATGAATGCCTGCTGGCCCTAAGCCTTCCCCTAGGTAAAAAACTGACCTAATTTTAGGTATGAATCTTCTGCATCTGGAAGGGTTCCCCTTCAGACAGTTTGAAGAACTGGGGATCCTTACATTGTCTTCTTCCTTTTACACCTCCACTCCTTCCTCTGTTTCATCCTCATCATCCAAATCAACTCACAAACGTGCGAAAAAACCCAATTTGAGGAGGGATATCAGAGAAAGATGTGGGGTTTAGGGTTTGGGGTACAGGGAATAACCAACCAGAGACGAGGACTGAAAATCTCTCCATTTGCTTGCTCACAAAATGGCAGATGTCATTACAGAAAACTTCAAAAACTCCTTACAGATTTTGCGGAGCAATTGGCAAAGAAAACTGGACACGCTACAAAGAAGGGGAGACTTGATTGAAATTTGTTTCTTTCACTCACAGGTACACAAGGGTTTTAAGGTTTGGATTTTACACCCTGCAAAAACAACATAAAAGCTTGGTTGAAATGTTAATCAAAACTCCAGAGTTAGACAACATTAGTTAGTTTGCCTTGAAGAACAAAATTATAAGAAACATATGGAAAGTTTTTAAGCATTAAAATTATACAAAAAAAAAGAAGTTTCTAGTGATGAATAGAACTTTAGTGGGTGCAAATTTAGGGGAGTGTGCCATGATTGTCATTGTTGCCAATGTCAGAGAATAGGTTTTATATTGTTTTCTTTGTTTTGGGCAACATGGATACACCCCATGTCTTTGGAAGTGAGAACAATTGGATACCTTCAAGTATTATAGTGTTTTCTGTGTCTTTGCTATGGCATCCTTTGCATGAACTACAGTTCCAACTAATTAAATTTTACTTTTTCAATGTTTGGTAGACTTGCGAACATGTTATGATTTACATCTTCATTATATTTTCAATTGATTGCTCACTTTTTCCATGTTGTGTAACATGGGCAATCGTGTTGTGATCGACATGTTGTGTGACTTACGTGTTCATTATATTTGCAAGTGATTGCTCACTTTTTCCATGTTGCAATCTATTCATATTTGAAGAAGACATTTGACACTAGAAATGTTCATCATTGTCATCCTTGCTAATTTTGTTGATACATTTCTAGGATGCTAGAAGGGAGTCACTTATTGAAGTGCTTCACTAAAATGGAACATGTCAATGAAAGTGTGGTCCATGAAGTATTGAAAGCCCTTGCTAGTTAGTCAAATTCATCATATCAAATTTTATATTTGTAAAATGTCTTTATAGCTAAGTGATGATTCAATTGTTCTTTCATATTTAAGACATTCAAAAGATTGTTCCCTCTTGTTCTTGTGGTTCTTTTAGTTGATTGAAGGACTTAGAATTTTTGTTCTGAGGCTTGTCAATTTATGGGAGTTCAAGTCTAATTGTCAATGGACTTCAAGAAGTAGTGAAGACATACATTGTGTAAGCCTTAAACTAATTCCTTCCAATAACAATCTTTAGGTTTGTAGTTGGGTAATACATAGAATTGTAATGAGGTCAAAACATATCGAAAAGGTTTGCTTGTGTTGTAAATAACATCGATTCCTTCAACCAACAACAACATTGGACAACTCACAATATGTTGCAACGTACACATAGTGTGCATTTCAATTTGACAAACAAGGATATACTTTCAACAATGATTCCTTCTATAAGATCACCATTATCACATGAACACTTGAAGAGTTCAAGCATGATCATTTTGGAAGTAGATCCTCGAATGTATATAGAGTCTGAATTGAAAGAGAACAAGAAGGTGATTTGGGCAGCTCGATGTATGCACTACATACATATTATCCCTTTCATTATCTTCATTTGCTTTGTCATCCTTTGGCTTGGATCCTCTAGTAAGTTTTTTTTCCAAAACTTTCTCATTATTTGGCTTTGGAATCATGCTAAATTTGATTTTGTGCAAATACATTTACACATTGTTTGAATTGCAATAATTTTCTCAACTAAAATATTAGGTGCGATGTTTCATGAAATTGCAGATGTTGATCCAAACAATTTGAACTCAACAACAATGAAAAAAGTAATGGCCATCAATGTACATGAAAGTCAGCTTGAAGCCAACGACAATGCAAATCCAACGACAACATCAATTGAACAAAGCTTCAAGCCTTTTGAATCCAATGCGATAAAAATTGTTCAAGAACAAGAGAAGGAAACTCCACCTAGTGTAGAGTTGAGTTTTACAATATTGGAGGATGACATGGAAAAACATCTTTTATTGGTGTAAGTAATTTTAACATTTAATATATAATGTGGAAATGGATGTTTGACATGGAAAAACATAATATAATTTGAGTAAAGTTGTATATAATGATGTTATTAAATGTGTCGCATTTTGTGTTTGAAAAAAGGGCTTAATAAAATACAATTTACCATAAGTCATATAACATTTGAAATTTTAAGTTGAGGAATATCAATCATATTATTACCATTGTTAACCTACCATTCCCACCAATGATATTATGGTGGAAAACCATTTGTGTGATGATTGTGTAAATTACTAAGTTTTTGGAAATATTTAATAGGGGACTTGGCACAAAAAACCTTGTTATGACATTTTTTTCTTAAAGATACTTAGATCATTCAAATATTGCAAAAGGCTTTGGAGTTATAGTTGTTCAAAGTGTGAAGTTGTAAGGACAATTTAGGCAAAATAATTTGTAAATAAATGTTAATAGAATTATGCCTATTTGTGTTTGTGAAACAATGTCATACTAATATACCTTTCATTTGGTGATTCTTTTAGGCAAATTTTGATAGGTTTTCACTTGAAAAAAATATGATACTAACACTTAGAAAATGATTTTTGTTAAAAGAATGACCCTCTTTTGCCAAATTTTTACAAAAGTTCTAGCAAAGTAGCAAAGTTTTAAACTTGGACTCTTAAAACTTTTCATTTTCATATTTGGGCTATAGCCAAATTTGGTAAGCTAAATATTATTGTTGAAGATCACTAGTTTGGCTACATCACAAAATTGGAAAAAGAAAACATTGCTTTGATTAGATCCAATATTTGATGTGTGAAGCCTTGCATGACAAATCCCAAATTTTCAACCAACTACAAAATAAATAAACATTATCATTTTGAGGCCATCTTTATTTTACTATTTTTATGTAGGCAACTTGACCATAAGCACCAACATGGTTTTCTAGGACCAAATAAAACACTAACATGAAATCATAATTCAATTCGCTAAAACGATTAATACATCTACCATAGCTTGCAACAATAGGTCGTACCCGGCGGGTACCACTACAAAATGGAACCTTATTACCATCCTCTTACTAATGTCAATTTTTCTACTTGTGGCAATTAATCATCAGTTATTGAAATTCTGAATTAGAAATAATAATAATAATAATAATAATAATAATATTCATTTCTCATTTAATTAAAACATTTTTTTCCAATTTTTTTTTACTGTGATGTTGTTGTTTTTTTTTGACACATTGAAATTTCATATTATATTTTAAACATTTTGGTATTTACATTTTGGTATTGAAGTTTTATTTGATCTCTAAATTACATATATGAAGTTTTGTGAGCTCCAGCTTTGAGTGAGTGCAAGGGATGATGAATAAATGTACCAAATTGATGAAATTTTAATTAGGATTTTAATTGCAGTTAGAATTTTTTTGTTTTAGATAAGAAAATATATCTAGTTTTCAAAATAAAGAAAATGGGGAAAATATAACATAGTATGTCAAATTACATATGAATTTTTTTAAAAAAAATTAATGAACAAAATGACCATTCATAATACAGAAGCCAACTATCAAAAAATTGTTTTTGGGGGGCCAAATTTGGCACTTGGGGACAAAAATAAAAGGCAATGCAAAATGCTACAAAAATGAGGATTTTCTTGGGGAAGAAATGTACCTTAGTCGCAATTATTTTTGAGAAAAAAAGAACTAAATTTGCCATTATTTAGACAGTTATGTCCTAACCCCACAAAATTTGAAAAATAAATTTTGATTTTAATTTTTTTAAAAGAGAGAACATACCCAAGGAAAATTTGCTCAAGAAGGGAGAACATACCCGTGAAGGGAGAACATAACATACCCGTGTGTGCCATCAAGAACCACTCAATGTGAACACGACTAAAATCTAAAGTGACAATAGCACCCCTTATACGAGGAGTCCTTGAGTATCTCTCCTTACAAAAGAGAGGAGAGATACTATGCCTACTCTCAAGGAGTAGGAAGGATCTTATGCCTATGATCTTACACCTACTTAAGAAAGGCATAAAATTCAAAGAACCATCGATTCCAGGTTTTTAGAAAAATTCGGGAATCAAAGAACCACCTGTTCCTGTTATTTCACCCCACAAAAAAAAACTCAAAGAACCGGAGGTTCTCGTGAAAGGACGGGCAAAGAACCGCGATTTGTTTTGGGGCGGTTGTTCTTTCATTAGATATTGATAATAAAAAAAATATTTTGAGATTATCTGATTTTTGAAAACGACAGTTATGAAATTAAAAAGAACCACCCGGATTACTGACACGGAAAAAGAAAAAAAAAAAAAAAAAAAAAAAAAAAAAAAAAAAAAAAAAAAAAAAAAAAATAAAAAAAAAAAAAAAAAAAAAAAAAAAAAAAAAAAAAAAAAAAGAAGGGAAAAAAAAAAAAAAAAAAAAAAAAAACCACTAAAAAACAAAAAAAAAAAAAAAAAAAAAAACAAAGGTCCGGGCAGT
>Ga0116229_10013169_pt1 | contig 11744 bp, 13 predicted proteins | sample S1TSphgellanicum_3_FD_87313 | JGI IMG/M metagenome (GOLD analysis project Ga0116229, IMG submission 87313) | Host-associated microbial communities from peat moss isolated from Minnesota, USA - S1T2_Fc - Sphagnum magellanicum MG | ecosystem: Host-associated > Plants > Peat moss > Unclassified... | reverse complement strand
ATTGCCTGCAGAGGGTGGTTGCCTATACAGGTGCAAAGATGCCACCATGTAACTGTTTCTCAGAGCTGCTGCAACCTTTGATGGTGGCCTCCTTGGCCAACCTACCTGCCCCACCCTCCACACTTGAAGACATGGCACAAGACACGGAAGATGGAAAAAGGTTTTGAAACTGGAATTTCTTGCAATGTGATCCCAAAATCCACATGAAAAGCAAAGAAGGCCAATGGCAAATGTGATGCTAGTCAAATTACCTTATCACAAAGGAGCTCAAGCTCATACACATCAACCTCTGCTCCAGAGGCAAAGACAATCTTCTCAACAGTGCCATCAGTTTGCACCTTCTCCACCAATACAACCTCACCCTCCACCAAATCAAACTCATCCTCTTTTCTCTCTGGCTCTGTCACTGATGTTGGACTTGTCTTCAACAAGCTGCACAAGCATGCATGATAACTTTCAGTCCAACAAACGCTCCATGAGCTGCCTGTGAAAGATAACTACATCAGCAGGAGCAGTACGACCTGATTAAAAGTTTCTCCTGATCTGGGCTTATTTTCACTTGATTTGAAGTAACTCTGGTGCCTGTAGAGAGTTGGCATACACAAAGAGGAGGCATGTGTATATACTGGACAAGCCAATACTAAGAACATGGATGCAAAGGGGAAAAACTGGGGAGAACAGAAAAGCAAGACCTGCAAAGAATGTAGAAATAGTTGGGTGAGTGTGATGACACTCACCCGGATCTAATGGAGTCCCACAGGCCTGCTTTGGTTCTTAGATCTCGTTTATCCAGTGCATCTGCATTTGGAGCATTTGGAAAAGTAAGCACTCCTAAATGAAGCTGCATTATGTCTGGTGCTGCATATGCCCTGGGCAAAACTTGGTACTGCAATGATTTCATAAATCTTCCTCCCTCTGTACTACTTAACTTTGATGCCCATAGAGCAAGATGGGTAGACCTGATGTAAGAGGGTGGCGATGTCTTTGCTGATGACTGGAGGTCAATATGGACACAATATTTCTTGATGCTGGACAGTATGCATGCGACCTGCACAATGCCAGCATCAGATCAATTCCTCAACTAGGGCATGGGCATGCATCCTTAACCTCAGAGACAGCTCTGCCAAGATGACAGCTGCTAGAACCGAAAGACAATCTGTAGCGCTACCATTAGAGTCCAGCCTCCAATAGATCAAAATGAGCTACCAAAACTCTCAAGAAGCTTCTTCAATGCATGTATGTATCTTGGCAATGACAGCTTTCCAATCAGGAAGTTTCAATTTTGGGGAAGACTGGAACTCTGGCAATGGAAGAGAAGGGAAATTGAGTGATGAAATTCCAATCAGCTTCAGTGAAAACCAGAGCTCCCCCAGAAATTGCTTCTCTTCTGCTTGCTGACAGACAGATTGCTAGTAAGCAACACCTCATCCTCCCATGGGACGGGGGATTTGGTAGCTTGCAATGCTCGAAAAAATGCCAGTGTGTGTTCTAGCACACTTGCAGTTTCAGCAGATAACCTAACAATATAAAGAGGACGATGACACAAGCAGAGCAGCGCGCAAGGACAACTCCAAGAAGAGCGACAGGCTCGTCCTGAAAGCTCCATTACTAATGGAGTCGCCAACTGAGGCAGGCAAGGCAATTCGGCGTAATCCTGTTAAGAGCGGTTTCTATCTAGTGCGATGTTCCTGAATTCTAACTTCATGAACTCACGCAAGTCGAAGCATCGCCGCGACGACGACATAAATCATCTTGCTGGTGGTACCTAATAACTGTCTTTTCAGCGATCCCGATTCCAACAGAAGAACTGAAGACAATCCCTCTCTAAAAGCTCTTACTTCTCAATGCTCCTCGAGACAGAACAAATGCAAGAACCGGAACCCCGTGCTCATAACCCCATTCGTTCTTTTCGACTACCGCTGCTGGATTAGAGAAAAAGAGATGCACACACCAGAAACAAAAGAAAACAAAAGAAATAAAAAATAACAGAGTCAGAGAAGTACGAGGACGCGACAGAGCAGCAGGAGGAGGAGCAGGCGACGTTGCACGAGGGTCGACCGGAGCAGTGAGGAGGGAGCACCAAGAAAGAAACGGTCGAGCATACCATCGCCATAGCCGCAAGCGCTCTCTTCCGTCTTCTCTAATCTTCTTTTCCTTCAAACTCTCCACCTTTTTCCTTCTTCTTCTTGTTGCGTCCTCAAATCCCACCCCACCCTTGCTGTCTCTGCGTCGCTCACATAGTCAAAATTCGCATTTGATCTCACCACAGACCCTCTCTCAAATCATGCACCTACTACGCAAAGAATCTCTTCTCTCTGTACCTATCTATCTCAAGAGTATGAAAACAGCTACAACAAAAACGCATCAGGCCATGGTTTCCATCTTCTCTCTCTATCTTCTTTTCTCCCACACACTCATAAAATCATCCGTACGCAGAGGAACCTTTAGGCTCTTGGACCACCACCCCGGGTGCCGGCCGGTTCTCAAGAAAACACGCCAAGAAAGAGACAAACACAGGACGAAGCCGAAGAAGATTAGAGCGCCTCCGTCTGATCCATCTTGCAAAGACGAGAGGCTGTTCGCGGATTTTGAGGAGACGAGACGAGGTTTGCGGATTTTGAGGAGACGAGACGAGGTTTGCGGATTTTGAGAAGACGAGACGAGGTTTGCGGATTTTGAGAAGACGAGACGAGGTTTGGGGGTTTTCAGAAGGCGAGGTTTTTTGGGAACCAATTCTGTCAGTGCAACAAAGCTTCTTCTACGAGTGCGACAAATCTTTGTGTGTCCCGACGAGCTATGACTTGTGACAATGACAGCAAGAAAGTCAAGAAGAATTCTCTGGATCTGTTTCCGAGCTTGACTCCGCGATGAGATTTCGGTTCCGATGCAGACCAACTCTTACTACTGTGATGCAATTGTCGTGATGCGTTGTTCATATCTTAGCTTCGTACCTTCCATCCCTAAAGCAGTCTCATTATTGTGCAAATCCTTGTTACTGACTATAAGCGATTGAGGGTCTTGCAAGCGCATGAGACCGGCAGCTGTGGGAGATCACAGACAGCTACTAGCTACAACGTCCTTGTTGAAATTCTTTTGGAGGTTTGTACTGAATTGAAGCTGAATCTTCTTTACTTTGTTGCGGTGATTCAAAAGCAAATTTGCTGTTACAATAATAACCTTGGAGAAATAGGAGTACTAAGGAGATTTCCTGTAACAGTTGCAGACTATGGACTTGGTATCTGAAGTTATGGAATTGTGTATGTATGTATCCATTTGCCTATCCAATGTTCCATGCAACACAACCTAGTACCTCTGAGATGAAGATCCTCAAGGTTGCTTGCATATACTTTACTTTAGGTGTTTGGAACTTTGATCCTGTTTTGAGTGAACATAGAACATGTCCAAGTGATCAAGCAATTCTAATGTGCGGTTCTTCTCTTGATCAGGCCAAGCAATTATTGAACCATTGATTTTGGCTCAGAGCTGTTAGGGGTTCCTCAAGTTCATGTGATCCAAAAGCCAAGTTCTGTGAATGGATTGAGACAGGATCATAGTTACAGCAATGAGCATCTTATTTGAAACTTGGACACTTTACAGCTCAATTCCCCATAGAGGTAGGTGGCTTTGATCTTTATTGATACACTGGAGTCTTTCTTGTAAATCTGGCCTAAGAATCCCCTAAATCTTTCCAAGCTGTGAATGCAATTGAAGATCCCAACACGAATTTCACAGGTGTACATTGCAGGAAATATCTCATGTTTGATTGTCGGATGGTGAATCTTGCAGATGTCAAACCAGAGGAATGAAAAACTTGGGACACTAGAAAGATCAAGGAGGAGTCTGATGGAGATGTTGACTGCATGCTGGATATTCGGCTACAACAACAGTTGGGTATGGTTCTGTCCTCTGAGTTTTTTGTCTTGCCCATACCAGTACACTGCACACTTCCATTGCATCTCCAGGGATCCTGTCATTGTAAATAAGACTTTCTAATCTTCCACAGGGTGGATGGTCCTACACATTTGCAGTGCAAGAATATAATGTATGGTGAAAGCTTTCGAGATGAGAGTTTGTGGCAATGTACCAGAATTCTCCACACTTCATACCAAAGAGTATGTTTGCTGCCTTCACATCTTCATGGTGTACTAGGTCACAACATTCATGCATGAAGTGCAAACCCTAGAGAAAACTGTTTGCATGTTGACCAATCAAGTGCTGGCTTACCATGTATGTTTTCTGTTGAAAAAGTGACACATGAGTTCTCAGTACTCTCTTGCAAAAGAAATGGTAGAAGTAACTGGAAAGGTCCACAAATTTTCTTTCAAAATAGATCTGTCTCTTGTTATCAAGAAATAGTTGGGTTTGACTCTTAACAGTAATGGCACAAATGCACAATATACAACTGACAAGATCATATTTTTCAACATTGAGAATTACATGCCTCGATGATCACTGCAGTCAGTTACCACATGATGTTGGTTGCTTCAGTGTTGAATTGGGAAGAATTCATAACTGGGAGGGAGACAATGACACTTGGCTTTCAGTATATGCACAAAACCTGCATCCAAGAAAGCCCACGTGAACAAATTTATTTGTTAGCTTGATTACCACCTTGCCATTTTAAAGCCATTTTGTCACAAGAGAGTGTTTGTCAACTGAAGTGTAAAGCTCTATGTGTGAGACTCAGGATCATCATCTCAAAGAATTATGCACAAGGAAGTAGCATAGATAACCTGGGTTCCTCTTTAACTGGTCTGTAAGCTAAAGCTGTTTGTAGAGGAACTTTTGACTCAAGACTCTGTCAAGCAGTAAGGATCGGACCAGTAATCAGGAGCTTGCTGGTTGCTGGGTTTGTGATCAAATGGGGAAGGCATTGTACCATTGACAAAGAATGTCAAACAAGGATTGTGTTGATTGCTGTGGTGTTGTTGGCACAGTACAGTTCTTGGGCAATGTGGAGATGGCAAACATTGTACAGCAATTGAGAATGGTGACATCTGAAGTTAAGAGCATTATTGTTTTAAAGCCAAGCAAACAATATTGCATTTGAGCTCTTGTGAGGAGAAACTCGAAGTCATGGAAGAGTACCATTTCACTTCCACAACTCTCTTGTTCTCACATTCCCTGGTCAAGGGCCACAATCAGTGCAACACTTTTTTAATCTTGTCAAGCAAAGCCTTTGAAAGAATTTCCTAGTGTATTAGGAGCCATGCCTTTCAAATAAGTTGTGTGATGTTGCTCGAGTGGCAATCATCCAAGGGTATATTTCGCCAAATTTGGCAATATGAAAAATATGAAAGTAGAAAATCTTAAGTGCCCTTTCTTATCGTAAATTGTGGTGATTTTTGGCAATTCTTTTTAACAATTAAACCCTAGACCCTTTTTTCATCAATTCTCTTCTCAAATCTTAACTTGGTGATTATTCCAACTTCTTGGATCCATCTTTGCTGCCTTGCATTTCATCCCTTGTTTTTTCATGCACTTTTTCATTTTTAAATGGTCTTCATTGTTACCATCATTTCCTGAATTTAATTGTTTTTGAAATTTTCCTCTTTCTCAACGTTCATTTCATGGACTAATTTTTAATATTTTCACCAGTTCCAATCCATACACCATCCAATATACAACTTTCCTAGATATTCTTTTTCTTGGCATTCATTTCATACTTTTTTTCCCTTAGATTTTCCATCTCTGTGGTCTTATTCACTTTATACAAGCTTGTTTCTTAGTTACTAATGGTTGTCCCTTCTTTCCAACCCATATCTCCAAAAAGTAATGACTAATGATATTAAGTGTTGGCCCAACAAGAATGTTACCTGGCTTTTTTGCTTTGCATTACACAATAATGGTCTTGTTTTGCAACTTTTGTGAAAACCAAACTACGTAGTTGATTGGATTCTTTTTTATTGCTTGGATTACTACAACAAGAACTCTTAGCACATACTTGTTACCTCGTTGAAATGTGATGATTTTTGTCAATGCTTCCTATTGACCATTTGCTTTGACAATCAAGTATTTCGAATGAGGAACATAATGATCCTTCTCAATTCCCTTGGAGTAATTTGCTACTACTTCATCATATCCTTCCTTACCTCCTGCAACAAGTCTTGTGTTGGGAAGCTACAAGATTCAAGCAATTCCTTTTGTTCTTAAATTGATTTGTCGTTTCTGCAATTGCATGAATCAATATCAGAGCGGAAATTGCAAATCAACTCTTTCACTAGTGGTTCATCCTCTTGTGTCCAATCAAACTTCCTCATTTGTGCCAAGCTTGCTTTCCTTGCCCATTTGACATCCTTTTTTCTTTATATCCTAAATATTTCCATGCATGCATTTTATAAAGTTAATGATCATCAAGTCTTTTGGAAATGACATGTTGTTTAACTCTTTGATTTATCATTATTGAGAATATTAGTCATATTAACACCCTCTATCTTTTGTTTTATCTCGTTGATTATTTTTGAAATTTGTTCCTCATAAAGATTAAACTTTTGATTCAAAGCAAACACAATGTACTTTGGATATGAAGGTAATGGAGGTTCTTTCGACAAATTATCCTACAAGGAAGTAATCAAATCCCAAATGCAAAGTTGCAATGTTTAATAGTTTGTATTTCAAAGTTGTGAAAGGAACAAACCATCTTTTTTGTTTTGTTTCTTGGTATTTGCACCCTTGGTAAATTCATCTCCCAAAAATGATCATAGTCATCCTAGTCATTCTCTTGGAACACTATAAGACTTTCCTTCAATATTATTACCTCCATATGATTCAATTTTTCTCTTTTATCATTGATATTCAAATGTACATGTGATTGAAACTCTCTACATCATCAACATCAAAATTTACAGGCATTGTTGTAATTGTAATACTATTATTTCCTTCCTCTTCTATTGATTTTCCTCAATTATTTCTTCTACTATTTATTTCATGTTCATATATTGTTTTGTGATTGTTTAATGTTGTAGAGTGAAACACATGCCTCCTTGCATATGCATATGGAGAAACCTTGTTGTTAAATTTTCTTAAAATTGGTTTGAACCAAGAATCATTTAGCACTCCTTTTTTCATTGCTATTCTTTTACTTCTAATATTTCTTTTATCCTTTTTTCTTGCTTTCACATTCCACTTTACTATGTAATCATTGTTTGTTCCAAAAAAAAATTTCACAACCAATATTTGTGTTGAATGACTTTCAATTCCTCCAATTCTTCTAGACTCAAGAAATGTTATAAGGTCATAATGGTTGACATGCATTCATGGGCATGTTGAGATGTACATTAGTAGCAACGTGTGGTCTTTTCCTTTTTTTTTGTGTGTCAATTATTCTATTATAGGAGCATCCTAGAACCTCTCTATTAATTAATTCTTTGTCCACATATTTGGAAGCATATAATGAGTTCATTTTTCCCATCATTACTTGCACTTTCCATTGGTCAACCATCCTTACTGCAAATGGAGTGGGTTGAAGCTTCCTCATGGAACCAAGTTTCTTCTTTAAACTCTTTGAGATAATGTTCACATTGGATCCCCCATCCAATAACACATTACTCACTCCAAACTTGCCAATTCAAACTTGAATTATTAGCATAGCTAGATCAAAATCTTCAATTTTTGCTATGGTGATTTTGTAAAAATTTGGTGTTCCTTGCATTTTAATAATGTTTTCTCCATCATCTTTCTTAATTGTGAGCATAACTTTAAAAGTTGTCCCAACTTCACTTCTAATTTTAAGTTCATCATCAACTCTTGTAATTCATCAAGATTCTTTATTGAACAACTAACTTTCTTGTTTTTTAAAATTGTTATGTTATCATGTCTTATGTGTTATCATTTCGGTTCTCTTGTTTGATTATGTTGGTTTTTCCATAATTGTCAATTTGGTAAAATTAAATAACTCCCCAATCATATTGACTATTCTTGTCAACTTGTCATGTTCCACCAATATTTTGACATCATTTTTTGACATAACAGCTTTTGTTACCATGTTGACTTTCCTTGTTTTTTTCTACCATGTTAACTTTTCTTATCAATTTGTTTTCTTTTGTTATTTTGACACATCCTATCAATTTACCATCACCTATTGGTTTGATAACATTTGTGGCATGCCAAAATTCACCAATTCAACATGATTTTTTGGCTAGTTGTTCTCCACATTCATTTCAGCTAACGTGTTACCACTTGATGGGCATCTACCACTAACCACTTTACGTGGACAATGATTGGTAACATGGTTGTCACTTTTACAATTTAACAAAATTTCTTAAAAATTTTACATTTTTTTCTATAGTGACCTCCATTATAACAACTTTGATAATACATGTTGTTTTGATATGTGTCAAAATGCACTTTCATCTTTTGTCCTTTTGGTTTATGTTGTTGATTTTCTTCATCAAAATCATATGATTCATCACTATTAGATTCTTGGTGATATTTCATAATGCATTTCTTTTTCTATCATTATTATTGATTTTGCCACTTCTGTTAGAATTTTTTGTGACATAACAATATATAATAGCCATCTTTATTCTAGTTTGTTGACATGTTCTAAAATTTTCTTTAATACAAATATCATCAGGTTGTTGTGGAAAACTGGCACATAATCATAGGAATTTGTCATAATAATTTTCTATTGATTCATATTTTTTCTACATTGCATAGTGCAAAATTACATTTGTTTATCTTTCATTTTTGGCTTCACTAAATCTTGATAAAAAAGTTTATTGGACCTCATCCAAGTAACAAGTTGCTCCTGGGTGCATTGTTTCATATTTGGCGAACTAATCCATGGTTCTTGCTTTCAAAGAATTTTCAAAGAATACTATAACTTAAATGATCATTAGTATCTTATCCATAAATGTCACACATACTTTGATTAATCGTCAAAGCTCTGACACTAGATCATCATTATTTTGATACTTTGGCAATTGATTTAGAATTTGTAATACATTTCTAGCAAGTAAAATCATAATAAGTGAAACGTTCATTATTGGTACTTGAATTGGTATAGGCAATATTGGTTGCACAATCAAGTAAGCAATCTATTGAGTTGTAAATAATGGTGTTTGAGAAAATAACTTTGACAAATTACATTCCATCATTACTTTGTTGTTATTACTCTCACCAAGTTCCAATGTTCAATTATCACCTTATTTTGTCATGCATTCAAAAAAGCCAAAAGCAATATTGATGGTAAGTTTCAATCATTTTAAATTTAGTGCCTCAACCACAAATGGTTCATTTTCAATTTTTATATTTGGCGAACTTGATTGAGTTGATTGTCTTATTCTTTCATTAGGCAATCAAGATGGTTTTTCAATCCCTTCACCAATATTTGTGTTGTTGTTATTGTAGCCTTTCTTAATAAAGGTTTTCATTAAAAGTTTTCAATTTAAGGTTTTTCATTAAGGGTTTTCATTAACCCTCATAAGGAGAGGGTTTTCAATCTTTTTGTTTTCTTAACACAACCATTTCCTCCTACTTCTTTCCATCAACAATGATGAAAAAAAATCTTTTAACATCATTTTTTCATTTCCTTTTAATCTTGTTACATAATTTAACTCTAGAAATTTCGGAGCCCATAATAAATCACATGGCAACCATCTTTAAAATGTTCATATTTGGTTTGGTGAACTCTTTTTTATTAGCAAATATGAATTATGATGAATTGTTATTATTTTCTTGATTGTTAACTATGTTAGGCAAACCATTACTTGCAACCATCTCCTATACATGGTTAATTATATCGCTTCAATTACTAGTGTTTTATATTGAATACACCATACTTTTGAACTTCATTGTAATTTTATTATTACTAATTTTTGTATGTTTTCTAATAATGTTTAAAATTTATTGACAAAATACTTCCATATATTGTATTTTGGTGTTTTTTTAAGGTATATATAAATAATCCACAAAAGACTATCCATGTTTATTATGGTTCCTTAACCTTTTATTACCTTCCTATATTGTTATGACCTCCTTTAACTATTTTTTTCTCTCCTAAATATGGTAATCATAATCTACCATTGTTCATACCATCTTTCATAAACACTATTATAATAGTCAAAGAACTTGATAGACTTGGCCATATCTTGCTCCTAATATATAAATAAATTGGAACAAATAAATAGTTGTTTAACACCCAAAATTATCATTTTATTGACTTTTTTCCTCTTTTTTCCAAGATTGTAAACTTCTAGAATGTGTGAGAATCCACATGGTAGAACAATAAAAAATACATGAAATAGAAAAAATCCTAAATGTATTAAAGTGGGCCTTAGTGTTGCTATTTGCTTATTAGTGCTCTTATTTACCACTAACAATGTTCTTCACCACCATCAAAGTCATTCCTTGTCAATCTAGGTCCTTAGTTTCAAAATACAACCCCCGTGCCTCTTCATCACTTCAGGTTTGCAACTTCAAAATACATGACCTACATTCATTGTTTTGTTCATCTTGCACTTGTCAGATTTGGTTTTTGCATAAATTTACTCAAAGGGTGAATAAACAAAGAAAATTTGCCTTAAAAAGTATTTGGAATTTTGTTATTGAACCTCAAGCCAACATAGTGTTTGGGAGGCAAACATATTCCAAAATTTAATGAAGGTCTCCAAAATTGTGTTCCCAAAATACTCTGTTTTCATTCATTTCTTTTGCTTTCTAAGGAGAATTGAACTACAATAAAATTATTTTGGGTATCTTGCTTGATTAGGGTGCTTTGGAAATGCTTTAGTTGACAACCCAAAAGAAATAGACATAAGGAATAAACCACTTGACATTACACTAAACCTTGTTCATCTTATTGAATGCCGATGCTAAAGTAGCTAAACACCACAACATCCAAACATAAGAGCAAACTAAAATAATGTCAAATGAAACAAAGTATGATTCATCAAACCTATAGGCATAGAATAAAAAAGCAAACCTAAGAAGTAGCTAAAAATGATGGTGGTAAATTAGGAGGCTACCATAAGAGAGGCTTGTGAAAAAGGGATAGTGGATGACTTTTTGAAGGTTGTTCACTCACCTTTTTTTTCGGCATGTACCAATGTAGGTGTTGGTTCACCCTAGGACATCTTTAAACGACTTAAGGAAAAAACAAGCCAGAATAAAGATGAAAATTGTGTTGTTTTGTCTTGAGTTCCGTTGATGGAAGTTTACCTCAACCTCCTAAACAAAAAGAATGGGTGGCTTTATGGAGAGCGGGCTGTTACCGCAAGGGAGGGTTCTTCTGGGCTTGGAGTTTTATGGGGGCTTACCTCCCCTTTCTTTAGTTGATATGCTTCAAACTACTGGTGGAGGTTTTTGTATTTAGTGGTTCCCTTGCCTCCATGTGGTATGCCTCTTTTGGGTTGTTTGTTTGCCTCTAACTTTGGTACTTGCCCTTTGTTTCTTTTTCTCTCCTTTTTTTTTGGGTGCTTTCTTTTTGTAAAGCTTTGGAAGGTGTCATCAAAAGCATCCCATTTTCAATGTGCAAAGCACCGAGAGAGATTTACTATGATATGGTGAACCTAAACATAGATAGATCGAGAGACATAAGAGGAGGAGGGTTTTTATTAAAGGTTCACTTAGGTTTAGTTAGGTAGATTAGGAGAAAATTGTGGGAAGGAGCTTACACCTATTAGTAGGCATAATTTCCTTCTATACTTTCTTGGAAGCATATTCATGGAGATAATGTACCCTGCAAATGGAATAGGTATTTTCTGGGAATGATTTATAAGAAATGTGGGCCTGAAATCTTTCAT
>Ga0116229_10013168_pt1 | contig 11745 bp, 9 predicted proteins | sample S1TSphgellanicum_3_FD_87313 | JGI IMG/M metagenome (GOLD analysis project Ga0116229, IMG submission 87313) | Host-associated microbial communities from peat moss isolated from Minnesota, USA - S1T2_Fc - Sphagnum magellanicum MG | ecosystem: Host-associated > Plants > Peat moss > Unclassified... | reverse complement strand
TTTGTGTTACATAAGGACTTGCAGGCCGACGAGTGAGTTCACTCTAATGGCTGGGAGATTGGGGGGGGGATACATAGGGACTTGTGGCTCTACAAGTGCATCGAATTAGGTGGTGGGGAAATCAGCAAGGTGTGTTGAAGATTTGTGGGTCCATGAGTGTGTTGAATCCAGTGGCAAGGAATCCGAGGGCGGGGAGATTGGCAAGGTCGCATAAGGACTTATGGGGCCATGAGTGTGTTGAATCCAATGGCAAGGAAATTAGTGAGGTTACATAGGACTTGTGGGTCCCTGAATGCATTCAATTTGATTACAGGGAAATTGGCAAGGTCACATAAGGACTTCTGGGGCCATGAGTGTGTTGAATCCAGTGGCAAGGAAATTTACAAGGTTACATGAGGACTTGCAATTTTGCAAATTCAATTACATAAGGACTTGTGGGCCCATGGTTTTTCATTGTGTAACCAACATTTCAACTAAAAATGCATGTGTGTAACTAATTTCTCATCTTTGATCAAAATTGTATAGCCAATATTATATTAGAAACAAAATTGTGTAGCCAATATTTCACCTTGAACAACAACTTGATCGCATCTTACCTTCATTCAATGAAACAAGTAGTAAGGTGAAATCACAAACAAAGAGCAAAGGGCACCAACGTAAAAGTCCTTTTCCAAGGATTGCACATGACATGTGGCATTCCTATGTTAGTTTATAACTTAAATTATGTATTTCAGATGACCCATTTAACATTACATTTAAGATATAAATACAATTTGATTACAAAATGATTTTATATCATGTATATTCTACATTCATGTCTTCTATCACATATATATGAACAACTTTTGTTAAAGCCATATTTTCAAAATCCATAATTTTAAGGGTCAAAAACACTTTTGAACCAAATGTGCTCGAATGGGTTATAAAAGCAATTTTCATCAGTTCGAATCCTTTTGCCCTTCTAATCATCAATGTCCAAATCCTCTCCAATTTAAAAAAGGAATAGTGCACATTTGGAAAAAAAAAAAGATGTTTGAAAAAAACAAGGATTGTTTACTCTCGACGTTTGAGTGCTTTGAACATACAAAAACATTTTTTATTTGTGTCAAGTTTTGTGCATGTAAAATTTGCAATTAATTGGAAATATTCCAAAAAATTTATGATAATCCAAATTATTATGTTTCCCTTGTGATCTTTCAAACATACAAAATGTAGTTTAAAGGAGTGCCCCCTCACTTGGGTGGGTTTTTTTACTATGATTTTACCTAATAACCACCTTGCAATAATATGTTATGACATGGAATTGCCATAAGACTATCCAATATCCAGGTATCATAGCCTACCAATTGCCCTTATCCAAAAGTAGTGCTAGTGTAACCATACCTACGGGTAAGTTGGGGAGGCCAATTGAGCTACCTTGGAAAAACCAAAAAAAACCATGCCCCAAATGTTAAAAAGTTGTAATATTTGAAGAAGGAGATTCAAATCAAAAAATAGTTATGAAGGTAATGAAAAGTTATGGCGATTTGGCTTTTATTCAATGGTGGGGATTGAGAATATTCTTATACACAACGGTGAGTGATTTGAGATCCTAGGTTATGTGGATGGCTAGATTAACAAATTAAGGTTTGTGAGATGGCAAATTTAGTGCATCAAAGGTTTAGGAGGCAACGACTTTTACGCAACCAACGATGGTGATGTTGTGATAATGGCGATCGTTTTTTTTTCCTTTGGCATTGATGGTAATAGCAAAAAGTTGCAACTTGCAAAATGGAAGCGATGAGTGAAAATTTGGGGAGTTAATAAGGCAACAACATGTGATTAGAAAGGATTTTCAGGTGATTTTTTTTTTAAATAATTGAAAAATTGTTAAGCATTTTGTTAAGTATCTTTTGTTATCAAAATCTAACAACAAGTCCCCAAATAAAATAAACTACTTGGGAGACTCAAAACCAACCATTTTATTTTACTCAACAATTGGACTAATGAAGTGGGTCCAAGTAGCATTAAAAATATATATCAAATGTCATTTTCTTCTTGTGAGGGTTCACCCATGTGAACATCAAAGGAAAAATTCATTTATGAAAAACAATGGAGGAAAAAAATGACCATTGGGAAACATATTTGAATTTGAAATCTTCCATTTGAAGATGTGGTTTATAACCATTGCATGAAACATCACAAGCTTCTATTTGAAAAATAAGGAAAATGGTGACAATTATTACAATCATGATAATTGAGGCACAATTAATTTTTTAAAAAGAAACAATTTTGAATTGGGCACTTGTCCTTCAAGACCATGGAACTTGATGTTGCATTTAATTTGGATTGAATTGTTTTTATTTCACACTTGCCATCAACATCATTTTGTTTTTTACCCAAGACTTAGGGTAGCCTGCCTTATGACCAAACACCCAAAAAGTTCACCACTTGGGGGGATCAACAAATGAGGACCATCTTGTGGCTATTTGTATATTGCCCTATCACAAAACGCATAGTGACATAAGGTTGTGTTTGGCATTTCTTATAGTTCTAACCAATGACCTAAGGCTAAGTTTGGTAATGGGAATGTTAGATAATTTACATATAAAAAATATGTTCATTTATTTATTGCAAGGTGTTTAGTGATAAAATATGAAACAATAGTGCAACACACATTTATTTGTACATTTATATAGTTAATGACCACACTCTTGAACATAATTGTTTGGTGAAGGGGGTTTTTTGAGGTAGACTTATAAATTTTTATGTTTTATATGTGAAGGTAATGTCTGGCCATGGGCTCAATAAAACCACAAAATATTACACACATTTGTGCAAATGCACAAAATGTGATTATACTTGGAGTTTAAGGTGTTTGGTGTGAGGTGTGATTTAGGGCAACCTATAAACAAATATATTAATTATGTCTTTTTTAGTGTTTGGTGATGAGTACAAATTTTTAACATTGAAAGGGGTACAACATAGTTAAAGATTTTAATAGCAAATTAAAATGATCACATGAAATTGCAAAGTTTGTGAACAATTTAAGGATTTAAAAAACTATTCAGTTTGCTTTCTCACTAAAGCAACATAACACAATTAGAATGAATCCTGTCGCAACCCCACTTTGAGGTCTCTCGAAAATGGGACTTGGGAGTCCTCCGGGACTCCTGAAAATTCAGAACTCAATTGCAGGGGTCAAAACACCTTGCATTGATATTTTCTTTATGTTGTTGGAAAGGTCTTGAAATTTAGATGTCCAAAATGGCCTTGCATGAGCCATTTGGACATCTGCAACATAAGTTATGGTCGAAAGAAGGGTCGGGAGTCAAACTGGCAGTTTGACTCCTGACCATTAAAAGTCGGGAATCGACCTGATTCTGGTGTGTGCAGGTGGAATGCAACACACCATTGGAAAGCTCTCAAGGAGAGCTACAACTTTGCTTGAGACCTCGCTCCGAATAGAGGTTGGAGCAAGAAGTTATGGTCGCCCAAATTCCCGAGAGTCCAAACCAGGACAGTTTTGGGACCACTTTGGGAATCCCGGGAAAAAATGTCATTCGGATGCAAGTGCGGTGGAGAGACATAGAGAATACTATATGGGGGGAAGGTGGTGGCTTCCCCCGAGTTCGGGCCATGGTGAGTCAAGTGAGTCCAAAGTTGCCCGTGACTTGTCCCAACACCAAAAAGGTGCAAAATGAGTTCTAACCAACTTGTTGGTTGGTTTTGGATGCAGGACCGAATAACTAAGTAGCTTGTCCCTCTTCCTAGTCTAATCCCGGAACTTTCAGCACACCCCTTCTACCCTGTTTAGTGCTGGAAGTTGGGAACGGCACCAAGTTCCAACCACTTCCGCAATTTGACATAGTTAGACCCTTTTGGGTCTAACAAGGAACTTGGGGGAGCGTCAGAATCGTAAGACATCAACTTAACTAAACTTAATTGTAAATCAACATGTCTAGACTACCAAGCCATGTGGAGGATGAACTTTGAACATTCTCAACGTTACTATGTCCTAATGCAATAATGATTAGATCAAAAGTACCTAAGGAAAACATATTAGTCAAAATTGAATTACTTAGCAAACTGAAAGAAGAGAGCATAGATTTGCCTACCAAAGGGAAGGAGGAAACTAGAAAATTACAAAACATATTGAAAAAATACCCAATCTTGTATATCAAAGTGAAAGAAGAGAGCATAGGGCTACCTAAGATAAAAAATCACTAAGATGAGAACACAATTGCATGTATTGATAAAATTTACAAGAAAAGTTTTAGCTAGTTCATGGATTTTCGTTGGATAGCTAAATTTGTTGTCCCTCTAGTAGTAAAGACTGTAACAATAATGTGGCAACGCAAATTTCCTAAAGCTCCAACACAATGTACAATTAAATACATTCCAGCAAGTTGCACAATTACAACAGATGAAGATTTAGGTTGGACTAATTTAGCAAACATCTATGATATCATCAACACATGTGTTTTCACATATGAACATGCATTGCACAAATTCCTTAACTTAACACACTTCTTGTTTTCTTGGTTTGAACATAGGAAAGATAAGGGAATACCGCTTGTGGAACTTAAACACATGCCACCAAGATTTTGGAGGTTGGGTCCAAGAAAACCAGAAGCATCATGATGTTCGATGTCCCTTGTAGGAAACAAAGTGTAGTGGAAGATCAACAGGTAGTGAACACGAAGAATGTTCCTCTTCAAGTTATATCAAACAGGACAACACAAAGGCTAACAAAAACAAAAAGGGTGCTTAATATAAATTGAAGAGGCAAGTGGTCAAATGAATAGTGAAAGATAGCCATGGATGTAGTTGAATATGGCATTACATCTTTAATGGGGGCCAACAAGTTTTGGGGCATACCTGTTACTTCATTTTCTGACCACCTAAATGGAAATATTAGAAGTAGGAAAATTGGACCACCAGGTGTACTAACAGAAGAAGAAGATGAAGTCGTTGTTGCATGGGTTTTGAATATGTAGGAATGTGGGCTATCCATAACACTACAACAATTCAAATGGAAGGTGGCAAAAGTTATTCAAACTTGACCCACCCCATTTCGAATGGGTTCATGGGGATTCTTAGTGGTACTAGTTTAAGCACAAACATCTAGAATTGAACATCTATCTTGCAAAAGGATTGGAGATCAACAGAGCCTAAGGCTTCACCACCAATTCTTGCAACTTGTTTTGCCAGAACCTAACATCCTTGTACGCCCAACATTAGTATAGTCCAAATCACATTTGGAACTTTGACGAAACTGAAATTCAAGTAGGGAGGCAATCAAGAGCTAGAGTTCTAGCAAAAAGGGGTTCTCATCAAGTATATAACACCATCCCAAAATCCAGAGAATGGATAGCCATCAATTGTGCAATGAATGTAGTAGAAGGATTGATATTAAGATTCTACAAATTTGAAGGTGAAAAAATTAGAGATGATTACATTAAACACAACAAATTTAGAACATGTATGGCAATTTAAACCAAAACATGAATGACAAGTTTTTTGTTTAAGGAATTTTTGTCACTTTTCAAAAGGTCAATTTGAGGGGAAGCTCTCTAAGTAACCATCTACTATTAATTCTAAATGGGCATGGTTCACATGTTAGCCTATAAGCAATAAAACAAGTTCAACAATTTGAGCTAGATATGATTATGTTACTTTCATACACCTCCCATGTTTTGCAACCTTTAAACGTGAATTGTTTCAAGCCCTTCGAAACAACTTTCAAAAAATAGAAAGATAATAGCATGGTTAACAATAATTATAAGGAGCGAAACAAGATTGTTCTTATAAATTGGGTAGATAAGGCATTAGATGTAGTTATGTCCAAAAGAAACATTAAGAATGGGTTCAAGGTTACAAGGATTTGGCCTAATTTTAATCCAAAGGTTATGGATGGCAGGACTAAACCTAATGAACTATAAATTGCATAATACAACATCATCACATCAGACAAAAAGAATTTTGGATACTTTGATGAAGGTCTAAATGATACTCAAGATTGGGGTGAACATGGAACATCTATAGAATTGATCAACATAAGGACTGTAGAAGAGCTTTTTACAATAAGATCTGATGATGATGTACAAAGTACCCACCAAGGTACTATGTGGAAAAACTTAGAAGTTTTGTTATCTTAGAAGATTACACAAATAGAAGTTAATATGGATTGCATAGTTAACTTAGGTGAACCTACAGATGTGTTTGAAGGGATTTTGTTACATTCTGCAAAAAGTCAAACTCCACTTTGCTTAAAGAATTTATTGTTTTTGTCACATTTGCCTACAAGGAAGACATGATGGAAATAACCATTAGTTGATTATAGTTAATCCCACATTGTAACTTTTAACATATATGTACAAATTTTGTGTAAGGAAGTTATGGACAAAGAAGCAACAAAAATAATAAGAAAACAAAGGAAAAAGGAAAAGGAGGAAACGAAGTGAAGATGTGCAGCAAATTCACATACTGCTACAAATAGAAGAGTTGAAAGGCTAGTTGAGAAATGATACAAAACAGATTTCAATTGAACTTGGTTTGTAGTGGCAATTAAGGAAGAAGGGGACAAATGTCACTAGAACTTCCAAATTGGTTACAAAGCCCATCCATTATGGTAGAAGGGTGTAAACTTGGGCATTTCAACACCTGCACAATCAAAAGTTAGAGCAAGGACAAAGGCAAGGATGCTTGCAAAAGGCCATGTTTTAGCACATTTGTAACAACCTTCCATTGACTAACCAAGAACAAAATGTGGGCAAAGGGGGGGGGCGGGGGAGAAGAGAGGAGGGTACAACAAGACAATCAAAGTCCAAAGAAAAGATTGGAGGTCCAAGAAGCTCTCCAAGTTAAAGAGGGGGGTTTGAGGTCTAAAAGGAATCGGGTAGAGAGAGTAAACAAATTAATGTGAGAGAAAGAAAAAACAATAAAAGAGTTGGAGACAAAATCAACTAGAGATAAAAGGGAGCCTAGGAGGTGGTCTAAACAAAATTGAAAAGAAAGAAAATTTTAAAGAATGAGTTTTTAGAATTGGAGATGGAATCGAACATAAAGAAAGAAATATGAGCCCTTCAACTGGAGATAGATTCCACAAGAGAGAATGATTCACAAAATTACAGAGGGAGCCTAGGAAGTTGTCAACAAAATCAGGGAGAAATAATAGCCAAAGATATTCTCAACATAATCAACCAGTAAAAGAAAAGAGGTGGGACCCAAATAATTTCCATAAAATTGAACAGCAAGAAAAAAGAAGCGAGACCCAAATCCTTTCAACAAAATCAATGAGTGAAAGAGAAGAGGTGGAATCTAGGAATGGGACAAAATCAATTCACTCTATTCACACCCTACATGCAGACAACAAACACTTTTGTCAGTTCAAAGTACAAAGAAATGACATAAAACAATGATGCTAACGAAGGGTTCTAAAGTCCATTATGTATTTAGGGTGAAAGCATAGTAAAGTATGCCAAAAATAATCCCATATAAGTACTCATAGTCACATTTATGGCATAAACATGAAAAAACCTATTCAAAACTTCTTCAACTTTCATAATAAAGGAATGGTGCATTCCATTGAATTTATGGTTAGTTATACATAAAGTTTGAAGAATTTTGGTGTAAGAAAATGGATGAAAAATATGTTTTAAACATATTAGGTTTTCAGATTTTCAAACATATTTTTATATGAAAACTTTAGTAGATTATGACTATAATATTAAAAAAATCAAAACACATTAATACATATTAGTGCTTCATTCATTTCAAAGTATAAAAAATCCAATTACAATTGTACTTTCATCATACTTTCACATACTTGCTAAAAAATGGGACACATATTTTCTTGTATTTTCATTTTAAAAAATGTACTTAAATGTGTATTAAAACATGCAATCTTTTAATATTAATCAATGAAGTAAAAAAAGTCCACTTATTGATCATTAAAATAAAAAATATTCATGAATTCAATGTATTAAGGCTTATTTATGGATACTTTCCATAAAAAAATCAAGTATCCCTTGTTGGCATACTTTACCATGCTTTCACCCTTTAGTTCACTCCATCCTCAAAGACCATGTAGCAAACTAAGCTTGCCATCGCTTGCAACCATGCAACAGTTATAACCAAAGAGATTTAGCAATTTGCTAAGTACCTATGACCAATAACCAAAGAAACTCAACAACTTCTTGTTGCAATGTGCGTTGGAAGACTTCCCATTGCATAGCGCATTGGGATGAAAAACGCATGATGCAATGTGCACTGGGAGGCTTCCCATTGCAAAGTGCACTAGGATGAGAGACAGAGGAGAGGGAACATCACCTAAACCGTAACGTGGCGGTGTTGAATGTAGTTTAGGACATTAGGGTTAAAAGAATAGTAGTTTGCCCATCATTGTTGATCATGACAACTTTTGAAACTTTTGATCATGGCCCTTTATGTTTGATGAACATTTCTGTCTGAAAAGTAGCTCAATTTTGGCATCCATCCAATTTGGACATAAATGACATATGGAACATTTGTCAAAAATTTGATGTTTGATGACAAGTTGCCTTGTGTTTGCTTATCTAGGTCCCAAGTGTTTATGTTGGACTTTTTCTAGTTTTTATTCTACACTTGACTTTTTTCACATCTTTTGTCCACCATTTGATGTGATTTAAACAATTATGGATGCGCTTATCGGAGAGGAACAAAATCTCTTTGGAGAGTAGGATGAGCCAAACCCTCATCTGGGTGCTTTTTTCATTTGTTTGCTTAAATGCTTAGTGACCAACTTTGCTACCTTACCCAATTTGCCTCACTTTTGTTTTCTGACAACCCATGTATATTGTTCAATAAGCACCACTTGCATGCATTGTCTAAAGTTCTTTAGGGAGTAGCAAATTATATAAAAATTTCAAACTTCGTCCATAAAGACTTTAAAATCATACTTAGTTTAGCCCTTATTTTGTACCTTGTTGATTTGATGAATATCTTTTTATTGTTATTCATAAAAAATAAAATAAAATTTGACAATATAACAAAATTCAGCATGAGATTGTTAATATTGACATTTAATGTGATTGGGGAAGGTGTGTTAATAGCCTTCCTTTATTTGCTTGTTCCAAGATTTGTTTTGAGACTTGTAGTTAGGATCAAACTCTTTTTAACATGTGTGAAAATCCTAAAAGCAAGTTTGATTTTGACTATGGAACCCAATACAAGTCAATTTAATGGTCAACTAACATATCAACCTCTATTAAACCCTTTATGAGCAATTTCATCCCTTGTTTAGAACATTTTAGGGATAATTTTAATATAATAATATAATTGTGTTACTAAGTCAATATGCCAAAACAAAAAGTTTCAATGCAAGGCCAAAATGCATAGATCAAATGAATTATGTTTTGTACTAAAATATATTAGCCTAAGGTTTAACACTATGTTATAAAAACTAACACAACCAATTATGCTCAATTAAAGGCTAAAGCCCACCCCTTTCAGTGTTGATGTTCCTCTCAACACTTTAGGGAGGCATTTCTGCATATGGGATCTCTTTTTTCTAGGAGGCATATTTGCAGTTACAAGGTGCTCTCCAAATACAGTAGCAAATTTCTGGGAGTGTTTCTGGAATTGCTTCAGGAAGCATGTATCACATAGGTGGGTGGCATCGAAAGGCAAACAAAGTATGTAAACTAATGCAAGATGTATGCACTAAGGTATGGCATAATGTTTCCTGAAGTAGAGGTATCCCAGAAAACTGACCTAATCAGCCTCCCCTGTTCTTGAAAAATCCCATGTGCATCCAATAAATAAATAAATAAATAAATCAAGGAAAAACACCTGGCATGGAACCCGAGAAGAAAAAAGAAAAGACCGAAGTTCAAACAAAGACAAGACATGAAAGTGCAGAAAGCACAATGGGGAGCTCTAATAAGGGAATACATGAAACCTAAGACCTGAACCCATCACCAGTAGCATGTAGCAAATTGGGCAAAGAGATGACTGAAAAGCCTGGAAGTGGTAAACAAGCACCTATTCTGGAGCTTTAACTTCTTGAGTGAGGTCTCTTAGTGACCATATTTCACCTCGGACATGTTCAATTTGGACTCAGAGACCCTCATATAGTATCAGGATGGGACATGTACCATGCATGGTTAGAAGCAACTGAAAATTTGTTGGGGTTTTTAGCATGTTGGACAGTTCCTAGGAAAAACGTTTGGTTTGAGGTTGGATTATCCTAAATATTTTTAAGTAGTCAACTTTAATTTTATAAATCTTAGTTTTTTTCAAAAATTGGAACTGGGTTCTGGTTATTGTTTTTATTGTTTATGAGGTGATTTCGATCCTTGATTTCATATTCATCAATTTTAAGTAACCTCTGTTTTTGGTTCCAAGATCCAAATCACCAAAATTCACTATGCAAAGGAGAAAAATATATTACATAGGTTTGACTCAATGTCAAATGAATACAAAGTAGCCATATGATTTTTCTTTTAGGATTTTGTGGGACTGCATCTATCACCTTGAAATATATAGTCTCTTGTCACCTGAATTCAGCCCTAAAATATCTCAAAATTTATTCTATTATTTCCCCCCAAATAATTTTTTCCATTGCCATGTGATTTCATGTTTAGAGTTTTATGCAATTGTATCTACCCCCCTTGGAATATGGCCTCTTATCACCTTGAATCCATCCCTAAGATATCTCTAAAATCTGTTCTATTTTCCCAAAAATACAACTCTGAATGCACCACGTATTTATCTCAGACAGCCCCTCAATTCAACCCTATTTCAAACCCCAAAGAAGCTCCCAAACCCTCCTAATTCATCTCCAAATTTTGCAATACTTGTGCCCTCAAATGCCCCCTAAAAACTTCCCAATTCCATGGACTCCCCACCCTAAGGCTTAACCCACTTGGCAGCAGAACCAAGTTATTTTTCCAAAATTCCAATCCCCCTCTGGTTCTACCACCACTTAGGAATTTGAGGCCTTTTTATTTTGTTTGTTTTCTCTTCTTTAGATAGGACACCTACAGACAAATGGCATGATCCACTCACTGCAAGGTGCCTTGTTAGGTGTTCTCTCCAAAGTCTCCAGGGAGAGACGGAATGAAGGATAGGGGAGAGAACCTGGGTGGTTTTGTCACAAATTAAAATTATTTTTAAATATCCAAAACTTTCAAAAAATATTTTTCCTGAAAGAAAAACAATTTGTGCAGGAAAATGAACTATGTTTTGAAATAATAGTCTGGAATATTTTGTTTGTTCTGAAATGGAATTCTGAAAATTAATTAATTATGTGGCAAACATAATTGAAGCTGCCAAGGTACTACAGTATTTCCAAAGTTGTTACATATATAGATGCAGAACTATGGTATCACCAGTTTCTCAAAACTTGATTTCCTGACCAAAGGAAAGTGTTTGGACTTAGATCCTTTCTTTTTGCTTCTCTTGGGTGTTTTTTCGTTTATTTGTTTATTTACTTTATTAATTCCAATGTAGCTGGTTTGTCTCATGTGGCAGACCCCAAGCAAGGGGACAATGGGAAGTGAGGGGCTACTTTGTTGGACTGCCTATTTGGCACATCTCTCTTCAGATGGATATAAGATCAGCATGCATAAGAAATGAACCCATTTCTACAACTCGTCCTCTCGTTTCAAGAGTGGTGATGATCAGTACCTTGCACATTTTTGGACTATTTTTTTGGTTTGTGTCCAGATGAAGCTGGTACAGACAACCTAGTGTTCTCATCAATATCTGCCTCTGCCTCCT
>Ga0116229_10013167_pt1 | contig 11746 bp, 7 predicted proteins | sample S1TSphgellanicum_3_FD_87313 | JGI IMG/M metagenome (GOLD analysis project Ga0116229, IMG submission 87313) | Host-associated microbial communities from peat moss isolated from Minnesota, USA - S1T2_Fc - Sphagnum magellanicum MG | ecosystem: Host-associated > Plants > Peat moss > Unclassified... | reverse complement strand
TTGGCTTTTTTTAAAAGTTGTTTATTTGTAACGATCATCTTTCCCCTTTTTTTTGGGGGTGAAAAAATCAACCCCCCCCCCCCCCCCCCCCCCAAATGTAGTCACATGTATGATTTTTTCTACATTTTTTTTTTGGGTAATGGGTGGACATCACATCTTAGGTTATTTTTCCTTGTTTTATGTATATTCTAATATTTTTAGACTTAACTTAGTTATTTTAAAAAAAATCTAAGAACATCAAAATTTTTGAACGTATGGAGTATATATGGGACAAAGTAATACCGATCATAGAATTTGAAAAATCATATATATACTTAAAAATTAAGGTTTTCTTTGGAATTTTGGGTGAACTTTTTGTGATGAATGATATTAACATTTATCAACTAAATATAAAGATATTTAAAATTAAAAATTTATTATTGAAAATATGTTTTTTTTTTTTGCAATTGTTGAATTATAATGGCAAAAAATTCATGTGTTTTAAGAAAAACCACTACAATATGGAAATGAAAGAAATTTTAAAAGTGGGCATGGTTTTATTTTTCAATTTCATTTCCATTTGATAATGTTTTTTGAAGACAAAAATTGAAGACCCCATTCTAGAACCAAAAGGATCCAAAATGTACATTATATATTTTGAATATATTATATATTCATATTTCTTTAATATGGGTTGTTGGATTGAAAATGTTCCATTTAAAATCAAAATTGATTAGTTCAAAATTAATTGCATCATTATTATTTTCAGCCACCAAATGTCACAATCACTTGCCTCCGTCAAGTTATTTCCACTGAAATAGACTTGGCATTAACATTTACACCGCATCTACCTTTTTCTTTGTGACAATGTGAGCTTGCTACATTTCAACCTACAATATCTACAACATTGATAGATAAGTCGATCTATATTTATTAACTTTAGGATTCATGTTAAACAGTTGAAATGAGTCCATTAATGACTTCCCAAGATATAACTTGGTACATGAATCATGGTTTCAATTTACAAATGAAAGGAATGATGAATTCTTGACTCCTTTACAAGTCTTTTAATGTTCAGTCAGGTGTCATCCATCCTCCTCTTGAGTTGTTCCTATGGAGAAAGGGGTAGGTGGAAGTTTTGATGTTTCAAAAGTTTAAAACAAGTTGTGTGCATATCTTGAAAGGATGAGGTTTTCTTTTTCTATTGAGTTTAATTACTATATGCTATAGGTTTTAAGTTATTGCGCTCACTAGAAAAAAATCAAAAATATATGACTAAATTTATAGTCATAAAAGACACATGACTACACCCTAGATAGTCATTTTGGACAAGTTGAAAATGTGTAAAGGACATGATGTGGCAAATGTCATCCAATAGTCATAAAGGACACTAGTCGATTCATTCATGCCATCTAGGAGCCACATGTCATGAGATGTGGATGCCACATGGTAACAAAGACATAGTGGGATCCATATATGGTAATCACTTTGGTGAACACGTGTCATGTAAAATGACAACATTATGATTAAAATATGACTATATTATGATTCCTATTTATAATTAATTGACAAATATATGACTATAACAATACATGTGTCATGTAATAGTTAACAAAAATATGACTAACATTATCACATTGATATTACACATGGCATGTACAAATTGGTCCACGTGGTAACACATGATTGGACCACTTGGCATTTGAATATTTGATCATGTGGCAATAATTTGTACATGTGTGAAAGGGGAGCCAAAGTGGTAGTCATATATTAGTGATTTTTCAATCATGTTGTAGTAATATTTAAATGTTTTTATAGTAATATTGTACTATTAGTTGGCCATGTATTTGACACATAGCAACATTTGCTTTATTAATGGTTAGGGGAAAGTAAGGTGTTAATCATTAATGAGTAGTTTAGGAGTTGTTGAATACTTTTAAAAGAACCATATAACAATCATTGTTTAGTTGGATATGTGTATTTCATAGTAAAATAGTAGTTATGGATAACTTTTCATTCAACTTTAAAATGACTTCAATTGTTACTTATGCATGTGGAAATTCATATAGAACATTTGGTAATTTACTTTGTGACACATAAGAATGAACTAATTGGTGTCTACTTAATTATAGTTGGGTTTACATTTCATATAAGACCATTCTAAATCAACCTACATTTGTTCAACCACAATAATCCACTAAAATCATTTTTTGTTGCAAGTAATAATTGATATGACCCAAACATATGGTCAACCCCACTAAAGAATGGAGAAAAACAATAACAAAATAAAATACCAACAAGCACAACTCTAATGTTTGAATAGGTAATGATAATCAAACACTATAAAATATGTCTAGTCTCTGGTAAAACCTTTTCAATTATGTACAACCTTCACATACTTCCAATTCCACAAGGTAGAAATGCCTACCACATCTTGCACTAAAACTTGGTCATCAAGTTCATGTGGATGCATAAATGGAACATCATCCACATGAACAACCATAACATTAACTTTGACACAAAATTTTGGAATAAAATGACCATGAAACTTTTCCACCCCCCAAAAGCCACTAATTTTGCTTGATGCCACCTTTTGCTTTGGATTTTTTGGGTTCAACAACATCACAAACTACCCCATAGTAAACTACAATCCAACCAAAAGTTAATGCATTAAAATCCTAACCAACATTTGTACAAAAAAAATTGGTTTGCAAAATCAAAATCAAATAATTAAACCAACAACAATTGGAAGTGCTTGCCTGTTGTGAACTTACCTTATATTTGTTGCCATCTATAGGTGTTACCACCCTTCCCCTCAATTCCTTCCTCAACAGTTGTTGTTGCAACCAAATCAAGCCATGTAAATACACAAATGAAATGTTTAATCACACCTTCAATAATGAGCCAAAAAATTGCATACTCAAAATGTTGTTGGCAGTTTGCTCACTTGTCCTATAATTTCACCAATTTCACCTTCAACAACACCAAACATTAGTGGATATTTTAATGTAGCTTGTCCTTTTTTGGTCAATAGTTTTTTACATGGTGAAGGTTTTGGTTGCAATACAACCCAATCTTCTCCCTCCACACTCTAAAGTTGGGGTGTAGGATTAGTTGTTGTACTTTCTATCCCCAACTTGTCAAATTGCATTAGGGCAATCTAGAGCTTAGAAGAACCAAATCCATCAACACATGAACCCAAAGCAATTTTTCCCATAGGAAAGGAACATGTGCTCTCATTGCCATTGCCTACTATAGAAGTTTCTAGTGGATTGAGATCATGCATGGCATGTGTTTCAAGAGGAATTACATGAGGTGAGGGTTGTTGCTCCTCACAAGTGGATTTAGGTTCTGAGACAAGACTTGCATGGTCTTTCATCTTTTCCAAGAACCCTAAAAACATTGCCTTAATCTCAACTAATGTTTAACTATTCTCATTTGTTTTGTCCAACATATTGAAGACCTTGCTAGCTAAATCATTTTGTCCGGTCTCCAAGTTGGTTAATTTAATTGACATTCTTTGGCTTGACAATCCTTGTTTTAATTAATCCACATGCTTGATCCATTAAAATGAAATTTAATTAAAAACAAAAGCTCACAAGTAGGGTTTGTGGCTACCATAAACCACGTAGGAGAAAATGGTTGCATCTTGAAAAGTACCTTAACCAACTTCAACAACATAAATTAACAGATTTGCATCCTTGAAAAAATCTACTTGAAGTACAATTTGTAATTCATGCAAATGTCTTACAAAGTGATATGTACACCAAGTTTGAGTGTTTACATTTGCTATTTCATGGATATCAAATAGATGGAACTAAAAAACATCACTACAAGCATAATTCATACTATAATAACTTGCTAACTAATCACAACTCTAATGTAATAACTTGTTGACTGGTCAACACAAATAATTGGTGACATATCAACATAAATAAATACACTTACATTCTAGTTTATTATGCACTCACACAAAGATGTTTAACTATAAAGTATTGAACAAATTTCTTACCACAAGTCCCCTTGCCATTTGGTAATGAAAAGATTGAAAAGGTTGATGTGAACTTTTCCACACACCAAAAATGACACAAAAATTGGTAAGGATTTGAAGCAAACACAAATGAAGCATGGATTGCTTTGACATTCAAGATAACCATGGTTGTAATAATCATCTTTAGGTTCCTAATTAAATAACAATGTCATTTAGTGGTCAGTATTAATGCATTCAACTACTTTCTAGATTTGTTGCCTTCATAATTAATAGAAAAAAAACAACAATCATAATTTACATGGTCCTATAAATATCCTTATATCATGATGAACATGAAATTAAAAATTGGATTTCCAAGCTTGTATAGTTGCTCTTGGACCTTGAACAAATAACCTATCACAAATCTAGTTATGATATTCCATGTTATTAGTCATAGATGTTTAGACAAAGCCATCACATTCATGCTAAATCTTAGCTTCTATCATCAACACATTTGATGGTCGACTGTATAAAAACTTGAACAACATGATCTACCATAAATTCACAAATGATAAAAATATAAAAATGGGCATCCTAAAGGTTAAATGTGAGTTGATAAAGGTTGGATGCTTCTAGCCAGTTAGATATTTACTTGAACAATTTTGGTGAGATGAAATGATGAAATTTCCATAAGATTTTTTGGAACATTACATTTCTGGAATTATAACATATGGATTTAGTTATGGTAAACATTCAAAAGAAAGCATAATGAAAAACAACATTGCTTTATAGTAGTACAAAAATGTATATAGAAAGGTCAAAAGTGAAATGAAATGTTCACCATTTATACATAACCCAATTTGCCATTGCTAAAAATGAAAATTTCAGCTTCAAAATGTGGTTCATGATTTAAGTTGAAGAAATGGTTTCAAGAGATTAAATGTTTTCAACAATATTACTCTAAACAACCATTTAGCCACTTTTTGTCTATATTGATTATACCAACCAAATGTAACCTGAAACTTACAAAAATCAAGAAACTAATTGATAGTCATGAACAACCCCCAAACTAAAAAAAGAACAATGATTTTACAATAGGAGTAAGGGGCAAACATTGTTATTTGATGGAGTTCAACACTCAAAAGAACAAAAACATTATTTAAACCAAAATGTTCTCATCGATTGACTATTAGGTTAGGTTTTGATTATTTGCAAAAAACCATGACATAATCGCAAGGTGACTGATTGTTATTGCATTCTAGCAATTTTCTTTTGAAGATAGGGCTTCGAATCAAAAGCAAAGCACTTGGCATATATTCATCATCTGTTTTTGTCTCCATAGATGCCTCCTCCATTTTTACAGACTTGTTAGTATCTTTGATGACGCACTCCCAACTCCTTGAAGGACTCAAATACGAGTCCAAGTAAAAGACAGCAGAAGAGGGAAGAGTCAGGGCACGCTCCCTAGTTCATAACACTTTGAGGGGTAAAGGGGCGTGTTAGAGCTCCAAGATGGGATTAGGAATAGTCGACAAGCTTCACTCATTCACACGGGCTTGCACATAACCCACACAAAGTGGTTAATGCATAATCGGAACACCTTTGGTGCTAGGATGAGCTGCGGGCAACATGAACACACTAGATTCACCACGGCCCGGACTTGGGGGAAGCCACCACCTTCCCCCTTATAGTATACTTTGTGGCTGGCCATGGAGCCTACATCCAAATGGTTTTTCTCTCCCGAGACTTCTGAGTGGGAGTCTCGAAATTCTAGCTAAAATAAAACTTTTGTTAAAAAATCAACTAGTTAATAAGTGCCCATAGTCATGTGTGGTTGTAGGGCCCATCATTAGCTAAATTGCCACCAGAATATTTTTGAACAGAGTAATGTGAGTAGGATGTAGATTTATAAAGCAAACACCAAAAACAACTTTATTAATGTATGTAGCATTTGAAACACTAGTTGCACAACTCCAACATCTAGACTTGAAACTAGGGAGAACAACATTACAATAAGATTATTATATTCACTTCTGGTTATTTTTGTAGTTTCTTACACTTTATAATGTTGATCACTTACATGTTTGTTTCATAGTTACAACTCCATTGGGATGTTTATAGAAAAAAGAAATCTTTGTATAAAAGGAGTATTTGTTGTTGTAGATGCCATTGATCATGGCTTTTAGTGTGGAATGGGCTTTAACCACTCCTTTGGCCATCATTAACTACTGTTTTTTTGCAATCTTTTAATATTTACATAAATTGAACACTCTTTGGTTTCAAGTATGTTCATCCTTTTCAACATATATATTTTGATCTTCATTTTTGTACTAATGTTAATTCTTCTTGAAATGCTAATAAATGGCAAGATTAGCCTTTAAATTAGGTGAGGTTTTGGATGTATATGCCTATTTGTAAATCACAAATGTTCATTGAATTTATATATTGTTTACAAAAAATTACAGTTCAATAATAGTTGTTATACAATTGTGCTTGGTATAAATGAAATTTAAAGTCTTGTAGAATATTTCACACTATTGTAACAACAAATTTACATTTCACATGCATATGTTCACTAATTTTGTCTTAAATCTCAACAAACTTAACATTACCATTCATTTCAACATTAGATTCATGGTTATTGCATATAACCCAAATCTGCACTTCAGAATACATTGTAAAAAAAATCCAAAAACAAGATTATAATTCATTTCATCATAATCTTACACTACAGAAAATTCACATAAAAGATGAACATAGAATTCATTGTAAAAGTTTAGGGTTCTTTATATGACTGAAAACATGAATCCAAATTATAGCATAATTCCATGTTTTGTTAAAAAAAATCCAAGACAACATTTAAAATTTGTGCTATATCAAAATAGAGTTTGTGGTTTTTTACTACAAATACCTTTAGCTCCTTTTATTCTTCTTTAAAACTCCGTGTCACATCTTTTCCTCTCTCTTTCTCTTTCTCTTTTGTTTTCCAAAACTCTCCCTTTTTGAACCATCCCAAGTCACATCATCATGATTCAAACAACAAGAATTCAAAATTCAAACTAACAAAGTTCTTTAATCAATCCCTATTTTAATTGCCTTGTTCATCCAAAATCACATATTTATTCTATTCCCTTAACATTACCCCTTTTGTACTTTGAATTTTGTCCCTGAAATCCTTGTAAAATGATAAAAATGAAATGAAAGTATTTTATATCCTTTTAAACATTTGTTTCCCCTACTATAGTGCTATAATCCCAATCTACATAAAAATCAATGGTTTTATATTTACGTTTTGCTTTATAATTTTGATCTCCTCCCCTACTAATTTAGTTTGTGGTTCTATTTCCAGATGTTGTATCTTGGATATCTTTTCTTATAGTGCTAAAATAGCTTCCACCTTTTCTTGTTCTTAAATTCCCTTTGGTTCTTTTTATTCTTAATGCCCTCCTCTAAGGTCCTATGGTATCTCTAGATGTACCTCCTCTTAAGTTATTCCACTTTTAAGGTCTTGTGATTCTTCAGTTTGTATTTCTTCCTCCTGAGTTATCTGATTGGGCCTTGCTTATATTTCTTCATCCTAACCCAATACCTTTATATTTGTTGGACTACCACAAATGAAATCTGGATAATTCTTTTGATAAGTTTCCAACTTGTACCTCAAAAAATTTTCATCAGCTTTATGTTAAGCCAAATTCTTCTACAACTCCTTTGTAAAATATTCCTTTGCAACCTCCCACCATTCCTCAAATTCTACCTCAAAGTCCTTCATCTTGTTCTTCGTCCTCATTAGAATATAGTATTACAACATTTGTTCATAATATTCTAGCTTTTTTTGATACTAACTAGATCCAAACTCTTCTTTTATTCTTATGCCCTCTCCAACTGTGCTTGCAAGTGTTGCAGAGTTTTTTAATATTCCTTCTTGTCCTCCATTAATTGCTTTCTTTTTGCCTATGTTGTCTTTCTTCTAAACTCTTTAGACTACAACAAAAATACATTCTTTAGATTTATTAATTCCAAATTTGTCAGAACATTTTCCTTTTCCTTTTCTTTCTTTTCTTTAATTAGTGTTTCACCTAATTATCCAAAGCCTCTTGTTGTTTCTTATGAATAAACAATGTTTTTGTCCACTTATGGTTTCCCAAATTTTAGTGTTTTATTTTAAATTCTACAATTCTTCATCTTGCAATTTCAACCATGTTGTGCTACCCTTGAGCTCCTCATTTTCATCCTACAATTTCTTAATGAGTATTTTATTTTTCTACTCAGCCTCTACCCTATTCTTCCTCCAAATTTCTACATTATGCTTATACCCCTTTTGGAAATCACTATCATTATCTAATTCCTCCTATAACACCGCCTTCTCCTTTTCCCTCGTATCTAATCTGTTCTTCAAAGTGTTTACCTGCAAACTCAAATTCCCCACATTTAGATTCATAATTGCCATGGTTTGAAATAACTTAGTTGCTTTATCTACTTTCATTATTTTTGTAGCTACCTCTTCCATAGACTTTGGTGTACTTGTCTATGTCGTATGATCTCCATATCCTTCTACAAATGATCCCAGGTCCTATACCATTCTTCTCCCCATTTCAAATTCAAATGGGAATCCCTTTGTAGATTCTGGCCTACTAGGTGGTACCTATAGTTTTACTAGTCTAAACTTTTCAAAAGCAGGTTGTATGGAGATTTTTTCCGTTTGCAGTTCAGTAGCTTGTAGACCTTTTTATGTTTGCTATTGTTGTTGTTGCAAATGTTGTTGTAAATGTTGAAAATATTTTGGATTTGCAATGGTTTCCATCCAATCTTCACATACATCCCCTTTAAAGTGTAGATTTTTTCACCCTTTGGAAACCTTATGTCATGTTCCTTTTTAACTCCTTGGCTTTGCTCCTTTAGCTCTCTATCTTGTGGCAATGTTATCTGTGGTATTTCCTACCTCTGCTCCTTCAATTGTCTTTCCTGCAAAGATGTCATTAGGGGTACTGTTGTAGTCTATCTAATTGCTTGTACCATTATTAACATTACCTTTACCATTGTTGGCATTATAGATGGTTCCACTTTACCATTCATCATTTTTTGTGCCCTTAAATCTATGTTCTCATGTTCCTTTTTCATTCTTGAGCTTAAGGCTCCTCCTTCCACTAGTAGAAATCAGCCAAAATGTAACCATTTCATTTACAATTACATGCGACTTGTAGTTGTTTACGACTAGATTTGGGAATATTTGTAACTATAAGACCAAATTTCAACTATTTTGGTCAGTCTCACAACTATGATGCAACTATTAGAAAATTTCATCCTATTGGTTGGATCGACTTTACATTCATTTTCATCCATTAATAGGTTGATATGTCCCATTGGTCGCAATAGTCACCAAATTAATTGCGTTCTGAAGGTATTTTACAATGACATCGGGGTGTATTTTAATGTATGTACTAAAATTATATATATATATATAATATGCATACGTATGTATATTGTTCATATAATGAATCTCAAAATAAATATTTGAATTTCAAATTTTTGATTTGAATATGATATTTTCAATTTAAATTCAAAAAGGCTTATTTGATTTAAAAACTGATATTTGAATTTTAAATTAATATTTTTGAATCCAAAAATTAATATATCAATTCAGACAATTATTAATTGATTATGAAAATGGAAATTTTGATTTTGAATATTTTTATATGAATATGAAAATTTATATTTCAACTTTGAGAATTTTGCATTTAAATTTTAAATAATCATTTGATTTGAACCTGAAATTTCAATTCCAAATTATTATTTGGATTCTCAAAATTAATATTTCAAGTCTGAAAATTATTAATTGAGTCTAAAAATGGACATTTCAATTTTGAATACTGTTATTTGAATCTGAAAATTGACATTATAATTCTGGAAATTGTTATTTAAATTCAAAAAACTTATTTGATCTAAAAATTGATATTTGAATTCTAAATTATTATTTTCGAATCTAAAAATTAGTATTTCAATTCAAAAAAAATTATTGAGTCTAAAAATCAACATTTTGATTTAAAATATTTTTATTTGAACTTGAAATTTGATATTTGAATTCTGAAGTTTTAAATTTTAAATTTAAGAAATTACTTGACTTGAAAGTTGAAATTTGAATTCCAAATTATTATTTTGGATTCTCAAAATTATTAATTGAGTGTTAAAATGGACATTTTAATTTTGAATATTATTATTTGAATCTGAAAATTGACATTTCAATTCTGAAATTTGTTATTTAACTTCAAAAACTTATTTGATCTAAAAATTGATATTTGAATTATGAATTAGTATTTTGGAATCTTAAATTTGTATTTTAATTCAAATAATTATTGATTGAGTTTTAAAGGTCTTTTATATTAGTGTTATCCATAATAAATCACTTTTATAAATAATTATAAATGATTGTGTTTATTAAATCTGAGGTAAACTAAATAATTATTGTTATAACACAGATTAGTATATTATATAATTTATATTTTTATATTAGAAAAACTTAATTAATGTAATTAATGTGACATTACTTTAAAATCATTGTAATTACTTCAGATAAGAATCAATTAGTATGTGCATAATTATTTTTTAATTGAACATAGTTATTTATACTTTATAATTTATAACTTCAAACTTGGTAAAACATGTTTATCATGTAATAGAAGTCCATAACACTTTTTATAAACTATGAAAAAAAGCTTACAAAGTCCACCTTGTAATGAAATGATGAAATTTTATTTTCAATTTTTTTAATTTGATTTTTCAAGTGTTACAATTTAATTAAATGAGTCCTTTAAAAAAAATTCAATTAAACCTCAACGCATATTATACCAAACTTAAAGGTACCCGATTAAAACTACCCTTGTGACATCAAAAAATGGATTGTTTAGTGTGCAACCATCGTAAAACATCATACATCAAATCTTGAAGTAGTCAAATTAAAGTTATAACAAAAAAATGACCTTATAATAATTAGAGAAGAGATACCATAACTAGAATTGATAAAAGAACAAGATTCAAATGAACAAATAAGTACTTCATAATAAATTAACCTTACAACCAAAAATTCAAAAAAATTAATATTAACATTAGGTGCAAAAAAATTTAATGTTTAGATACAATGTAAGGAATAACAAAAAAGGTAGATTTTTGCAAATCAAAGAGAGTGCAATTTTCTTTACACACCCAATGGGTGTAATCACATTAATGAAAACCACAACAAGTGTAACACATGCTTAGTTTTAAACATTTAGAAACGATAATGTAATTTGGTGTTGAAAATATAAGATTTTTTAATATAGTAAGGTTCATAATATCTTATTGGAACATGTGAATTAATCTAAAAATTATCTAATGAATAAAAATCTTTCAAAAACACACATTAAACACTATAACATGTGTTTTTTAACACTAAAAAGGCTTATAAATAGACTTCAAAACTTTTGAAAATTACATATAGTTTGAAATCTTTTAGATAAACCTTGACATAATAATATAAATAAATTTTTTGAAGCTTTTAAAAGAATATCTTTAAAATATTCCCCCCAAACCAATCTTTTAAGTAGGCAGGTGTGGCTCATGTTTTCATGTTTGCATCACATTACATGCATATAAACAACAACTAAAATTTAAATTGGGATCATTTCAAGAAAAATTATGTTCTTATTATTTCTTTTACATAACTAGAGGCATATGCATTTGACACTTACCTTGACCTTTCATAATTTCTTGCTTCTTGAAATAGATTTAGGAAATTCAAGTATGTACTTCTTGTGGGGGTGGAAT
>Ga0116229_10013163_pt1 | contig 11749 bp, 14 predicted proteins | sample S1TSphgellanicum_3_FD_87313 | JGI IMG/M metagenome (GOLD analysis project Ga0116229, IMG submission 87313) | Host-associated microbial communities from peat moss isolated from Minnesota, USA - S1T2_Fc - Sphagnum magellanicum MG | ecosystem: Host-associated > Plants > Peat moss > Unclassified... | reverse complement strand
TTGTGGGATACGACGAGTTAATTCAAGGTATAAAGAATAATAACCCCTCAAGGTTAAGGTATAGGGGGACCCTACCCTACCCATTGGGAAGAGAGGCAGGGGAAGATAAGACGGGGCTAATTACATGGTATTTCACTTCTTTTATCATCACATATTTCTTTTCTCGCACTGCGATTTGTAAACTGTAACCGATAAGCGTTTCCGAATTTTATAAAGATTTATTACAGCCCCCTTTTCCACGGCAGAATCAGCATTCTGCCCATCTGATACCTGGCACCGGCGGTTGAAATCGGTTAGCTTGAATAAATTTCTCTGCTACATCTCGCACCTCCGTAGATTCTGTTACCCTTTGTTTGTCCCACGGCAAACTCATCTGCCCTGGAGACTTTTTTGTTTTGCTTTTACTTTTGCTTTTTAATAGTGACGGCAAAAAGCTACTACCCCAGTAATTTCGTTTTTCCGGTTTCGCCTGTGGTTGATATCTTTGACAGAATTTACGATACTTCGCCGCGCACTCTTCTAAAGTTCTCCCCAATTGTAAAAACGCCGGATGCCACTGCGTAATCCCGTCCGAAGTTAACCGATCATGAGTCCCATAATTACTAAAGTCATAAAAAAAGCCTTGCTGCATATCAGCAGCCTTGGGGTTGGCATGAATGTACCGCAGCGTATTTAATGCCCTTTTATAATCAGTTTTCTCAAATCCGCTACTGTGATATCTTTTTTCCCAAAAATGACCAGTACGGTTAAGCATCCGGTTGAAACACATTGCTGTATACCAGTTGAGCCAATGCATGATTTTGGGTAAATCTTCCGGTTGTTCTGGTTCAAGCAGGTAATGAACATGATTACTCATGATACATAACGCATAGAGTTTAAAATTAAACTTCTCCTGAGCTTTCTTGATAGCGTAAAGAAATACTTCTCGGCATTCATAGCTACTCAACTTAAACTCTCGGTTGTTGCAGCGCACAGTGATGTGGTAGCAGTAGTTGGGTTTGAGTTCTCGTGGTTGGCGTGGCATGAGTTTTCACTGATATAGCATTTAGCTGTTAGCATTCGACATGAATATATTACATGTCATTGTTGCAAATTCTACAACAACAAAACCCGCCGAATCATCTCGGCGGGTTTTGTTGTTGCGGATAAGCGCGATCGCCCCTACGGTTTCCCCTTGCCCGTATCCTCATAATTAAAGTTGAACGTATCCGGCGTAATCAAACATTAAAGAATTTGGAGAAACTGCATAGCCCAATTCCTGAGAAATATGCCCAGATGTCGTAGGAGCGATCGCCGTTACAGCCCCCGGAGTTGCATCAGATAAAAAGACCGTACTACCCGGCGTTAAAGTAGCAGAGACACTCGTGTTTTCTCCCTGAAGATTTACAGTGGCGGATGCGCCAGAATTCACCGAAGCTAGCACGAATCCATGAGCTACACGCCCTAATGATGCATTGGCACGTCTGGCGTTTCTTGTGCCAGAATTATTCCAAATATTCACAAAGTCACCAGCAGACAAAGCCTCACTAGCCACCATAGATTCAGTGGTCGCTGTGCTATTCCCAGAACCTTGAAACCCAGAAGGCATTAGAGAAATATCTAGTTTACCGTCGTTACCCGTGGCGACAATTCTATTGGCGTTTCCTACTCCTGTCGAAATAGAAATAGCTGATACTATGGTTCTTACGCCATTAATTAAAGTTAAAAATTTATTTAAAGAATTTGACATTATAAATATTAATAAAAATTAAATTAAATATTCAGCAACGACTACAAACCCAGTCAGGATATTATATCCAGAATTACTGGCACTCCAAGTAATCGCCGTACCTGAAATTGAAAAACTTGGAATAAATTCCGCCTTGCCATTCACATAGAGTTTAATAAGAGTCGAGTTAGTGGGGGTGTGAGTGAGATTGCTTAGTGTATTCTGTGCAGAAACAGTAAGAGTTTCAAAAAACAAATTCCCCGAAGAATTTACAACAGGCAAGAAGGAAGAATCAATCAAGCCATTAGAATTTGATGCAATAATTCGGCTTGTGCCGTCTGAGACTGTTGCAGCCTGCAACAAAGTTTTAATGCCGTTGACCAACGATAAGAAATTAGCCGACATTTTAAGTATTTAGTTAAGTTTCGTTGTGATAATTATAGCTTTTTTGGGGAATGATACTGAAAATGATTAATGAGCAAGAGTGCTAGTACTGTGCCTCAGATAAGCTGATGCGCAGCTAGATTGTATAAGACAAAAACGTAAAATTATTGTAGTGTGGGCATCTTGCCCGCGTCCCATATACAAATTAAGTGCGCAACAGCTTAACAGATGAAAGTTGGATGCATACAAAGACTTATAATTTTATTGCAAATTGTTTGGGGCGACAATCGCTTACCATTTAGGTAGTTGCCACCATTGAGGTGAGTCATTTTTAATAGAAGAGTGGTTTTCCAGTAAAACAGTGCTCTAACTACCTGTACAGAAGCGATGCGAAAATGTAAAGAATGCTGGATGTCCAATATATTCCAACTTTCTACTCCGCATAAATAAAAGTCGCTTCTTGAATGTTTACGTTGATTTGATTCGGCGTAAGCGCGATCGCTAATTGCTTTATGAATCCAGCTTGAGGTACATTCTGGGTAAGCGCACCATTCAAACCCAAGAATATTGGCAATCCTGGTGTCCAGTCCCAGAAATTATCTTGCATTAATCCTTCCGTCACTGCCGAGACATAAGATCCTTGAATTACCGCAGTAGGCAGAATCCCAAGAGTGGATATGGCGTGATTCGGAATATCACTAGAGGCGTAGATAATATTGCCTGATGCAGGGTCAAGGGCGATCGCTCTTAACGCACTCAGCGCTGTACCTGCAAGATAATTCTGAGTTTGCAGCTTAGTGATATTGGAAATAGCTGGAGAACTACTCACCGTGCTGGCTACTAAATCATCAACATATTGAATTAAAGTAGAATATTGTGGTGACATGGGGGTTATTCCCAAAAGTCTTAATAATGAAAGTTCGATTGGCGTAGTACCAGGGGGAATATAGAATATAAAGCTTTCCCCATCTGGAAGCACACATGTATAAGAATTTAAATCGTCACCTGGATCATTAGTCCATAATGGAACTTCGATGTTGCCTAAGTGACTTGTATAAGTTTCGATGACACTCTCTGCGTATTGTGATGTTGCCGTGTATGACCCTGGTGAAAGATAAAACAGTACTGGTACAGATGCCCAAGGACTTCCGTCAGCTTTTGCTATTTCTCCTACCACGGTTCGAGTCGTCATTTTGTCCGTAGATATCTATTGTAATAATTATAGCTCTTTTATACTTAGATTTTTACATAAATACTATTCACACTGCGACAGCTAGTACCTCCAAGGAAGTTCTGATAGCCTTGAAAAAGGTGTCAGAAGCCCACACTGACCGCTTGCGGCAGTGTGGGTAGTTCACAATGCAATATTTGAGGGATTCACCACTCCACTCCCCCTCACCATAGCTTCATCACTAGGAACCACGCGCCAGCCTAGTTTCATCAACTTTTGCGCGGTCGCCCAGCCCTTGCTACCACGTAAGATATTGTGATCTGGTACAGCATGTATTGAAGAATTGTACCTTTGCCATTGGTCGGTAGGGGTTTGGCGCACGTACAGGATTTTAGTGCTGTCGCTATTGCTAGGAAATTCAGGAAGCCACGCAATTTCGCCCATGATTTGTACCTCATGATATTGTATTGCATTGTAGCGCAAATTTTGACACTCCCACTCCTTCTAGGAGCTAAGTATTTGCAGCCATTTGACTAACTTGGAGTACCTGTTGGTCGGTAAGGACGTAATTAAATAATTTTATGTCTGTGATGTAGAAAGACGAAGGTAAGGTCGGATGTCCCACATAAAGTACGCCATTTCCACCTGGATAATTTACGGATTCTGTTTTATTTCCGGTTGGCTGTCCGTTGTAGTAAGATTGAATTTTCTTAGTAGCATCATTGTAAGTAACCGCAATATCCTGCCACAAGGTAAGAACTAGTTGTGGATAGTCAACTAGTATGTCTGCTGTAACATTGCCATTTCCAAGATTCATGAAAATATAGCCACTAGGATTGTTTTGTGGAGAACTAACAGATGTAGTCCAATTAGTAAACAATGAATTCCATTTTGCAGGGAGACTGCTCGATTCATCTCCGAACAAGTAATTATTTGCCGTATTGTTATTGGAATATGTTCCTTGGACTGTGCTGTCATTTATTAGGTACAATCTGAAACATTTTGTGTACGATGTTGGGCAACTTAGAGGGATTTGCAAATATTGATTTCCGACGACTGACAAAACTTTCCCTTTATTGTTAAACGTAGGATCTGCGATAATGGTTGCTCCATTTAAAATTCCATTATTAGAATTTCCAGAAACATCTGTGGCTGTGCCATTAGCAAAAGTCAGAGATAGAATTGGGGTTAATCCTGAATTAACAATAACCGGAGTAGCAACAGTAGCGCTATTGCCAGTTAACCAAGCAGAATTTCCAATAATATTTACAGCCCTTACCTGAAATTGATAAGAAGTTGATGCTAATAATCCGGTAATTGAAGCGGTATTGCCAGTTAAGGGAACATTGGTGAAACTAGAATCAGTGCTTGCTTTGTATTGTAATTGCCAGCGAAATTCACTAGAAGTCCAAGAAACCTGAATAGAATTTGCTGTAATATTACTAAATACAAGATTGGTTGGAGTAGCAGGAATAGCAGTCAAAGTATTTTGCTGTGCAGAAAGCAGAGATTGATAATATCTACCACCAAAGATTCTTTGTGAAGGCGCATTGTAATGGATATTATCTGATTCTGTAATTAAGCCAGCACCAGAAGTTACCCATGTGTATGGCAAAAAAGATGGGATTTCTTTTATGGCTTGAGTTATTGCAGCTTTATAAATGTCGGTATTATTGAAAGCTGGTGCTAATTCTCCCAAAACAAACGGAGTATTTGTTGCCCCATTTATCTGCGATCTCATGGCATTTATCATGGCTATCAGCGCAGTTTGATAGCCATCATGACCCATACCTACATCGTTCTCTCCCTGATGCCAGAGGATGGCAATAAGTCTATTGAATGGGCTAAGAGCTAATAGCGTATTTGTTTGAGAAACAGCAGATGCAAAAAGCGAGTTTCCGGGATTCCAGTGGTTATCCTGAAATCCTGTGCCTCCTAATGCACATGGAATTAGAAGCACTGTTCTGTTAGATGGAATGGTTTTTACATAAGATTTAGCAAAACTTAAGCCAAATCCTATCTTACCAGCAACGCCATACCCTTGATGAATTAATGGCTCTTTGGCGACAACTATTTGATTTTGATAATTCCCAACCGGAGGGTATTGTAATATACGCCCTCCCTCATAATCAAAATAATCATCAATACCTGCCCCCTCTCCTTCGCAGTTGCTCTGTCCTGCCAACAGAATCAGATCAAAACCTACATCTGTTACGACTGGAGGTAAGAACGACGGATGAAGCTTTCCGTCAGCGCCAGTAGTAACTAACTTGTTGGCATCTGCTGTACCTCCCGAAGTTGAGGTAGTGGTCAATTGATTTGGTGAAAATAAACTCATCAGTAAATATATTATTATGTGTATTATTTTTTATAAGTATAGCAGCAATCGGATACAGCAACCTTCCCATTGCGATACGCGGAAGCACTCTCTAGAACATTGCGCCAAAGCATTGGAATTTTTGAGGGGGGAAGCGCGATCGCTCTTGCAATTTCCTTGTTGTCAGTCCCGGTTTTTTTGAATTCCAATACTTCGCATTCCAGCTTTGGTAACCCCTCAAGAAAGCTATGCCATTGCTTTGGGGTCAGTCCTAGATTTTCTTCCAAGCTAGCCCCAAGCCATTCGTGAACAAGTTTCCAATAGTGTTGCTTGGAGAAGATAAGGATCTGATATTTAAGCTTTTGTTGGGCATAATCACGGGTTTCGCGGGTAAGTCCCATGATTTTCTCTATTTCTGGTGCGTCAGCGTCTTTGAGTAATAATTCAAAATATTTCAGAGAATCCCATTTTTTCTTCAATGCCAAATATTCTTTAAATTTTGCAATAACTTTTTGAGGTTCTTCAGTATTTTCAATATTTGTTCCTGGGGATAAACACAATAGATTTTCCCTTGCACTTTCAGTAAAATAGCTGCGCTGAAAATCATCAGCGGGTTCTAGAATCGTCTCCATGTCTAGCGAAAATTCTTTACAAGTATTCAGATTTTTTGTAAAACACAATGCCCTTAGCGAGATTATTCGCCGTCCGCCATTAACCTTTCTATTGGCAAAACTCTCGCAAAATGCTAAGTACTCACATTGCTCAAGTCTCATTTTAGGGTTGTAGTCTGATGCCAAATTCCTTTCTTTGAGAAATACTTTGTACGACTTTGACAAGAAATCTTGAAAAAAGTCCTGAATCGAACCGTCGTTGTAGCTAAAAAAGTTGCTACGTGACAACACATCCCAAGCTATTGACACCAGCTTAGATTTGAGGTGATTGTATCCCTTGGATAGCGGCTGGCGATAGTACATCAATATCTTGTCAAGTTTAATGTTGGCGATTTCCAATATGTCGTCTTGGCTAGTTTCATCAAGGCGATCGCTCTTTGTACAAATCTTAGTCGCTTCCTGCGTCAGCCTCTCTGCCAATTCTTCGGCTTGGCGTTGGCGCACTTTGGTGGTGTCGCTGATCCTAGTTTCCAATACTTCTATGAGTTCGCTGGAATTCATATTTTTTGCGGATATATATCTAAGAATATTGTATGATACTTAATAAATAATATTGTAAATGACCTTAAAAGAAAATATGCACAATATTTTTTCTTCCTGGGTAAATGTATGCATACCCCAATAAGAAAATCGACCTAAGACTACTTGCCACAAACAATATTCCGTTCCAGAAACCCAGCCAGCAAATATGGCTGATTCTGAAAACTCAGACATCTTTTGTACCAAAATCTTCGCTGATTCTGGATGCTTAGATTTTTGGGCTTCGTAGTTAAAGTATTGTTGCTCTTGGTCGAAGTAATCAAAAGGATTATCATGATCGCCTAAAATATTTTCGCAAGCTGAGGTATTTTCCATTTTTTGTTACGCTTTGGTTTTAATGTTTTTCAGAAAAACACGCAAAATATCTTGCGGGTTTTCTATTAAACTAGATTCAGTTATGCAGTTTTCGATTCTTTTAGAGAATTCATCGCCGCTTCTAGGATATGGAAATCAACGATAGCAAAATATTTGATTATAGCTACAGCAGCTTTTTCTGTGACAATCTTCGCACCGTCCGATCCTTTATGGTCCACTACGAAAACATTACCCCAAGCGGACTTTAACGATTTTAGTATGTCATTATGGTCCACCCCGGAAGCCATTAAAAATAGGATTCTGTTACGAGTTTCGTTAAACATGTCCCCAGACTCCCTGCCTGTAGCCAGTCTTGCAAGCCCCCTAACACTAATACCAGTGCGTTTTCCGTCAGCAGAGACTATATTGTGTGTATTGCCCACTATATTACATAAATTCACAATATTTTTTTGATTCACCTCGCCAACGTTTGCGAAAAACTAGGCAACACCGCACCAGCACGCAGCAACAAGCTGGTAATCCCAGTGCCACCCTTGATGACAGTCCCGCTATTCTGTACCACTGTCCCCAAGTTGATCACCCCACTCATCATGCTGACAGTACCTAGATTCGTATCCGTGGAATAAGTGTAATTTCCATTCTTGATAAGCTTCGCAATACTGGGGTCAAATAAATTGGCGTACTTATTTAAAAAAGCGGTCGCCGCAGTAGTAGCGTCATTTTGTTGGCGCAATGACAAGGGTAGTGCTGGCTTGCCCTGCGCCAGATTAGTATTCGCAACATCTTGCTGCTGCGCTTTGGTCTGCGCTTCTTTTTCGGCTTTAGACTTCTGCTTTGGTACTTGCTGAAGAGTCATGGATAGCTTGACCCTCGCAGGTTCCCCGCCAAGTGATGCCTCGCGGGTATATTTCACCGATAGCAAAACACATGGCTCAAAAATCTCTGTGCCCATGCGGAAGGTGAGGATCGGCGGTGCATACTTATTCTGAGCAAGTGTTGCCTTGGTAAGAGCGATCGCACCTTCGAGGAGTGGTCTAAGAGATTTCCCATAGCAGTAAGCGTTGAGTGTCATGTCGGAAAAACTCAGCTTACCCCCACTGCTGTAATTGAAAACTTGGTGAGGTATTTCTGCTGAGACTGTGGCGACTGGGGAGTACTCGGCAGAATAATCAAAGTCGGCGCTCGCAGGGTTGACCCCAAATATGTAGGCAATACTTTCTTTGCTTGCATCGGTGTTGTACTGCAACAATACCGCCTCGGCTTGCTGCACTGTTGCCGTGGGTAGCGTCTTCCATGCTGAGGGATTGAATTGGGGATTAACTGTTGGGGTCTTGGGCTGTGCGGGTGATGATCCGGAGTACGACATTTTTTCAATACAATATTAAAGATGTATTTCTATTGTATTGGGGTGTACATAATAGGTGCTTTGATTATTTTCTTTATTGGGGCAATATTTGGTGCGCTGTACGTAGCCTGTGTACTTTCAGGAGTGGTTGAAGAAAAGCAAAGGAGGTATTGAACATGATAAGTATTATTGTTGGTTTGGCAATTTTTGTAATATTAACTTTCATTGTTTTTGCAATAATTTCTTATCTGATTAAAGAGGAGAACGAATTGCCATTTTAATCAGGTAAGAATATTTGGATTTTAGATGAATATTTTATATAACCGCAATGCAGGAAACATTGCGGTTTTCTTTTAATAGTTTGAAAAAGATTACAAGAGTGAATCACTAATCCCTAAAAACTTAGAGAAATTTTGTAATATATGTAATACTCGGATTCCTCTGCCCCAATCTGGGGAATGTGCGAAAATTACCAAAAACAGGCTATTGAAAACCAATGCCAGAGGCGTTATTGCTCTCTTTACACTCACTCTGATTTTGGGGCTTTTCCCTATATAAAACTAATTCAATGTAGGTAATGCGATCGCCCCAGTCCCCCAGTCCTATCAATAAGCATTCATGCCTACCCACTACCCCATCATTGCCCAATCTGGGGGATGTGCAAAAATCGCCCTAAAACAAGCTATTGAAAACCAGTGACAGAGCCGTTATTGCCGCCTTTACACTCACTTGAATTTTGGGGCATTTCCCTATATAAAATCAATTCAGTGTAGGTAATGCGATCGCCCCAGTCCCCCAGTCCTCTTAATGAGCATTCATGCCTACCCAATACCCCATCATTGCCCAATGTGGGGGATGTGCGAAAATCACCCAAAATAAGCTATTGAAACCCAGTGACAGAGCCGTTATTGCCGCCTTTACACTCACTTCGATTTTGGGGCTTTTCCCTATATAAATACAAATCAGTGTAAGTGTCAGATCACCAATATTTACTTAGTTATGAATTACACTTAATTAACACGCATCAAAATAAATTCTTTTATGAACGAAAATATAAGGCTTTTCACCCCTTTGATATTCTTGGCGGCTGGCTGCGGGTTGGCTGTTCTGATGCTCTTTGCGCCTGATGTTAACCAAGACGACAAGGTGAGCATTAGGGGAGCAATGAATTTGATTCTAGGGGCTGCTGCGGGTGCGCTTGTGCCTGGGTCATCAGCAGGAGCGATCGCTCCTTTCTCCAAGGTCGCTATTGGAAATATTGACAACAAGCAAGAAGGCGAAGGAGAGGACAAAGAAAAACCCAAGGTCTAGCAAGGGCTAGGGCGCTAGGACTGGCGGTACTTGTTCTGTATCGCCGTCACTGATTCGACCAGAGAGTTGTAGTCTTTGACTTTGATATTTAATAGCTTATTGCCCTTTTTTATAATCTCAATTGCCTCTGCATCTGGCGACTCTAATTCAAGCAATTTATTTTTTAGTGCCGATAATGCTTCTATAGAATCTTCTAGCCCAGGCATAAAAGCTTGTATTTTTGCTGCCAAAGATTCTATAGATAGTTTTAGAATTTCTTCATTAAATTGGTGATTCATATTAAAAAATAATATTATGTCTCAAAAATATGACAGCAAATTATTTTTGCGAGTATCTACTTTATCAGTAACTGCGTTGCTGGTAGTCGTTATTTTTAAAGACGGATTCTTAGTAATATATCATTTTTTTTCAAAAATTGACGCTTCCACTTTAATTAATTTGGCGATCGCTCTTGTGGCATTGTCGCTGACTTTATTCCAAATAATCCAAGCATCTCGAAGCAACACAGAGAATAGCGCTAAAGGTATAGTAGCTACTGTCAAAGAAGATATTGAGAATTTAGGTAAATGGCAAAATGAACGGGTTGAGGATCTAGAAGAAAAAATAATGGGGAGGCTAAACGCCATTGAAATAAAAGTTCAGCTTTTGGAAGGACTTTTTCAAGATATCAGCATTCGCCAGCGTACCCATGAATCACTGCCAGGGCATGAAAAACTTATAGACCAAACCGCAGACTTGGTGACGCGCATAGCTGAAGTTAAAGCACTCGTGATGGTTGTCCTAAGATATCGGGAATTGAATCATCTAGCAGGGTCAATAGATTCAACAGATTCAATAGAAGGGGGGCAAGATAGTTATGGCAAACACTGAAAAAAGAAAAACTGTATTTGGCTTTGGGCTTGCCCTTTCAAGCCTAATAATAGTTACCCTCATGTCGTACCGCAATCTTGCCGACCTTGAATCAATTAATTCTGACGTAGAAAATTCATACCAAATTGAAGACTTAATCAATGCCCTGACTTACCACATCGAGGAAGCTGAATCTGGGCAGCGCGGCTACCTCCTCACTTTTGAAGCAAAGAATCTGCTCTACCTAGATCAATACAATGTAGCTATAAAAAAAATAGAGCCAGATTTAAAGTTACTAAAAGAATTACTGTCTAGTGCCCCTGCACAGCAGCAAAAAATAACCAGTCTGGAACCTCTGATTAAAGCAAAGCTGGCGGAACTCAGCCAGACTATTGACTTGAGCAAGAAACATGGCATAGACGCTGCCCTTGATGTAGTCCTGAGCGATCGCGGCAAGAAACTTATGGGTATTATTCAGAATACAACTGCTGAGATAAAAAACTATGAGCATAACTTGCTTAAGCAGCGCACACTAGCATTAATTTCTCAAGAACAAAGAACGCTATGGATTCTTGTTATAGGGCGAATTATCGCATTTGCAATAGTTTGCACTGCTATATATTTGCTAAATGACGACTTAGACAGACGAGTGCAACTCGAAGCAGCCCTTGAGGAAACTAATAGGGGACTAGAAGAAAAAGTATTAGACCGTACAAAAAAACTTGAAATCGCCAGCAAATACAAAGACGAATTCCTGATTACGATATCTCATGAACTCCGCACGCCGCTTACTGCTATCCAGGGTTGGATCAGGTTATTGCAGTCCAAAGATTTTTCAGAAAAAGAAATAGCGGAGGCATATGAAATTATTGATCGCAATGGCAAGTCACTGGCGCGACTCATTGATGATATTTTAGATCTGTCGCGGATTATCAAAGGAAAAATGAGGCTAGTTTCTCAAAAAGTTGATTTAGTGGCAGCGATTAATATTGCAATAAATAATGTTCTCCCTGCCGCAGATAGCAAGAAAATTCATATCCAGTCTTTATTGGATTCTAGCGGTAGTCCGGTGTTCGGGGACAGCGATCGCCTCCAACAAATCTTCTGGAATATTCTCTCCAACTCTATCAAGTTCACC
>Ga0116229_10013162_pt1 | contig 11752 bp, 2 predicted proteins | sample S1TSphgellanicum_3_FD_87313 | JGI IMG/M metagenome (GOLD analysis project Ga0116229, IMG submission 87313) | Host-associated microbial communities from peat moss isolated from Minnesota, USA - S1T2_Fc - Sphagnum magellanicum MG | ecosystem: Host-associated > Plants > Peat moss > Unclassified... | reverse complement strand
ATTTAAAATGTTATGGGAGCACTATCTCAAGCTCTAGAAATCATCTTTGAAGTGCAAATGAAGAGGAGTAATGAAAAAATAGCAAGAAGAAAAATAAGCTTTTAAACTCACAAGACATTTTTTTTTCTTTTTTTCTTCCCTTTGGACCTTTCTTACTTTCAAATTTGGAAGCATGAAAATTCATTGAAATCACTATGGAAAAAAAAGGTGTTTTGCAACTAGCCTTGCAACTTAGTTTTTGAGTTGCAATGACCACTTGCAACTCATCGTACTTCTATGTTGTAAATGTTATTAAACAAATTGCATGAGGTACAAAAGTTGAAACTCACTATATATATGGTCCAATTCATTGCAACTTTGTCAAAACAATTTGTTTTCAACTATTATGCAACTCCATTACAACAACAACCATAATGTCATACTGACATTATTAATTTTCATTCATCCATTAAAATTTGATAAGTGGCATTATGAAGATTTTTGAATCTAAAAATGATTTTCTTTTTGAACTATTAATCTCCATTGTCTATTATGATTATTAATGATGGTCCAAGATTATGACATGTGGCACCATTTTTTTTTGCCACATGACATATTAATTGAATTTTGAATATATATATAATAACTAGGTAAGTTAGTACATAGCCATAGGTAGGTAGGTTGGTAGTTTTTAAGACCTACATACTTCCACTACATACCTATTTACCTACCTACCTACATAGGTAAGCAAATAGGTAAGAAAATACAAGACTCATGAATTAAAAAATAATCATGTAAATATTTTATTTTTATTTTATTTTATGTTTTGCCTTTAGGGGTTTTTCCTTTTGAGTTCATCCCAAAATGGTACATGTATTTTAATGTGAGAACATAAAAGAAAAATCCTTCCTTATATAGTTTGTGACATGGGATTCAAAAACAAAACATATGGGTCAAATCTTTTAATTGTTTTTTAGTTGCAAATTTAGCTGCAATTATAGAAAGATTTTCCCACATGCTTTGTGTTTGTTTTTCATTATGTAAGTCATACAATTAAATTAATAATTATCTAATACTTATATATGTGAACTAATTATTTCATATTTAATTATCTGAAATAGTGATTTAAATTAATTACTTTAGTTCAAATAATTAATTATGTGATTCTAAATAATTTATTATCAGATGGTTAATTATCTAAATTCATATAATTATTCAATTATTATCTAATTTTTAAAAATGTTACTAATTATTTGAATCAAGTTGATATATAATTCATATTAATAGTTAATTATCTAGTTTAATCAACATTTAACCATTAATAAATTATTGAAAAAAATCGTTATTAAAAATTAATAAATTAATATGAATTTGGGTAGTCAAGATATAAATAGGCATATCCATATGTACATTTGAATCAAATTTTTAATATAATATACACATTGCTTTGAATTTCACATTTAAATCAATTATATGTATTCCAATAATTAGTTTTAGTTTTTTTTGTTTGGTGATTTACCACCGAACTTCTACTTTTAAAAAATCGTGCCTACCAATATAAAAGGTGTTTTCATTTAAAATTGTCAAAAAGCAACAACATTTTTTTTTGGAGGGGGAAGGTGTCACCACATTTATGTTTAATAACTGCAATTTTAGAAGTCCTTAAAATAATGTCACTAACTTGACGAAATTTTTTTGGATTTGCTTAGGGATGTTCACCACATTAATTAGTTTGTTAATGAATTTAGATAATTAATGATGTGGTAATTATTGATGAAAAAGTAATTATTTTAATTATTTGGTTTAATTCATTATTAAATATCCCCAATTCAAATAAATATTTATTTGACAAGTAATTATTGTTCCTCTACATCCATATTAGTTGGTCTAATTATCATAATTAATTAATTAATTAATTATTAAATAATTTTATAAATTACACTTATTTATTTCAATTAATAGTCAATTATTTGGTATAATCAATAAATTCATAATAATTCAGTGTATTAAACACAATTAATATTTAATAATGAAATTAATAAAACAATGATTTTTTATAAAATCATACATGTGAATTTGTATCCTTGTTAAATTATAAGTTGTTACACAATAATCATAACATAGTTGAACAATAATAGTTCAGTAATGGTGCATAAATGATCCTATCAGTTGTATCAATGGAAATCACAATCGAAAACTAGTTGCAAATGTATCCCATAATGTGTGGCAAAAATATAGACATGTGACATGATTACATATATGTACATCGTACATTAGTTGTAACAAAGTTGTTACGTTAGTCGCACATTTATAACAATTTTAAAATAGTTGTCACATGCAACTATAATGCAAACATAGTTGACTACAAATGTATGTATGGTGGATATAAATTATCATATAAAAAACTCATTTTCAACTCATTTGTAATTATAATACAATTAAATAATTCTTGACTTGGCAATTTATTTATTAATTCTCCGTATTTCCAAGGGATAGTTGCATAATAGTTGTATTATGAAAGGGATAGTTACATAATTGTTGTAGGTAATGTGGTCACTAGTAGGAAACTCCCCCTTTTGCAACTACATTTTCAATCAGTGTTCAAATACAAACCAAATAAAAAACTGCACATAGTTTCAACTTGTTTTTTACAATATTTAACCAATAATGTTGACAAGTACAAGTCGAAAATGAAATTACAATTAAAAGTGTATTCTAGATGTCAACACCACAATAGTAGCTAGTATGTGCCACTATTTGCCAATTTAGTTGAAAATTGTTCTATCAATCTAATCAAAGGATGTTGTCAATTGCATTCAACTGGTAGATGAATTTCATACCTACTAATTTGGCATGATGTCACTCAAAGATATAATTATAATTTCAACTAGGTTGCAACAATGTAAGTTGAACATTTCGACTATGTTACAACTATGTAAATTGAACATTTGGTCAATTGTTTGGTGACATGTGGCACATCCACATCAATAGGCTAAGCCACATGGTGCCTAAACATAGGTTAAGTCTAAACTTAAACATAGGCCATTTAATTTAGGCTTAAGTTGTGTAAGTTAATCTAAACTTAGTTAGGCCTAGACTTAAACTAATAATCTACTTAGTTTAGGTCTAGTTATTTACCTTACTTACTTATATTATTCATCAACTATTTTTAATTGTATAGTTGTATAATTAAATAATTAAACATATTATCATTATTTATTGAACAATATGGTGATTAGTTAATTTTAAAAAATCAGCAATTAAATGTAATTATCTATTAAATTATTTATTATTTATTTACTGAATATTTTAAAATTTTCCAAATCCATTATAACTTCTTATTAGCATTTCAAAAAACAAAGAATTAACTCAAATATAAATATTTAGTAATAAAATCTAAATGATATTTTAATTAAATTAAGTATTAAAATTTTGTGATAATTAATAATTGGCTATAATTACAACAACAACATTAATAATGATATTGTAACTAGTAGTTAGGCTAGCTAGTTATTTAACTACTCTTATTCATATTTTTTATCTAACTTGTTGGAATTATTATGAACTAATTGAATAGATATTAAATTAAAAAATATAGAAAATATATTTTAAAGTATAATATTGTTAAATAAAAAAAAATATAATTATATAATAATTTTTAATGTATTTGCTAATTATTCTAATCATTATTTCAATTTAGCTATAAATAATAAAATATTTACAATAAAATGAAAAAAAGAAAAATGTATTGGAACTAATAGCCAACATTATTAAAATAAAAAATAAAATTCTAAAAAAATTAATTATGTATCATTACATAATATGTTGTAAACTAAAATTGACCTACACGGAAATAATAAATTACACATTTATTGAACATATTCCAAAAAAATATTAATTAAGTATTATTATGTTGTAAACTAAAATTGAATCTACGTAGAAATAATAAATTATGCATGTATTGAACATATACATTATGAAGTTGACTTATGTTTCAGAATTTCCTTAAAAATTATTTTCAAATTAAAGTGTAATATTTATATGCACAAAAACATTTCATGATACATAACCAAGAAACCATTCATATAATTTTTTTTAACATGTAGCTTAATAATTAGTGAATTTCAATTTTAATTCTAATAATATATTGAAAACATCATATGTATAAAAATGAATAAACTATAAATTTCCACAAAATTATCAATTATGTATCATCACTTTATTTGTTGTACACTAACATTTGATTTACAAAAAAATAATAAATTACATATATTGAACATACATTATTACAAACTCATATTTCAAAATTTCCTTAAATTTTATTTTGAAATTAAGTTAAAAATTTTATATGCATAGAAAACATTTGCATCATACATAGCCATTCATTTGATACAAAAAGAAAAATTACATGTAATTTAATTTATTTAATGAAGGTAGATTATTATTTTTTGGTTTTGTTTTATCATGTCAAGATTTCCCAAACCAAATTGTTTCATGCAATGCTATTGATGTCTTTGAAAAACTAACAATGAGTAGGGGTGCATGAACCTGGGTTGAATTTTTTTGAAACTATGATGCAAATGTTATTGATTATTGAACCATTTTCTTAGTAAACATTAATAAAAGCATAAATAAAAATTATATTTGAATACAAAGGTGCAGTTGGTGTTGTTGGAAAATAGTTATTGAGTCAAATTTAATGAAGTTTATTTCATAATTTTCATACTTGAGGTGTGGAAGATGTTAAATTTTGAATGAATTTTGTTGTTGAAAATACAAACAAATTATAAAAAATTGGGTTTAGAAGGGAAAATGAGTTGAATGTGTTTAAACTTGGGGCCAACAACACATGCTATGTTATCTATCCATGAAGGAAGGTAGTTGGTTTTGTTTTGTCATAATGATATCTCCTAAACCATAATGTTTTAGGTTGTGCTATGGAATTTATCATCAAAACAATTTCAATGAGTAGGGGTGCGCCAACTTGGTTTAGAATGTTTGGAGCTATAGTGTGTAATCTATTGATTATTGAACCATTTTTTCATTGAATTTTTAAAAAAAAACTAAGATTGAAAGCTATATTGAAATTAGGGGGTGTTTTTGGTATTGTTGGAAAACAGTATTGTTGTTGGAAATTCAAACAAATTGCAAAAAAGGAATTTGGAAAGAAAATTCAATTGAGTGCATTCAAACTTGGCCCATTGACATAGGGTACATTAGTGTTTAATGACTATTAATCATAAATTTTAAACAAATTACAAGATATCATGTGTATAAAAATGAATAAACATTAGAGTTGCACAATATTATTAATTACGTATCATTATTTCATATGTTATAATGATCTACATAAAAATAATAAATTACATGTATATCGAACATAAACATTATTATTAACATATATTTTAGATTTTTCTTAAACTTAAAAAAATTTCCTTAAATTTTATTTTGAAATTAAAGTTTAATATTTATATTTTAAAAATTAATTTATATAAATAAAATTTACATGTAAGTTAATGTTATCATAATTTTAAATAAATATTAAAATTAAAGTTGCATGTTAATTGTTTAACCTACTTGAAAGAAATAGTTGCAACAAAGTTGCAAATAAGATTACATTTCATCCATCCGTTAATACATTTTATCATCCATATATGTTTGTTGATGGTGTCACCAAAATAGTTGAACATGTGCCAACTAAAGAACCTTAGATGCCAAGAATATTTTGAAATGGCCTTTTAGTTGAAAAATGTTTCAAATTATTTACCAACATAGTTGGGCATTCAATTTCGAGACATTGTTGATGCCATGAATATTTGGCAAATGACCACTAGGTTGAAAAATGCTTTCAACTATATACCACTATAGTAGACAAGTTGACTTAATTAGTAATTTCCATAATTTTATTTTAAAATTAAAAAACTCCTAGTTGCAAATGTTATGTAATTGAAAACTTTTGGTTAAAAAAGGGGGATTTTCTACTAGTGATTTTGGTGGACACAATTTTTCATAGTGAATCATTATATTAATGGCATAGAAACATTAAATGTTTTTTGTTAAGCCACAACACAATGAAGAAAAAGTTGTAACTTCATACATATAAGGAGTTTGTCATGGGAGGTAGTTTCCCCATGTCATAGTTTTGACATTATCATGGCTTGTGGCTTCCTCCTAAATGTATGTAACAACACACTTTGATTTCAATGGACTAGTGCAAATGGGAAGGAATAAGAAAGCAAGACAAATGAGCAAGTGCACATAGTGGATAGTAAATTATAGTCTTGGGAATGGATATGTGATTGTCATGCCCGTATGCATGGCCTCATACATGACGGCCGGTTATGGGCATGCCAATCATGCATTTTAGGGTTAATATATGCTCTTAAGGTCAATGTACATTCTTAGATTATTGTACGCTATTAGGTGTTTTAGGGTTTCAGCTTGTTGGCGGATATATAAAAGGTTAAGTTTTTTCCCTTTTTTTGTTAATTTTTCTAGAATTCCTTTGTCAGGGAGAGTTTCCTCCATAATTAGATTGGATTTCTAGATGCTCACAGTGGCTAATACACGGCCATCATTTACATACACTACGTTTTCTTTCCTTCTTTGCAATTTAATTTTTAAAAAACTGTTTTTTGTTGCTTAATGTTGAAAGCAACAAATTTTTCTTAGTTTTGAGTTTCCTGGGTTTTTTTGCTTGCTAGTTTCTTGTGTTTTTGAATTACTACTACTTTTCTTTTTTGCTCTTGTATTGTAACTACAACAAGAACAACATCAACCATAACTAACAGCAGCGCAAGCAAAGGAGAAAAGACATCGAAAACAAGCTACAAGCTATGATATTTTGAGTTCCAGAGGGAGGGAGGAGCGAGTAGCTCCAAAGCTTGTTTTGCATAAGTTTTGAGGTTAGCATTTGGGTTGTGCATTCATGTGTGTTTTTAAGCTTGTAGTCATGCACTAAATAGCCCTTGTACTAACTTTGGAAAAAGAAGAAAAAGAAGAGAATAATTTTTAAAAAACACAAAGTAGAAGAAAAAAAAATCTATTTTCTCTTTTGCACACCATTACTACAAAGCTCATAGATGTTCCCAAATCTGGACCGCTTTGCAGCGTTGCCGTTGATGTAATTCATTGCAATCGTAATCCGTTCCATTCTATTGTTCTATTGTGTTGTTTCGTTGCACTATTCGTCCTTATTTTGTTGGATGTTTGTTGTCATTCCGTTCAACTTTCGTCCTACATTCGTTCGATGTTTGTGCGATTTTTGTCTAACGTTTATGCGATTTCCATCCAATGTCCATGTGACTTTCGTCTGATGTCCGTGCGACTTTCGTCCGACATCTGTGTGACTTTCGTCTGACGTCCGTGGGACTTTCGTTTGACATCCATGGAACTTTCGTTTGATGTCCGTGCGACTTTCGTCCAACATCCGTGCGATTTCCGTGCGACATCCATCCCCATTCCGTGCGACTTCCGTGTGACATTCATCTCCATTCCATTCGATGTCCGTCTGATGTCTGTCTGACTTGTGTTCAATTTCCATACGACTTCCATTTGACGTTCATCCGACGTCTGTGCAACTTGTGTTCGGTTTCGCCCATCCGTTCGGCCTCTTCCATCCACCAACGTCTATCCATTGCTTTTCATATCCAATATCGTATTCCTCAAACCATATATAGTGCTTTGTATTACTACAAAATTTTGGGGCATGGGACAACACAATGTCCTTGGATGATGAGAACACTACCGCTCAGCCAAAACCAAGGTATTAGTTACGAAGTAACACATAATCGTTTGGGTCGATTTCTTTGAATTCACGATCTTGACAACGATACCATTGGGTATCTACAATGCCACCGTCATCCAATATAACTTTTACCAAGAATTCAAGTTTAGGTTACACTACATCAACGATACATTATAGTCCATTTATTTGGAGGGGTTAAGCGGCGGGGTATGCTTACTGCCACACCAGCTTTCACACCATCATTATATATTCCGTTGCAAGTCGTGACCTTTACACCCATATACACCATGGAACACTAGAAGAAAAACATGTATTTTCAACTACTCTTTGTGATTAAATTTTAGTCACAAGAGACATTTTGCAAGTAAAATCCTTTTAGTCGCCTAAGACAAATCACATGTGATAAACTAGTCACAAATGACAAAAGGTATTGTATGAAAGAAAAAATCAATAAATACATTTCATCCTTTGACTTCATTATATATGTATTGTCACATGCGATTAAGATGCAACTATTTTGGTCACAATTGAAGCAAATCATGTGCTGCCACGTGTCATAATGTATGATTATTTAAATTATTATTATTATTATTCTTTTGAAATAATCTAGGACATTCAATTCAAATACTTGGATGATTTGATATTATGACACATGGCCCAATGTAAATATGCCACATGACATTAAAAAAAAATTGATTTAATAAAAATATTAATATTAGGTTGGTAGGTACCTAGGTAGGTACATAAATAGGTGCCTACAATCCTTACCTCCCTACCTACATACATACTAGTAGGTAGGTTTTACTTTCCTAGGCTAAATACCTACTCATATAGGTAGGTACTTGGGTAGGTAAGTACATAGGCCGACCTAGATGGATAGGTCAAACTAAGTACCTACCCAACTAGATAGATAAGTAGGTTTGGGGAGGTAAGTACTTTACAATTGTGCATAATTTTTTTTTTTTTTTTGGGTTGCGCCTTTTGATTAGCTCATCCCATGTGCACAAATTTTTTAATGTGAAATTGGATGGTCACACCCCCCCTTGTTTATATAGTGTTCAAAATAGGAATGAAGAACAAATAATATGGGATATGTTTTGAAGTTACAACTTCCTTACAAATTAAGTTGTAAATCCAAAACATTCTTCATGCCTTACTTTTTTAGTTTTTAGATTTTTAAACAATTCAAGTATTAGATAATTAGATCATCATTTAATTAATAATGATGAAACTTACATATATTTAAATTATAAACTATACAATACAAATATTCAGTATTCATTATCAATTATTTAAACAAGTAATAACTTTGTAATATTTAAGAAACTAGCTATCTAGTTACTCATAAGTTATTAATATTTAACTCATAAATAATAAAATATTAATAAAATATTTTATTACTTTTAAGAATCTGTTCGAATTATATATAATATAATTAATGTGAAATTAATTTAATGACTATAATTAAAACTAAAAATTTAAAATATTTATTTTAAAATTATAAATAATGAATTAACAATTTTTATTCGAAAGTAAATTCTTACATGAATTTTTTAAATTATTATTCAACTAATTACATTATTTATAGTATAATAACATTTAATGTTGTAAAAATGTTATAGGTCAAGTAATTTTTTTCTCTTGGTAATTATTAACTATAAATACAATAATTTGTTAAACATAACATTAAATTTCATAATTACTGTAAAATTACTATAAAACATTTATCATAGATGATTAATCACATAAAAATTTTTAAGATAATATTATTATATCTTAAATCCTGAAATTAAAATCAGTAAAATAATTATTTTATCTCCATTATAATTTTTCCAAAATTTTAATTCCGGTTTCAAGTTATAAATTAAGGAGTGTGAATAATTATGTTCAATTAGAAAATAATTATGCACATACTAAGTAATTTTTATCTGGAGTAAATACAATGATTTTAAAGTAATGTAACATTAATTTAATTAATTAATTTTTTCTAATATAAAAATATAATATACAAATCTATGTTATAACAATGATTATTTACTGTCACTTAGATTTAATAAACATAATCATTTATAAATATTTATAAAATTATTTATTATGGATAAAATTAGTAGAAATAACCCTTGAAAGTCAATCAATAATTTTTTGAATTAAAATATAAATTTCAGATTCCGAAATAGTAATTCAACATTCAAATATCAATTTTGAGATCAAATAAGTTTTTTGAAGTTAAATAACAAATTTGAGAATTGAAATGTTAATTTTCAGATTCAAATAATAATATTCAAAATTAAAATTTCCATTAATAATAATTAATAATTTTTTGAATTGAGATATTAATTTTGAGAATCCAAAATAATAATTTGGAATTCAAATTTGAACTTTCAAGTCAAATAATTTGTTAAAATTTAAATTTTAAACTTCAGAATTCAAATATCAAATTTCAGGTTCAAATGAAAATATTTAAAATCAATTTACCAATTTTTAAACTCAATAAATTATTTTAAATTGAAATAATAATTTTTAGATTTGAAAATAATAATTAGAATTCAAATATCAGTTTTTAGATCAAATAGGTTTTTTGAGTTTAAATAGAAAATTTCAGAATTGAAATGTTAATTTTTATATTCAAATAACAATATTCAAAATTAAAATGTCCATTTTTAGACTAAATTACTAATTTTCAGACTTGAAGTATTAATTTTGAGAATCCAAAATAATAATTTGGAATTTAAAATTCAGGTTCAAATCAAATGATTATATAAAATTTAAATGAAAATTTTTCAGAGCTGAAATATAAATTTTCATATTCACATAAAAGTATTGAAAATTTAAATGTCCATTTTTATGATCAATTAATAATTTTCTGAATTGAAATAATAATTTTTGGATTCAAAAATATTAATTTAGAATTGAAAATGAATTTTTAGATCAAATAAATCTTTTTGAATTGAAATTGAAAATATCATATTCAAATCAAAATTTTCAAGTTGAAATATTGTTTTTAATAATTGGAATGATAATTTTCAGATTCAAATATGAAGTTACAAATTCTAATATATATATTTTAAAATTAAATAATAGTTTTCATAATTGAAATATATCAATTTTTAGATTTGAATAAAAAAATTCAAAGTTCAAATATTAATTTTGAGATTCATTATATGAACAATATACATATGTATGCATAATTTTCGTACATACATTAAAATACAACCTTATGTGATTGTAGAATATCTTTAAGATGTAACTAATTTGATGACTATTGTGACTAATGGGACATATGAACCTATTAATGGATGAAAATAAATGTAAAATTGATGCAACCAATAGGATGAAATTTTCTAATAATTGCATCATAGTTGTGAAAATGATCAAAATAGTTGAAGGTAGGTCTTGTAGTTACAAATATTTTCAAATCTAGTCGCAAATGACTACAAGTCGCATGTAATCGTAAATGGAATAGTTACATTTTGGCTGATTTCTACTAGTGAAAGTTAGTAGTTCTTTTGAGAGAATTAAGAAGTTCAGCAAAAGGCTAAATACCATTTTTTTGAGGGAATTCAAAGCAACTTTTTCAATTGTGGTTTATGAATTGGAGCTCAAGTATGGCACTAATCACACTGAGGCCCGTTATGTGCACTATGAGTATTGGATGTCTACAAGCAACATTTTCCGAAGATTTTGGATATCGCCTAAATCCCCAATCTAACTTATGCCACAGCCATCGCCATCGCCTCTTAAGCTGCACTGCAAGTTACCATTGCACATCATGGGATTATGCCCAATAATCTAGATTTGGTACCTATTTTAGTAAACCTTTCTTTTCAACAACTCATGGTTGCACCATCAATGCACCATCTTTTATTGATCTAGTGGGGGAATTCTTTCGAATTTTTGAGCTAGATTCACTAGTAGAAATCAGCCAAAATGTAACCAGTCAATTTACGACTACATGCGACTTATAGTCGTTTGCGACTAGATTTGAGAATATTTGCAACTACAAGACCAACTTTCAACTATTTTGGT
>Ga0116229_10013161_pt1 | contig 11754 bp, 10 predicted proteins | sample S1TSphgellanicum_3_FD_87313 | JGI IMG/M metagenome (GOLD analysis project Ga0116229, IMG submission 87313) | Host-associated microbial communities from peat moss isolated from Minnesota, USA - S1T2_Fc - Sphagnum magellanicum MG | ecosystem: Host-associated > Plants > Peat moss > Unclassified... | reverse complement strand
TCGACCACCCGTTGGAGTCCTCCGGCGACATGAGCTACGACGCGCCCGACCGGCTGGAGAAGCGCACCCTGAAACCGCGCGCCGAGACCCTGTTGCTCGACGGCGGCGTGCTGACCGTCGAGCGCGGCCACGGCAAGCGTGTGGTGGATATGCACGCCTACCCGCAAATTCAGCCCCTCGTGGAGAGCATCCGCGCCACCTTGGCGGGGGATCGCGGCGCCCTCGAGCGGGTATTCCATGTCGAATTCACGGGCAGTGTGCAGCACTGGAATCTCTCGTTGGTGCCGCTCGACGCCACGGTGGCGCAGGACATCGCCCAGGTGGACATCGTCGGCGCGCAAGATGAGCTGCGCCGGGTCGAGATTCGCCAGCCCGACGGGGACAGATCGCTGATGACACTGCGGCCCAGCGCCGCGCCATGAACTCGCGCACCGGCGTGATCGCGCTCTGGCTGTGCGTCATTGCGGTGGCGGCCCTGGTCGTGGCGCGTGCGCGCTACATCACGGATCTATCGGCTTTCTTGCCGGCCAAGCCGACACCGGTGCAGCAACTGCTGGTGGATCAGCTGCGCGACGGACCGGCCTCGCGCCTGATTCTGATCGCGATCGAAGGCGGAGCGGCGGCCGAGCGCGCGCGGGTCTGCATCGACTTGGCGCAGCGCCTGCGTCTCGACGGTCGATTCGCAAACGTCGAGGATGGTGAGCCGGTGAGCGCCGAACCCAGCGCGGCATTCTTGTTACAGCACAGGTATCTGCTCAGCGATTCGGTCGACGCGGCGCATTTCTCCGCCGCCGGCCTGCACTCGGCCATCGAGGAGTCGCTCGACCAGCTGGCCTCGCCTTCGGGTCTATTGCTCAAGTCGCTGTTTCCGAGCGACCCGACCGGCGAGATGCGGCACATCCTCGATCAGCTGCAGCGCATGCCGGCGCCCGTTACCCGCGACGGCGTCTGGGTGTCCGCCGACGGCGGCCGCGCACTGGCGGTGGCGCAAACCGCGGCGCCGGGCTCCGACACCGATGCACAAGAACGCGCGCTCGCCGCGATTCGTGCGGCGTTCGCGGCCGCGGTGCACGAATCGGCCGCGGTGCACGAATCGGCCGCGGTGCACGAATCGGCCGCGGTGCACGAATCGGTCGCGCAACCGGTACGGCTGCGATTGAGCGGCCCCGGCGTCTTCGCGGTTGCGGCACGTGCCAAGATCAAGAACGCCGCCGTCAGGCTCTCGATCGTGAGCAGCGTATTGGTGGTCGCGCTGTTGTTCGCCGCCTACCGCTCGCCGTCGGCACTGGCATTGGGACTGCTGCCGGTCGGCACCGGCGCCGCCGTCGGCATCGCCGCGGTCGCGCTCGGCTTCGGCGCCGTGCATGGCATTACCCTGGGCTTCGGCATCACCCTGATCGGCGAAGCGGTGGATTATTCGATCTATTTTTTCGTGCAGTCGCGCCGCAATCCGCGGGACGGCGGCGACGGCCCAGATGTCCTTCGCGAGGACCCCCGCTGGCGGCAGCGCTGGTGGCCCACCATCCGCTTAGGGATGCTCACTTCGGTGTGCGGCTTCGCCTCGCTGCTGCCGTCCGGATTTCCCGGTCTCGCGCAGCTCGGGCTGTACTCCATCAGCGGCTTGCTCGCCGCGGCGTTGGTGACGCGCCATGTGTTGCCCGCGCTATTGCCTAGGGGCTTCACGATTCACGACGTCGCGCCGCTCGGCGCCGCGGTCGGCCGATGGCTGCAACCGGTGCGGCGGCTGCCGGCCTCGGGAGTCGCGGCCGCGGGCGCGGTCCTCGCGCTCGTCGCGCTCGCCCTGCTGTACCGGCATCTGGGCACCTTATGGAACCGCGAGCTCTCCAGTTTGAGTCCCATCTCCGTCGATGAGCAGCGCTATGACGAGAGATTACGCGCCGATTTGGGCGCCGCCGATGTCCGGGATCTCGTCATCGTCACGGGGCCGACGCTCGAATTCGTGCTGCGCGGCGCCGAGCGCGCCGCGCGGGTGCTCGGGCCCCTGGTCGATGCCGCAGCGATCGGCGGTTTTGACAGTCCGGCGAATTATCTGCCGAGCCTCGCGACCCAAACGGCGCGCCGCGACAGCCTGCCGGGAGCGGCCGAACTGCGCGAGAATCTGCGCCGCGCCACCGCCGGCCTGCCGGTGCGGAGCGATCGTCTGCAGCCGTTCTTGGACGCGGTCGAGACGGCGCGGCAAGCGCCTTTGGTCACGGCGCAGGATTTGCAGGGTACCTCGTTGCGCTCCGGCTTCGATGCGCTGATATTGCACCAGCACAGCCGCTGGAATGCGCTGCTGCCGCTGCACGGCGCGCACACAGGGGTGCTCGACACGGCGCGGGTCGCTGCCGCCCTGAGCGCCGCCCATCTGGACGAAGCCCGCCTGCTCGACCTCAAGCAAGAATCCGACGCGCTATATTCAAGCTATTTGCACGAGGCGATCAAACTATCCCTGGCGGGCTTCGCGGGCATCATCGTGCTGCTCGCCGTGGCGTTGCGGTCCGCCGCGCGCGTCGCGCGCGTCTTGGCGCCGCTCGCACTGTCGGTACTCTGTGTGGCGGCCGTTCTCGCGTGTAGCGGCGTCTCGCTCACCATCCTGCACTTGATCGGCCTGCTGCTCATCGTTGCCGTCGGCTCGAACTACGCCTTGTTCTTCGACCGGCAGTCCCGGCTGCAAGAGGCCGGCAGCGAAGCGCTGACCCTCGCCTCATTGATCATTGCGAACGCCGGCACGGTGATCGGCTTTGGGTTGCTGGCCTTTTCGAGAGTTCCGGTTCTGGTGGCTTTGGGCACCACGGTTGCGCCGGGCGCCCTCCTGGCGCTGATCTTCGCGGCTCTGATGTCGCCGGCGGAACCTCGTCAGGCGAGGAGCTGAATGCGCAGTCTCTTGATGCCCGCTAGCGCGGGCGCCACGGCGCCCGTCCAAATGGTATGGCTGCCGGGGGCCTACAACACCGCGGTGGAGTTTCTCGACGCCGGTTTCCCGGCGGCCGTGCGGGCGCGCCGTTTGGCCCTCGATCTGGCCTTCATCGACTTGGAAATGCAGCATCTCGGCGATCGGGACGCGGTGGCGCAGCTGCGGTCCGATGTCGTGCTGCCGGCGCGTGCGGCGGGCGTGACGATCTGGCTGGCGGGCATCTCCCTCGGAGGATTCATTGCACTGGACTACGCCGCCTCGCATCCCGGCGAAGTCGATGGATTGTGTCTGCTCGCCCCTTATCTCGGCAGCCGCCTGCTGACCGCCGAAATCGCCGCGGCGGGCGGCTTCGAGCGCTGGGAGCCCGGCGAACTTGCGGAAACCGACGCAGACCATCGAATATGGCGCTATATCAAGACGCGTCCGGCGCACGATGTCCCCCTGTACCTGGGGTTCGGCCGCGAGGATCGATTTTCGGCGGCGCATCGACTGCTCGCCGCGACGCTGCCCGCGGACTCGGTGAATGCGATCGCCGGCGGCCATGAATGGCGCACCTGGTCGGCGCTGTGGGAGACTTTTTTGGACTCGCGCTTTTCATGAAACCGCCACCGCCACCGCCGCGATGGACGCCTTCGCCGCTGCTGTATGCGAGCGCCGCGCTGCATCTGGGCGCGGTCGCCGCGGTGCTGGCGCGGCCACGCGTGTGGCCCGTCGCGCTCGGTGCCGTCGTCGCGAATCATGTGGCCCTCACCGCGGCCGGACTGTGGCCGCGCAGCCGGCTGCTCGGTCCGAACTGGGTTCGCTTGCCCGATCGACGGGGAGAGACCCAGGGAGAGCCGCCAGCAGCGCCGGCGAGAATCGCCCTCACCATCGATGACGGCCCGGACCCCGAGGTCACGCCTGAAGTCCTCGCCCAGCTCGCCCGCCACGGCGCACACGCGACGTTCTTCTGTGTGGGTGAACGGGTGGAGCGTTTTGCGGACCTGGCGCGGGAGATCGTGCGCCGCGGCCACTCGATCGAAAATCACAGCCAGCGGCATCGCCATGATTTCTCCCTGCTGGGCCCACGCGGAATGCGCGCGGAGATTGCCCGTGCCCAAGAGGTCATCGACCGGGTCACCGGCAGCAGCCCGCGCTTCTTTCGCGCCCCGGCGGGCTTGCGCAATCCGTTTCTGGAGCCCGTCTTGGCGCATCTCGGGCTGCGGCTGGCGAGCTGGACGCGGCGCGGCTTCGACACCGTCAACGGCGACGCGGATGCGGTGTACCGGCGCTTGGCGAACCCCTTGCGCGGCAACGATATCCTGCTGCTGCACGATGGCAATGCGGCGCGCGCGCCTAACGGCAACCCCGTGATACTGGAGGTGCTGCCGCGCCTGCTCGATACCATCGCGGCGAATCGCTTGCGCACCGTCACCCTGCGCTCGGCGCTACCGGGATGAAACCGCTGTTGCTCAGCAAATTCACCGCGACCAGCTGCATCGGCCGGGGCGTGACCGCCACCTTGCGAGGCCTCATCGAGCAGCGCAGCGGCCTTGTGGGCTGCGATTTCGAGACGGTGGACCTCGATACCTACATCGGCCGGGTGGCGGGCGTCGATGCCCAGCCGTTGCCTGAGAATCTGCGTCATTTCGACTGCCGCAACAACCGCCTTGCCGAGCTCGCGTTGCAACAGGATGACTTCCTCGAGGCGCTCGAGCGCACCGTGGAGCGCTACGGCCGCGGGCGCGTCGGGGTGTTTCTCGGCACCAGCACGGCCGGCATTCTGGAAACCGAGGTCGCCTATCGCGCTCGTGATCCGGTGAGCGGCGCCCTGCCCTCGGACTTCGAGTACCGGAGCGCGCACAATACGTTTTCCGTGGCCGACTACGTGCGTCGGCGCTGCGGCCTCGAGGGCCCCGCGGCCGTCGTCTCCTGCGCCTGCGCGTCCAGCGCCAAGGTGTTCGGCTCGGCCCGGCGCATGCTCGAGGCGGGTCTCATCGATGCGGCATTGGTGGGCGGTGTGGATTCCCTGTGTCTTACCACTCTGTATGGCTTTCACAGCTTGCAGCTCACATCGACGCAGCCCTGCCGCCCCTTCGATGTGGCACGCGACGGCATCTCGATCGGCGAAGCGGCGGCCTTTGCGCTGCTCGAACGCTGTCCTCAGGGGTTCGATGGCGACTCAGTGCTGCTCTTAGGGGTGGGTGAATCGAGCGACGCTCACCACATGTCGGCGCCGCATCCGGAAGGCGTGGGCGCAAGCCGCGCCATGCGGGCGGCATTGACCTCAGCGGCGCTCGAACCCGGCGACATCGACTACATCAACCTGCATGGCACGGCTACGCCGAGCAACGACCGCTCCGAAAGCCGGGCCGTGACCAGCGTGTTCGGTCCGGCGACGCCCTGCAGTTCGACCAAGGGCGCCACCGGCCACACCTTGGGCGCCGCCGGCGCGCTCGAAGCCGTCATCAGCGTCCTCGCCATCGAGCATGGCCTGATGCCGGGTGGGGTTCGAACCAGCAGCATCGATCCGACTCTCGGCGCACTCTATATAACGGACAATCGACGCACCCCGGTCGCGCGCGTGCTGAGCAATTCCTTTGGCTTCGGCGGCACCAACTGCAGCCTGATATTCGGTCGTGCGGGATGACCCTGGGGGCGTACCTCGATGGCATCGGCGTCCTCGGGCCGGCCTTGAATGATTGGCCCGATACGGCCGCCGTGCTGCTCGGGCGCGAGGCCTACCGGCCCGCGGCGACCACGCTGCCGGTGCCCGCCATCCTGCCGGCGGCGGAGCGCCGTCGCAGCGGCCGGGTGGTGAAACTCGCGCTCAGCGTGGCATTGGAAGCCACCGCGCGAGCGGGCGCCGACCCGGCAACATTGGCCAGCGTTTTCTCCTCCTCCGGCGGCGACGGACACAACTGTCACGAGATCTGCCAGGCGCTGTCGCTCGCGGGCCGTGAAATATCGCCGACGCGCTTCGCCAATTCGGTGCACAACGCCGCCGCGGGTTATTGGAGCATCGCGACGGGCGCCGTCGCCGAATCGAACGTGCTGTGCGCGTTCGACGCGAGCTTCGCTGCGGGCTTGCTGGAAGCCCTGGCCCAGGTGGTGGTGGACGGCGCACCGGTACTGCTGGTCGCGTATGACTGCGACTATCCCCAGCCGCTGCGTGCCGTGCGCCCCATCCCCGACGCTTTCGGTGTGGCTCTGGTGCTCCGCGCGGAACGCGGTCCGCGCTCGCGCGCGCGCTTGGACGCCGCGCTCACCACGGAAACCTTTGAGCGTATGCATGATCCGGCGCTCGAGGAGTTGCGCGGCGCCATACCCGCTGCGCGCTGCCTGCCGCTGCTCGCCTTGCTGGCGACCGGCCGGAGCGGCCGCACCACGCTCGAGTATCTCGATGGTTTGCGCATGAGCGTTGAGATCGAGCCATGCGCTTAGACCGGGCGTGGATCGAGGCGCACATTCCGCATGCCGGCCGGATGTGCCTGCTCGATGAGGTCGTGGAATGGACCGCGCAACACGTCCGCTGCCGCAGCGGCACTCATCGCCTGCCCGACCATCCGCTGCGCTCGCAGGGCCGATTGGGCATCGGCTGCGGCATCGAGTACGCGGCGCAGGCAATGGCCGTGCACGGCGCGCTTGCCGGTGGCGCGGCGGCCGCCGAGGCGCCGCGCGCCCGCGCCAACGTGGGGTTTCTTGCCAGCCTGCGCGATGTTCGTGTGCACGCGCTGCGGCTCGACGACATCGCATCCGATCTGTACTGCGAGGCCACGTGCTTCGCGGGGAATCGGGTCACGGCACTGTACGATTTCGCGTTGTGGTCCGACGCGCGGCAACTGTTGAGCGGCCGCGCGTCGGTGGTACTCGACGCGGACCCGCGGTGGAGCCCTTGAACAAACCAGTGATCCGCGCATTGGTGACCGGCGGCAGTGGCGGCATCGGAGCCGCGATCTGCCGGCGCCTGGGCGCCGCCGGACATTACGTCTACGTCCATGCGCACCGCGGCACCGCGGCCGCGGCCGCGGTGGTGGGCGACATCGAGGCGGCGGGGGGACATGCGGCGGCCGTGCATTTCGACGTGACCGACGCCGCGGCCACGCGCGCCGCCGTCGAGTCGCTGCTCGAGACCGGGCCCGTGCAGATCCTCGTGAACAATGCCGGCATCCACGACGATGCGGTGTTTCCGGGAATGACCTCCGCGCAATGGAATCGCGTCATCGACGTGGCGGTGAACGGCTTCTACAACGTCACGCAACCACTCATCCTGCCGATGATTCGCACGCGCTGGGGACGCATCATCAGTATTTCCTCCATCTCGGGGCTCATCGGCAATCGCGGCCAGGTGAACTACGCCGCGGCCAAGGGTGCGCTCAATGCCGCCACCAAGGCATTGAGTCTCGAGGTGGCGAGCCGCGGCATCACCGTCAATGCGGTCGCGCCCGGCATCATTGCCACCGCTATGAGCGGTTCGAGCTTCGATGCCGCCGCGATCGCGCAACTCGTGCCGATGAAACGTGCCGGAACGGCCGAAGAAGTGGCGAGCCTGGTGGGTTTTCTCGCCTCCGAAGAGGCCGCATACATCAGCGGCCAGATCATCTCCATCAATGGAGGAATGATCTAACTTGAGCGCACCCGCCGGCGTGGCCACCGTGTCCGCACACAGGAATGAACTGCTGCTGTACTTCACGCTGCTGCAACTGACTCTCATCATCCTCGCGGGCCGGATCGGCGGTTCGCTCGCCCGAAGCCTCGGCCAGTCGGCCGCGGTCGGCGAGATCGTCATCGGCATATTGCTCGGACCCTCGTTGTTCGGGTGGCTGGCGCCGCGCGCGTTCGATTACGTATTTCATTCCGCGCCGCCGGAGCCGCTGACCATCCTGTCGAATATCGGCCTGGTATTGCTGATGTTCCAGATCGGGCTGGAGTTCGATTTCGCGCACCTGACGGAACGCGCGAACCGGGCGGCGGTGCTGCGCGTGTCCATCTCTTGTCTCGCGCTGCCCTTTATCTGCGGCTTCGCCTTAGGCTACATGCTGGCCGCGAACGATCCGGTGGGCACGGCGCTCGGTACGGTGCGCGGCGCAGCCGGTGGCTCTGCCGCTACGCGCATCGACACGGCGCTGTTCGTGGCGACCGCCTTCTCCATCACCGCGCTGCCGATTCTGGGACGCATCATGATCGACTTCAATTTGACGCGCACCCGCTTGGGCGTCATTGCGATCAGCTCGGCCGCCGTCAACGATGTGGTCGGCTGGCTGCTGCTCGCGCTGATCACCACTCTCGCCGTGAGTGATTTCGATGCCGGCCGGTTTGCGCTGCGGGTCACGCTGGTCGCGGCATTCGGCGGGGCCAGCGCCAAGATCTTGCGGCCGCTGCTCAAGCGGGCGATCGCCCGGACACACCCTCGGGACGGCAAGATGTCCGCCGACCTGCTCGGCGGATTGCTGGCGGTGATTTTCATGGCCGCCATGACGACCTATCAAATCGGTATTTTCGCGATCTTCGGCGGCTTCATGATGGGCGTGATCCTGTACGACGAGCGCGAATTGGTCGCGGCCTGGCGCGGCCGCGTCGGCGACTTCGTGACGGTGTTTTTTCTGCCGATCTTTTTCACTTACACGGGTCTGCGCACGTCGATCGGCAGCCTCGATACCTTGGCCGACTGGGCTTGGTGCCTCGCCGTGGTCGGCACGGCGAGCATCGCCAAACTGGCGGGCGCCTACCTTGCGGCGCGCCGCTCCGGCTTCAACCACCCGGAATCCGCCATCATCGGATTCATGATGAATACGCGCGCGCTGATGGAACTCATCGTGATCAACGTCGGCCTCGATTTGGGCGTGATATCCGCCAAGGTGTTCACGATGCTGGTCATCATGGCGATCTTCAGCACCGTGATCACGACGCCGGCGCTGCGGCACTACCTGCCGCGAGCGGACTCGAAGAGAGTTCACGAGCTCTCCGGATAATCGAATTGAACGTTGCGCTTAACGACCAAAAGGTAACCAGCCGACCGCGGTGAGTCAACGCTGACGACACACCGACCTCAGGCAGGCACGGGCTTGTACCGCGACGCCAGAAGCCCGGTGGCTTCGGCAAGATCGATCTCGGCCACCAGCAGCCCCGGCTGGTCATAGGGCTGATAACACAACACCGTTCCGTCCGGCTTGATCACCGCCGAGGTGGTCGGCGACCCATCGCCGGCGCAGTTGGCGGTGACGATGAAACAGGTATTCTCGGCCGCGCGGCACAGCATCGATTTCTCGTGAAATGAATTCGACGGTTCGGCATAACTGCGGGGCCGGTAAGGCGGAGACCCGCCCGGGCCGTAAGCGTCGCGTTCGGCTTCGCTCAAGTGCGGGTGAAACACCACCTGGGCGCCGCGCACAGCGGACCATCGCACCGTTTCGGGATAACGGAAGCCTTCGTGGCAGATCGAAATCCCGAATTTCAGCGGTCCCGCCTCAAATAGGTGCCGTTCGAAACCCGCCGCGTAGGTCGCGTCCTCGGACGGATCGAGCTGAACCTTGTCCTGGAAGCCGGCCACGCTGCCGTCGCGATCGATCACCAGCGCCGAGATGCGCAAATCACCGTTGACCACGCGCTCGGTGCCGAGGACGACACCCACATTGGCCTGGCGCGCCGCCGCGGCAAGGGTCGCCCATGCGCGCTCGAGAAAGACCGGGTCGGGCGGGGGAATGACCCTTCCAAAACCTCGGTACCCCGGAACGTAGGCTTCGGGAAAGCAGATGATATCCGCGCCTTCGATGCCCGCTTGCCGGATGGCCTGCGAAGCCAGCAGCACGGAATCCTCGGGCGTCGGCGGAAAGCGGATATTGGCGACTGCGATTCGCATGACCGTCATGGAAGCAAACCCTCGTTAGTGCAGTTTTCCGCGCCAGCTCACGCGGATGACTCCGACCAGGATGCAGATGATCGCGGGCCAAAACGTGAATACGGCCAGCAACCCCGGCCCGACAGGATTCGGATTCGGATCGGGCCACAATCCCAGTTCCGCCGCCGCGCCGATGAACGCCAGCGGGCCGCTGCCGATTACGAGTAAGGCGACCCCGACTCGTATCCATGTCGATTTGAAGTAGGCGCGCATGCCGGGTAAACCGCTTTCCAGTTTCAATAGCATCACCACATTCGAATCGCGACGACTATCAGTCCAACCAACAGCAGGACTCCCAATACTCGCAGCACCCACGCGATCGCCTGGGCACCCCGGACGATTTCCTCCTCCTCCACGTTACCTCTTCCGCGCGGTATCCACCGCTTGCAGCGGCCGATCTTCGATGACGCGCATGACCTCGGAGCAATACACTGCGTCGTGATTCAGCGGCGGACCTCCGCCGGGCGGCGGATCGCAATCTCGAAGCGCGCCCGCGAGCTCTTGGATACTCATCGCCGAGACGGTGGCGTGGAGTGTCGATGTGCTCTGCTCGGCACGCCTCGTTTTCAGGTACCCGTCGCCGATCACGGTGCCTCCCAATACCACGACTCCGATCACCGCCAGGGATTGCAATGCTTTGTTCAAGATCCTGCGCGCACCGCCTACTTCAAGTATTTATCGAACCACGCCAGCGTGCGTCGCAGCGCATCCGTGATGTGTTCCGGATCCCGCAACCCGTGGCCCTCGCCCGGATAGATCATGATGGAGGTCGGAACCTTCATCGCCTGCAGCGCATGCCAGAACTCCTGGGTTTGCGGCGACGGACATTCGATGTCGCGCTCGCCGACGTACTCGAAGGTCGGCGTCTTCACCTGCTTGATGAAATTGATGGCCGATGATTGCGCGTAGATGCCGGGATCGTCGTACACCGACGCGCCGAAGTACGGCAGCATCCAGGCGTCGATGCCGTTCTCGCCGTAGTAGGACAGCCAATCGCTGATGCCGGCCGCGGCCACCGCCGCTTTGAACCGATCGGTCTGGGTCACCGCCCACATCGTCATGAAACCGCCGTAGCTGCCGCCGGTGATGCCGAGCCGGCCGAGGTCGATGGGTGCGGCCTTGGCCGCCGCATCGATGCCGGACAAAATGTCCCGCAAGTCGCCGTGACCGAAATCACGCACATTGGCCTGGGTGAATCGCTCGCCCTGCCCATAGCTGCCGCGAGGATTGGGCCGAAAGATCGCGTAGCCATGCGTGAGCAGAGTGCTCACCAGGCCCGGGCCGCCGAAGGAGGGGACCACGGCGGCGGCGGGTCCGCCATGCACGATGGTGATCAGCGGCAGCTTTGCCGAAGAATCCGCTGCCGCTTGCAGCGGGAGAAACAGCCACCCCTGCACATCGAATCCATCGCTCTTCCACCACAGACTGCGCACCGTGGCCGGCAGCGCCAATCCCGCATTGTTGTTGGTGACATCGCGCCAGTGCCCGATCTTGCCCACCGCTATCGCCGGCGGTTGCGTGAACGATTCGTGGTCCGCTGCGGTCACTCCCGACGGGCAGGCCAGGGCCGCGCCACCGCCGCCGAATCCAAACGATTCCGAGCCGCTCCACAAAACGCGGGCTGCTGTCGGCAGGTGTCCCGGTCCCACCGGACCCAAATCGACGATCTGGTCGCGGTCGCCCGCCAATAGACGCGCTAGCAAGTGCCCATCGCAGCCCCAGGCGAGTGCGGTAGCCGATGCACCCATGCCGGGCGTGACATCGACGGCCGACCCACCCTCCAGGGGCACCGTGTACACATCCCCGCCGGTCGAGCCGAAGTCGCTCATGATTCCCGCGATGAACGCCACCGTCGAGCCATCGCGCGACACCGTCGGTGCGGCGATCTGCTGGCGAATGTCGGCCGGACCGAAGAGCACCCGTGCTTGCGGCTCCCCGCTCGAGAATGCGTACAGCTTGG
>Ga0116229_10013160_pt1 | contig 11754 bp, 10 predicted proteins | sample S1TSphgellanicum_3_FD_87313 | JGI IMG/M metagenome (GOLD analysis project Ga0116229, IMG submission 87313) | Host-associated microbial communities from peat moss isolated from Minnesota, USA - S1T2_Fc - Sphagnum magellanicum MG | ecosystem: Host-associated > Plants > Peat moss > Unclassified... | reverse complement strand
TCCACTCGTGACTACTGACTACCGCCTTGAAGTTACTAGACGGGCGTGTAATGAGTGTAATGTACTTGAAACGGGAAAAAGTCCCGTTTCAAGTTGTTTACCTTGTACGCATAGTCAAAATGCTGGTCATTAATTGACAAGCGAAAATTTTACGTGCTGTTAGCGAAGCGGTAGCGAGGGACGAGCGTCAGGCGTGGCTTTAAGGCACTTCTCAGCACAACGCCATATTCTCAGAATTCAATAGTGACGCTCGAAGACTCGCTAACGCTTCGCTATCAGGTGTTATTATCGTACCTATTCAAGAGGTACGATGTCAATGGCTAAGCCAAATCTTTATATTACTTTTCGGGTAACACCAGAAGAAAAAGAAATACTGCAAAATTATTCTGAGCGAACTGGTAGGGCGCAAAGTGATGTATTAAGAGAGTTCATCCGCAATCTAGAAAAGAAAACCTCACGGCGTCCGCGCATGACGAGAGCGCGAGCTATCATCCCTTGCCTGAAGTACGGAGTACGGTGCTTACGCACCTGCTCCTCAAGGGTTTTCTGCATCTTTCTTATAAATTCTGAGTCTAATAGCTGAAGTCAGCTTCAGCCGACTAAAACGAAGTTGAATTGAGAAGTTGAATTGAGTTATTGAAATTGCATTTCGCTGTTTTTTGGGAAAAACGTCAAACCCTCCTTCTCACTGCCCCCTGCAAACTAGATGTGCAACAGCTTATTATTTCCTCTGCCACCAAAGAACTCCTGCTGTTATCAAGCCAACTAGGGGTAAAACCAATAAAGACAACAATGCTAAAAGACTGGCTTGCATTGTTGTGAGGTTAATGCGACGGTTTTTTGCTTCTTTAGGGCGAATTGAAAGGAGTTGCTGATCTTGCTGACTCAACCAAGTCACTGAGTTGAAGAACACATCTCCATTGAGCTGTTGTCCAAACAAGCCATCGGTGGCAAAATCTGAATTTCCTAAAACTACCATCCGTGACTCAGTGGTGGTCTGGGGGGAGGGGGAGAGGGGGGGAATGGGAGAGGGGGAGAGTGAGGGGGATGGTTTTGGCGTTGGCAATGCTGGTAAGGTTGGGCTAGCAAGGGTTGCGGTTTTTGGTGATGCTGTTGGTTTTGAGGGATTAGCAGCGCTTGTTGAAGGGTGAGAGATGTCGCGTAGTTTTCTCCTCAAAGCCACTCCCAAAGTCAGAGGACCTTTGCGATCGCGTCCTTCATGAAACTCCAATTTTTCGCTTTTTTGGTCGCTTTCTGCCCAGCTTTTAGGATAGGGTTTTGTGATCAGTAGGGGAGTAGCTTCTACACCAGCTATTGGATTAGTGTCTACTGCACGTGCCAGAGGATAAAAAGAAATGCCATTTTTAAAATCTTTGGTAATCGGATGTTTTCCATACTCTGTCACTACGGGAACCGCAGGACCAAGTGCCTCGATTCCAGCGACATCCACTGCCAAACGATTATCCAGCTTTACACCCCAATCAGCAAGCAAACTGTCAAGTTTGGGATCGGTGTTAGGATCAATCATCAGTAGTAAGTTACCACCCCGATTCAAATAATCTCGTAAGGCTGTCACCTCGCTGTCAAACAGCGCTCTTTCAGGACCAGCAACTACCACAACAGCAGCATCTTGGGGGACAGTTGACCTTTCTGCTAAATTCAGCGGTGAGGTAGTATAATTTTTGTCACCTAATCCCTGTACTGCTTGCGACATTGCATGCTCACCTGCTGCGAGTTGGTGTTCGCCGTGACCTTGGAGGAAGTAAACTTTAGGCTGGGTTGAACCTGTAATTTGTTGTAGACGACTAGTTAACTTTACTTCCGAGAGGCGATCGTTATCATTTACCACCTGCACCAATTGCCTTCTATCCTGAGATTCTAGGTAAACTTCGCCTCGGCTTTTGACACCAAACTTTTGTGCTAGTCCTGGTTTAGCTTGCGGATCGACATACTCAAACTTAAACTTTGAGCTTTGCTGCTGATAATTTTCAAGTAATCCCCGGTCTAGGGGATTTTGAGTACCATCAAATACCCACACCTTAACTGGCTGTTTTAAAGAATGCACTAATTCCCGTGACTGAGGAGCAAGAGTAAATAACCGAGTTTCTGTCAAGTCCCTGTGCAGGTGGTAGCGAGTCCCTAAAAAGTTGATTAACCCCAAAATCGCTAACACTGCCAAAGTTACGGCCAAGGCATTAGTACCAACTTTGGTGGAACGACGACCCCACCATTGACTCTGTTGGCTTTGCCAAACGACCCACAATCCAGCGATTGCACTTCCCACAATGATTAATGCTAACGGGATGTAACCCCAATTTTCTGACACAAACCCAGTCGTTAAGCCCGCAGCAATTAGGAACGGACCAAGCCAGAACAGATATTTCCAAAGTTTCTTTTTTGTCATTTGTCAATGGTCAATAGTCAATGGTCCATAGTCCATTATGAAGCGATCTGATTGGGTGAGAGAATACTGTTGACAAATTCACACCCCTGGGGTATAATATTTTTTGTAATGGGAATCTGTGCGCACATATATACTCGGATTAAAAAATTTAAATCTCAAACGAATTAAGGAACTTTCTGCTGAAGATTGCTACTGATGCCGCTTGGTTGCTTTCAACACTCTACGACTCTCTCAATCTCCAATTCGTTTACCAACGTTATATCTATTTAATTTCTCAAAGCTTTCTAGCCTTTTTTATTTTGTTACGAAACATGTGACTAATGCATAGGTATTGGCACTCCTGTAATGACACTTTAATTCAGAAAAATGTAGGGGTAAAGCACAAAGCTAAACCCCTACGCTTCGTGTAATAAGTTCGATTTTTATTTGATTTCAAAAAAGCCATTCTGCTTGAAAAATTTGGTTAGTAGTTAAGGACAATTCTGGAAAACTTGGCGATACTATCCGGTCATTACCCTTGAACTGATTAACTTGGTATTCCCCATCTATTAGTTCGTGAACAGAGATAGTTGGTTGTTTGGGACTACCAATAAATCTTCTACCACCATTACCTAAGTAAGTAGTCGTTCAAAATTATTTATATATCTCTTGAACCTGGAATCACGTTTTCACAAGAGTTTCAGGCGACGCGAATATAAAATTAATTTTGTGCAGGTACTTATGAAAGCAGTGTCCTGCTAGTACCAACGACTGTCTTTGCAAGTCCTCTTTTTGCGGTCTGGTGCTAGCACGCGCATAACAGATTGTCTTTCCGTCTTTCTCTACCGTGCTACGGACGGGGTTCTCCCGTCCCTACGTGTGGCAAAATCAACATGGCATCGCCGAAGGAATAAAAGCGATATCGAGATGCTATGGCTTCCTGGTATATATTTAACAACCGTTGCCTACCAATTAAAGCGCTCACTAGCATTAACAAACTGGAACGTGGCAGATGAAAATTGGTAATCAGACCTTCCACTACCCGCCACTGATAGCCTGGATAGATAAACAAGTCTGTCTTGCCGCAAAATGGTTGCAAATCGCCCGATGACGCTGCTCCTTCTAATGCCCGTGCTACTGTTGTACCCACGGCAATAATCCGACCACCAGATGCCTTAGTCGCACGGATCATTTCTACCGTTGACAAAGGGACTTCAATCCATTCTTCATGCATTTTGTGGGTGGTTACGTCCTCTACTTCTAAGGGGCGAAATGTCCCCAAGCCTACGTGCAGTGTTATGAAAGCTTGATTAATCAAGCGATCGCACAACTGCTGCAGTACTTTTGGGGTAAAGTGTAGTCCTGCTGTTGGAGATGCGATCGCCCCTGGATTTTTGGCATACACTGTCTGGTACTGTTCGCTGCGGGCATCAGACGCAGTGATGTAAGGTGGCAAAGGTACAACACCAAAAACGTCCAACAATTGCACTAAAGACATTCCTTCGGGCACATCAAATTGTAACAGACGCCCTCCAGTTGCCTTGTCTGTTTCCAGAACTGTAGCAGTCAGGAAAGAAGAGGAGGGGGAGAGTGGGGGACTCGGGACCCCCTCCCGAAGCCTTGCTTCAAAAATAACCTTCGCTCCGCATTTGAAGCGTTTTCCTGGCTTGACTAAGGCTAACCAACAGTTATGTTGACGTTCTTCTAAGAGTAATACTTCTATCTCTGCACCAGTGGACTTATGACCATAGAGTCGTGCTGGAATGACTTGTGTATTATTCATGACCAGTAAATCCCTTGGTCGCAGTAGTTCTGGTAAATCCTGGAAAGTATTGTGCTGGATACTAGCAGAATTCACTACCAACAGCCTAGAGCTATCTCTGGGGACTACTGGGTTTTGGGCAATGAGTTCTTGAGGTAATTCATAGTCATACCCGGTTAAAGAACGATCTAATTCAAAGTCTTCCACCTTAGGGTGAGATGTTGGATTCAAATTGGCTGTTGCTTGTTGTTGCTGCATTTATATTCCGACTTTATGAAAACTCGATGGTTTTAGCGTTACCTTTATAGTGAAGTGAAGTGCTAAAGAGCGATTGTAGCGCCTTGTGGGCAGTGCCCACCCTAAGATTTGTGGTCTAGTCATTGGAAAAGAGATGTAACTGCTAAATTTTAGACCCTGGCTTCCAAGTTGATACTATTAGGTAACACATAAACACTAATATGAAAATTGGGTAAACCTCCCCATCCAAAAACGGGGGCTTTTACCCTAGCGGGTAGTATGGTCTATCTACCAATAATAGATATGTACGATTGGCTTTGATCCAAAGCACCGAGATGGAATATTTGTATTACCTGGCAAATGCCAGTCTAACTCTGAGGGTTGTTCAGTTCTTGCACGCTAGACCCCGGACACCAGTTTCGTTCGTCACCGTAATTCATCAAATTGATGGTTGGGTAGTTAGGATCAAACTTAGGGGTCATGTCTCACCCCAAGAAGATGGCGATATTCGTGCCTTCTTCAATGAATTAGGAATTAGCTACGAACCGCCAATGCGGGTGCAAATGGCACTGTGGAGTTTGGAAGCAGGTCAGTGTCCTGTTGATGTGATGCGTCGCTATCAAGTAGCGATCGTCTCTCATGGTAGCCCAGAGAGAGAGGAAATAGAGGCTTTCCGTCAACAGTTTGTCAGAGGATTGGGCTATTGTCCGGAAACGCTGGCGTGATAGCATAAACAAATGAATTGCTAATAGCCAATGGTGCGCAAGCGTGCTGAACGCGACTGCATCTAGTGAAGAATGAGAAGGAAGGTTAATGGCTAATGGTTCATTGGAAAGTCATTAGACATTCGTTGTGACAGAGTCAAAAGCTGCCGGAATGTATTCTTGCAGCATTAACAGATACCCATTAGCCGATGTAAAAGCTAGAGCTTCCTGGTGAACACACGTTGTAGGGGGGTCTTGTGATATTTTCTGACAGAGGACAATAGCAGCATCAAATCGGCAGGTGTAATCTGCCTTTTGGGGATAACGCGCTAAAAATATCTCAGATGTACGCCAGAGTTTCGTTTGCTTTTTTAGCGCGATCGCACTTCTTCCCCCTGCATCCCAATTGCCTAGACTGCGAGTTTTGACCTCAACAAATGCCAATATAGGTGAGACGTGTTGGGTTTTAGGCATTCTCGTTGGCCCAATCAGCTGCTCTTCATTAGATTGGGCCATAATGTCAGGTTCTCCCCACCGACAACGCCATCGTCGATGCAAAATTACCCATCCTTTGGATTGTAACCATTGGGTTACTAAGTCTTCTCCTATGATACCTATATCGGGATAATGAGATGGAGGATGGTTTGCCATTAGCTAAAAGTAAAATGAATTACCAGTTAAACAATGGGATTTGGTCAATTATACTTAGTGTATTGCTTTGGGGAGTCGTTTGCATTACTGCATCTCTAGGCTTGATGCCAAAGGCTTTGGCACTCGACTATAATAGAGAAAGCTTGATCGGGGCTAATTTCTCAGGACGTGACTTAACAGACTCTAGCTTTACCAAAGCTAATCTCCGTAACAGCAACTTCAGCCACGCCAATTTACGTGGTGTCAGTTTCTTTGCAGCTAATCTAGAATCAGCAAATTTTGAAGGGGCTGATCTCACAAATGCAACTTTAGACTCAGCTCGCTTCATCAAAGCTAATTTGACAAATGCGGTGTTAGAGGGTGCATTTGCTGCTAACACCAAGTTTGACGGTGCCATCGTTGACGGAGCAGATTTTACTGATGTGCTGCTTCGTCAGGATGAGCAAAACAAATTGTGTAAGCTTGCCCAAGGTACTAATCCTGCTACGGGACGGGCTACACGTGACACTTTGTTTTGTCCGTAGTCTCATGATTCGTCACAATAATTTGTAATGACGCTCGTTCACATGATTCCGTTTCCCCATGGGAGAGGACCGTAATTACGCCCCTGACGCGCTATCGGGGGCTTAAACCCTATATTGTACGCCTTTATTGTCTGACCGAACAAGGCAAAAGTAAAAAGTGCATAGGAATAAAATCGGTTTGAAGCTCCTGAATTTATTCATGGAAAAGAAAAATAAAGATTTGTTTCGAGACACACAGTACAAGAAACAAGGCGTCCTTTTTAAATCCCCTAATGTTATTCTAACTCTTGAAGGTCAATATCCAGAGCTTCTAACTGCTCAGGAGAAAGCGATCGCAGCTTTTCGGTCAACTTGGCTCGCTTCTTTTGTTCTTGTTCTGTATCTGTTAGCACCCAATTGCCCTCTGAATCGTACCAGCGCAACCATTGACGAGTAATGCCTTCAAACTCTCCTTGCCACACACCTAATCCCAACTTCAACTCAGGAATCCAAAAGCGAGGATTGTCAGAGTCTATGGTTTGCTCTTGGTAGTGTCCTCCTTCTAGTTGGAACCCACGCAAACGATTCGTATAGCGACTAAATACTGCGTAGTAGGGCACTCGTAAGATGCGCTCATAAACATCCCATTTTTTGGGAGGAGTTTCTTTCACACCTTGCCCATTGTTCTGCTCAGATTCAGAACTAGTTATGCTCAAAGCATCAGTTGTTGTTTCAGCAACCATGGGTTCCAACTCTGCATAATTGCCCAAATCTTCTTTCTGAGTACCTGGTGAAAGTAGTTCAATCACTACAAAGGGATTCACTCCTTCTTGCCAAACGACGTAACTAGAGCGCAAGTCGGTTTTTTCATACAGACGCGGTACGTCCAACACTAAGAACCAATCCGGACGTTTGTGCCATAGAGGATGACGTACATCATAGTAGAGATTGATGTTTTTGCCAGTGAAAATACGGTCATTTGTGTAGTCTATCAATCGTAGCGTACGACTCAGCAACTGGGGTTGTAGGTCGTGAAATTCGTCAGGCAAACCAGGTTCCTCTGGGTCTTCACTTGGTAAATCATACATCGTGGGCAGAGTCAGTTTTGGAGGAAGCGGCGGATCTGTCTGAGGTTTAGAGGAGCTAGTTGGCTGCATGGGGACACATAGTGGATAGAACCTACTTCTGATTATGCCTGACAACCCAGATGATTGAATTCCGCTCCACTCTCCCATTTCCCTATGCGAATTCGCTCTGTCAATTTGCCATTGCGATCGCAAAATAGAGTAGTACACTACACCTTGACCGTAATAGCGAGTATTCTTTTGATACTTCATTCCGACTTTTTCAATCACACAGACTGAAGCGATGTTTTCCGGTTTGGCAATGGCAACAATTTGTTCCAACTTTACTTCCCCAAACCCATATTCCAAAGTGGCAACAGATGCTTCTGTAGCAATTCCCCTGTTCCAATAATGCTTGTCGAACACATAGCCAAGTTCAACCTCAGGGGTATTTTCCAAGAAACCAAGTCCGCAGCGACCAATCATCTGACCGCTTGCTTTGTGAATAGCTGCCCACATGCCAAAGTTGTTTTCTTGCCACTGTTTGATATGTTTGCGTAAGCTTGCCTGAGTCTGTTCTCTTGTTCTTGGCGATAGATACCTCATGACTTCTGGATCGCTGTACAGGCGAAACAGGTCATCTAGATCCTCAAGGGTGAAATATCTGAGTCTCAGTCGAGTGGTTTCAATCTCTGGCATGGTGTCAGCGTAGAAATGCGAACACTATATTGAGAGTGTATAGTTTTTTTATTGTAAAAATTAATATAATACTTTACTATGAGTATTTCTAACCCTTTAAAAAATTTTGACACAAAATACCGTCGCCGTGAAAATGACTGGCGGTTATTTTTGCGCTTAGTACCTTATGCCCGTCGTACTAGACGACTGCTGGTGCTGACAATGTTTCTTCTTGTGCCAATTGCAGTAGCCAACGCTGTACAACCACTGCTCATTGGACAGGCTATTTCCCTAATCCGCAAAGAACCTAGTACCTACGAATTTCTCCGGACTCGCCCATTGTTACAGGGTCTAAATATTTTAGAAGTCTTGTTGCTGATCACGGTGGCTATACAACTTACACTTTCAGGTGTTCAGGGTTATCTGGTACAGAAGGTCGGGCAACAAATCACTGCAGAAATTCGCCAAGACCTATTTTATCATGTCACATCTCTAGCAGTACGCTTTTTTGATCGGACACCCGTAGGTAAATTAATTACCAGGCTCACCAGTGATGTGGAAGTGTTAGGAGATGTGTTTTCTACAGGGGCGATCGGCATTGTGTCAGATTTGTTTTCCATGCTGGTGATTGTCGGTTTTATGTTTTCCATCCAGTGGGAACTCGCTTTGTTGTTGCTGTTGATGCTGTTCCCAGTTACAGGGTTAATAGTGTACTTTCAGCAGCAGTACCGCAAAGCGAATTATAAAGCGAGGGAAGAGCTTTCTATACTTAATTCCCAATTACAAGAAAATATTTTCGGTATTAATGTAGTGCAACTGTTCCGGCGCGAAAAATTTAACGCCAAGTTGTTTCGCGCTACTAACAAGCGCTACATCCAAGATCTGGATGAGACCATCTTTTATGATTCAGCGGTTTCGGCAACACTAGAATGGATTGCCCTAATTGCCATTGCTGGTGTTCTATGGGTGGGCGGTTTTTTACTTTTAAAAAAAGAGTTGACTTTTGGGATATTATCTGCATTTGTATTATATGCCCAGCGATTTTTTGACCCTTTACGGCAGTTTGCGGAAAAATTTACGACTATTCAAGCTGGTTTTACCGCTATTGAGCGCGTGAGTGACATTTTGGATGAACCGATAGAAATACGAGATCGCAGCAATTCCGAACTCTCGATTTTGGATTCTGAATTGGGGTATATTGACGAGATTGCAGGAGTCTGGGAAACTGAAGAGCAACCAGATCATCCAAAATCTAAAATCCCAAATCCCTCAAAACTGGGAGAAATTTGCTTTGAACACGTCTGGTTTGCTTACAAAGACGATGATTACGTGATTAAAGACCTAGACTTCACGATTCATCCTGGTGAGAAAGTCGCATTAGTGGGTCCTACAGGTGCAGGTAAAAGTTCCATCATTCGTCTTTTGTGTCGCCTTTATGAACCAAGCAAAGGACGCATTCTGGTAGATGGAATAGATATCCGAGATTTACCCCAAGCAGAATTGCGCCGTTACATGGGAGTGATTTTGCAAGAAGGCTTTTTATTTGCTGGTGATGTCAAAAGCAACATTACTTTAGGAGATAGCTACACCTTTGACGAAATTCAACAAGCGGCAAAGAAAACTAGCATCGCCCAGTTTATTGAACAACTGCCCCAAGGCTACGATACCCAACTTAGAGAACGGGGTACGAATCTTTCTAGTGGTCAAAAGCAACTTTTAGCCTTTGCCCGTGCTGCTATTCGCGCTCCCCAAATCTTGGTACTGGATGAGGCGACGGCAAGCTTAGATGTGGGGACAGAAGCCTTAATTCAAGAAGCTTTAAACGAACTTTTGGTAGGGCGTACTGCCATTATCATCGCTCATCGCCTGTCTACTATTCGCAATGTAGACCGAATTTTTGTGCTGAAGCAGGGAGAATTAATCGAACAGGGAAGTCATGAAGAATTGATCCAGAAAGGAGGACTGTACGCCTCTTTACATAATTTACAGATGTTGGGCAAAACTTGAGCGTCGCTTTCCTTCTGCTGGAAAGTGGGGAACTCGGGGCCCCCAAAGCTTGATAAGGGGTAATGGGGAGTAGGAAGTGGGGTAGAAGCGGGAAGAAAAATTTTTATGTTTGGTTGTGAGATTTTCTCATGAGTGATGTAAACAGCTTGTCTTCTGCCTATGCTCCATGCCCAACCTACTTACTATAAGTTAAAAGCTTGTTAGAAGTAAGCGTTAGACTAGTTACAGCATATTTAACAAATACTGACTCTTTCTTAGTACTGCAAGAAGCCTTTATTTGCATATTTTGGGTATCATATTTTATAATTTTGCTTTGATAAGTGTACACAGAACCATCAGGTTTTTTAAAGGTTAACTCCGCTTGAATTGTATTTTTGCCTAGACTTTGCTCAATAGTTTTGCCTACAACTTTATAGTTGAACCAATCCCAGCCGTGATGAAGGATGAGTTCTCTTTCTAAAACCTGAATTGAGGGTGGCAGAATTCCCCAGCCTCGATAGACTTTATTCAAGCATTTGATGTCGCCACTACGGGTTAAAATTTGCCTAAATGACTCTTGATCAAGATTGCCGTAGTATCTACCTGACGGCAAGTCTATCAATGTTGGTGCAAACCGATGTCCTCCAAAGTGACTTGATTTCCAAATCCGAACATTGTCTAAGTCTAAATGAGAAATAGTTGCTGTAGCATGGAAAAAAAATGGATTACCATACCTGGCACAGCACTGATCGTGGCTGCCATGGGTACACACTAACAGATCTCTTGTTGGACTTGTTTCTACTTCACACTCAGGAATTCCATGCAATAACCATTTTCTGACAACTGCCGCAACTTTCTCAATATTTGCCAGCTTGAATTCTTGCTTGTAATACCCATCGCCAAGCCCATCTTTTCTTTGATAAATCAAAAGGGTTGTTTGATCTACTTTGTGTGACAAATTATTAGCAATTAAGAGAAAATGTATGGGAATTTTACTTCGTTTCACCTCCTGGATTAAAATCTGCAAATTCTCCGGAACCCATCTGGAATGAAATGCGTCTGATGCCCAAGGCTGAGGACACTCAACTAAGATATAAATTTGGTGGTTGCTGGCACTACCAATAATATCTTCTCCTGCTTCTCGTGAATGATCGGAACAAAATAAAGTGTTCATCTAACGTTACTGATGAGTTTATCTTTGGAACCAAGGATATTACAATTAGAGATGGTGTTATTGGCTACAATCCTCCAAGAGAAGAGTGCATGCCACTGTTAACAATGTTGATTTACGAGTCAAATTCTAGTAGCCACCTTATAACATCATTTTCAGTAAAAGCCTTTGCCTTAAACAAATTTTTCAGATTAGGCATACCTTCAGACAACACGTCTTTACCAGCACTGTTGGTTGCTTGGGAATTTCTAAACTTGGTTTCAGTAAAAAATAGATGAGTGCGTTGATTGTTCCCTTTGCCAGATATAAGGACTGCTTTGTTGAGCCAATGATTTTTGAAAACCTCTATAACACTATATAGTTTTAAAATATCTATCAATAAGTTCATATTGAGAAGTTTGATCGATAAAAAAATAAAGTCAATAGATCGAGGGTAATGATTTCATATTGTCTATTATCTCAGTGGGAGCGATGCGATTTTGTTGGATCGGGTTTTAATTCTCAATTAGATTGCCTGATTCTCAATAAAAACAGGTTTTTCGCCGCGATCACCGCCTAAAACCGATGATTTTGTACCCTAATTTTGGTCATCCCACAAAATCGCACTGCTCCCTA
>Ga0116229_10013158_pt1 | contig 11755 bp, 8 predicted proteins | sample S1TSphgellanicum_3_FD_87313 | JGI IMG/M metagenome (GOLD analysis project Ga0116229, IMG submission 87313) | Host-associated microbial communities from peat moss isolated from Minnesota, USA - S1T2_Fc - Sphagnum magellanicum MG | ecosystem: Host-associated > Plants > Peat moss > Unclassified... | reverse complement strand
AAACAAAATCTAACAAATTAAAAATAATAAATTTTTTGTGGTTGGGTTTGGCCTGGGCCCAAAAAAGTGGTTAAGGTTTTTTTTTTTTTTTTTTTTTTGGCTTGCGAGAGAAGCCACTGTCTGTCACGTACCGACGGTCTGGCGGGGTTTACGATGGTCGTGGATTTACGAGAAAGTCAAAAAAAGACTGCTAACTGTCAACTGGGCCACTGACCTGGTTCCAGACTGAGGCCAGTTTCAACCAGCACGCACGTTCTTCTGTGAGGCCTCGTAGTGGCCATATGAAACCCAAAAAAGTTAGATTTGAGCTCAGAGACCCTGGTTTCCTGGAAGATCGCGAGATTTGTAATATTTATAAATAATTTAAATGAATTTTGGGAATTTTTTTAATCATGGTACCGTTTGTGGGTGCTGGTTAACCCAACACACAGACGTGCACAAATTCTAAAATTAAAGATCTTTGGCAGAAATACTTTTCCCCATTCTCTCTACCCTACCTTGGTGCCATAGTTTACACTTAAACTGGGTAATGATCTACCAAACAAAAGTTTTATTGTATTTAGCCCCAGGTTTGAGACATTGAAATTTGACTTCTGAATTTCTTGTATGGCATTCTCTCTTTTGTGAAGGTTTTTCCACATTTTTTTCAAGGGATCTTTTGTTCTTAGGATGTATCTTGCTTGTGACAAATTTCAGCATATCTTTATGTGAGAGAGTAAGGCTCTCAGTTGAGGGCTTATCAAAACCAGGTTCACATGAGAATGATAGTCAGTGCTTGCCTATTGCCTTGCAGGGTCCCCTTCTTCTAGTAATGCCCTCCACCTCAAGCCTTACCACACATGGAATATAAGAGCACATCCACTCACACCCCTTATTTGGGCATGATCAGCTGTTTTCACATCTTACTTGTAGAGTGTTAATTGTTTACCCAGGCCCCCACCCATAACCTAAAAAATTAGAAAATATAAGGTCAGAGACTATTTTAAATGGCATGGAATCAATCATTATGGTCGACCAATCAAAAGCAGTCATCTTTTTTTCCAGGCATTATGTGTAGAGTTACATACCAACTGTTTTTTTTGGGAACATGTATAGAACAAGTTCCCAAAATGAAGCACCAGTAAAATTTCCCCAAGTATAGCAGAAATTTTTTAAAAGAAAAATGCTTGCCAGAGCTAGCATTTTGATTTTCAAAATGCCATGCCCTTTGGTGAGCACAGGGCCAAGCCAATTCCAATGAAGCCCACTGCTGAGGACTTTCCCAAGTTGTAAAGACCTAATTAAGCTGATATTCTTTTAACCTTTTCTTCTTTTTTTTCTGTACCCAGTGGATGTTACCTGAAAAACAAGAAAAAAAAAAGAAAGGGTGCTTTTGAAAAACAGAATGCCTGCCCAGATCAAAAAACAATGAGGGTTTTTTTTGGGCCCTGCCTCCACAGGAACTATCGCATTGGATCCAACTTTTGGCAGTTTTACCTTATTAGAACTGGTTTCACATTAGAAGAACCGGTTTTTTCGGTGAAAGTGTTTAGACCGTTTAGATTGGAACGGATTTTTTTTGGGTGTTCAAAGTGTGGACACAGTAGGTAGATGTACAACATCTTATCTATTGGCAGGGCCAGCCCGTTTGTGAGCACCACACAAACCGAAGAGGAAAATTTGTGTTGGGTAAGGTGCCCTCCAATTCCACTACAAAAAATCAGTGCAAAAGTCTTTAGCGGAATGGCTAATGGATCCCCGTGGCTACTAATGTGGAGAAGTGCAAGTGTGAGGGCCAGAGTGAACCAGGGCTAGCGAATGAGTCCAAGAGAAAAAGGAACTAGCAAAGGATCCCAAGGGCCACCAATGTGGAGAATTTGGAGTGTGGGGCCAGAGTGAACCAGCACCCACCATTCCACCAATTCGCCATTCTGTCCATCGGATGGGTTACGTTTTTTCATCCGGCTCCTGACCTTGCGTTAACTAAAATTGTACCACATTCAACCATTTTGGCCTGCTGACCTTTTGATGTTTTTGCTTGGATGGTTTTTTTTTGGTAACCCCGACCTCCATACTACCCTCTCACTTAACTACCATCCCACCCCACCTAGCTACCCTATTGACCTAGTTACCTTGCTGACCTACATTTTGAACTTACCTACCAACTAACAACCAACCCCCTTACCTTCCTACCCACTCACCTTACCTACCTATTTTTTATTCTTCCCTGGCTAAATCTTTCTTTCTTATTAAACTTTTATCTCTTGGCAAAAAATTTATCTTCTCTTGGCTGAAATTCTATCTCTTGATACAATCTTTATTTTTTATTTGCTAAAAAAAAAATTGGGCAAAAAATTTATATTTTCTTGACTACATCTTTAGCTTTTGGCAAAAAAATTGTATATTCTAGGTTAAATCTCTATTTCTCAGCAAAATCTTTCTCTTCGTAGCTAAATTTTGCTTCTCAACAAAAACTCTATATATATATTGGTTAAACATTTTTTTTTAAAAACCTTTATTTCTTAACAAAATTGATCTATCTCTTAGTTAAAATTTTACATGTCAACAAAACTTTTATGTTTTTAAGCTAAATTTTTATCTTTTGACAATTAACCTTCCCAACTATAACTTCAAAACTAGATAAACTGGACTTTTCATAGGGCAAATAGATAAAATTGAAATGCTGAAGATTTTTTTCCATTTTCACATTCAAATTTATTTACAAATAAGTTTGAAAGACAAATGGCACATTAGAAACGGAAAATAAAAATAAAAAAGATGTCCCTTATAACATACATGTGTCAATTTTTGACCTAGGTTAATATAGGTAGGAGTACTAGGGAGGAAACGGACGATTATGGTCCACATCAACATTTAAGGACATTAAAACAAGTATTGCTTCAGTTCAAATCAAATTGGTAGGGTATTTGCTACTAGTGTCAACACTAAACATGGGTTTATATACCAAACCCACATTGATCCAATCCACTTAATTTGGGTTGATTAATCAACACATACACTAGTTACTTCACATTCTAGAACTAATCTTGATGTAAACGTCGATAATTAACTAAAGAATGTTAAATTTGGACTCAAAGACCCCATTTAATCTATAGATGGGATATTTATATTGCTTGAAAGCAATCCAAAAAAGTGGTCTTTTAACTTCTTGCCATGGTACTAATGTCATGTGTTGGTTCACTCAAGGCCCTAGGCATTGAACAACTAGCAAAGTAGGTCATTTGGTAGTGCACGATCAAAATAAAAAATGGCAAACATGTAAGAATGCAACTTGTTTCTAATTCCTCACTTGTGCAAAAGGCTTCAAAATAATTATTCCATATACATTTAGAATAATTATTTCATGGGGGACTAGTGGAAATTTTTTAATTGGGTATAAGTTTGGGTTTTTTTTTGGCCAAACAATTGATTTTAATATAAACTTGCTTTCAAACATTTATATACAAAAAAAAGAATTAGTTTATTTATTGCCATATGGCATAATATTAACATGGTATCATGACCAAAGTATGTGTTACCACCTTCTAAGGTTCTTCTTCTTGCTTCATGAAATAGGTGGCCTTGATCTTCTTGAAGGTTTTCCAAAGTAAGGAAAACTTTCAAATTAAGGATTGTGAAATTGATATGAAAATATGGGTCAACATCAACACCTTTTTGGTGCCTAAAAAAATAACCAAATGATAGACATGTGGGTGCTAAAAATATTAAGGAAAATAGGTAAGAAAAAATGAAAATACATGTCAAAATACATTGTTATTTGATGGTCACAAAATTACCTTTGAGGAAAAATTATCAAAATTTAATTTTGAAATGGAGTTCTAACATAAAAAAGTATGTTAGTCTAGTTAGCCTATTGGCCATGCTAGTAATTTCCTAATTATTAGGTGTAGGTATCTACTTATTATTGCCTATTTATTAGGAGGTTAAGCTACTTGGGTAGTTAATCCTTAAGGATAAGGTGGTTGGCATGAATTGGTCAATTACCTAGGGATTAATAAAGGAGATTTGGATAAGATGAAAAAAATTAGCAAGGGATGAATTTTTTGTGTAACTTATGAATGCCATGGGGATTCTCCCATTCTCTCATTCTTTCGTTGTATTCTTGAAGTTTGTAAAAGGTTGGAGACGTGTGATGGAATGAGAAATTCATTCCTTGTGTATGTGTGTGTGTATGTTCTAGTAAAGATGGAAGAAAAGGCCTAGGGAGTACATTCTTGTATTTGAGTGTGAAAGATGAAAGAGGTTTTTTGTTTGTTGGGTGAGGCTCTTGAAAGCCTCTAAAAAACAACCTTGCCCAGTTAAAGAAACATGGTGGATGATTGCAAAAGAAACAGAAGAGCAGAAAAAGGTAATGAGATCTTTCTTATAAAATGGTTTTGGTTTATAAATGGTGGTCACCTTCAAAGTCTCCACTTTGTTTCTACTATTGAGGGCAACAATAGGATGTAAATGTGTTTGATGTAGAAGATATTAACTTTTTAATATTTTGTTCATTTCCTTTGTCTATGAATTTAAACATCATTGGAAAATAGTTGCAACATTAAAAGTAAGGCAATAGTAGTCGATGATATTTTTAAAAAAATAAGAGGACAACAAAGATGGAAAGCAATGGCAATAACTACAGAAAGGTCACTAGTTTTCTAGATTAGTTTATTACAAGCTTAAAAGGCAGGTTGGAAGGTAGCTACTTTCTTACCTTCCTTAGACATGTTAGACTTCTTATTTGCTTGTTTTTAAATTTTTTTGAACTATTTGTTTGGAAAGTAAAATTGTTTTCCCTTTGGTAACGTTTTAGAATTTTTGTTTTCAAGTATTTCTTTTTGTTTTAGCTAATAACCTTTTTCTTACTATCAATTTTGGATTGTCAAGTCCACAGTCTTACCATGTGTTTATTTTTCATGCCATGGTAACCATTATATGATGATAATGATAATCTAAATCGTTAACATCTACTAAAATCATCCATGTAAATTTGTCATTTTGTTCATTTTCCATTGGAAGGCTAAAGGTTTCATAATCATGGCATGAATAAAATGTGCATCTATTCTTATAAACCTCAAATGGGTATAAGACTGAAACTATGTATTTTTATTACATGAACTATGTAAATATATTATCTTATTTGCACAAATATCCATTTACATATCTATTTTTTATATATAACTATATTATGCCACACCATTCTCCTACCATAAATTCCACGCACTCATAAACTATGTCAAAACTCTTAAGGACTAAATTTTCAATCCCATTCACAAATCTATTCCATGAAACTTTTCATTCATACAACAAGTTGTTTGCATCAAATGAAGGTGTTTCCAAAGGTCCTAAACACCCACTTATATACCAAACAAGATGAAACTAAACAAGAAATTTCCTAAAATCTTACGTATCACATGGCTCAACATGTGATTCAACATGCACATTAATTTGTGCAAAGACTTTCTTTATGAATCAACATATTTGAATCATACACATTAATTTATGCAAAAAAATTCTTTATGAATCAACATATTTGAATCATACAAATTACTTTATGCAAAAACTTTCTTTATGAATTAGCATATTTGAATCATACACATTAATTTATATAAAACTTTTCTTTATGAATCAACATATTTGAATCATACACATTAATTTATGCAAATATTTTCTTCATGAATTATCATGTTTAAGTCATGCACATTAATTGAAACTATGACTAATTAATGATGATTCACCAAAACATTATTAAATTGAAAACCACACCACCTAATAAGTTACCAAAATTAAGATAGTTACATAATTAACAAGCTAGTGACATCAAGTTACACTTCCATTGTCATTGTTGAAATGAACTTGCATTATTATTTTTCAAATGTGATTCACAAAATCTTTACTCCTACAAAGGTCAAGGTGAACTAACACTAACATTAATACCTTCAAGTTTTTGTTAGGCTTATTAATGTCCATATTAAGCTTGACAAATGTTAGATTTGGACTCAAAAACATCAAGATTTAATATAAGTGTGGGACATTTTTAATTAAAGAAAATTTTTAAAAAACGAATTTCGAGGTTTTTACCATGTTACCAATGCAATGTTGGTTCACCCAAGACCCACAAAATGTCACTTGGAAATGGATCGTACTTATTTTTTTGACTTCCTTCTATATGAGAATATACACCCGTAGTTCATGCCCCTACCATTTAGCCTAGGCCCAAAATGGCAAGGAAAGAGAAACAAAAAAATTCTTGTTACCAATGACGTGAAGTAGCATGCATGCAAAGGGCCAAGTTTTAATCTTTTAGGGGAGGGTGGGTGTTTTTTATTTCTTTTGTTCTCAAAATGATCCTATGAAGTTTTCACTATGTTCTCATCATGTTCCCAATGTGTTCCCAACATGTTTGCCACAATTATTTAATATGAATCTCAAGTATATTACTATAAGAATATGTGTTGTTTGTAATTATTATTGAAAAATATTTCCATTGGTCGTAGTCCAAATTTGGTTTACATGTTTGATGAATTGAAACAAATTGAAACATAATTTTGATGTGTGAATTAGGTTTGCTTTTTGGATAATTTCTTAAAGGTTTAAAGCTTCGTCTTAATGTCGATCTTGAAACTTTTAATATTATTACATTAAAAGGAGTTGTGAACATTCTCACTTAAGCCTACTTTTGGAACTTGGGGGTAGGTTTTTTTTTTCATGCAAGTGGATTGGTGACCATCCACAACAACCCTTTTTTTCTAGCAAAAAATAGCCAAATTGCACCAAAAATATTTGTTTGGGGATAGGTACATGCAAAAAAAAAGGAAAAAATAATGTCTTGCCAAATTGAAGCATTATTGTCAGCCAACAAAGCTAGATTGCTTTGGCAATGGCTAACCCTATCACCATTTAAGTTTTATCCTTTGTTGCTACCAATTGCCATCTAGCCCCATCATCACCACTAAATGTAACCATACTTGCCCCATCACCATCACTAGATGTAACTATCTTACACCAATTGATCATTAGTGTAACCAACATGTTCTAGGTTTAGGGTTTAGTGTTGCTAAAAAGTTTGCCAAAACATGTAGCCTTTGTTGCCATAACTTTGCTATTGTGAATTTGTTCACTAGTAATGGTCGCTCGCATACTTCTAGTACATACTAAAGAGTCATTGAAGCAAAGGAAAGATGTGTAGATTGTAGCATTTAGGTTATTTCATGTGCATTGTGTAATGTGGGGGTGCTTTCAAGTTTGGTTGTCGAGCATTGGTGGAACATTGACATACAATGAAGAACGCTTCTTCCAAAATGAGGTTGGTTTCTTTGTTTAAGTTTTGGAGGACCGACATTGTTTTCAAGTTGAATAAGGTATGTTTTCATCTCCATCTCTTTGGGTTTAAATCCTAAATCCACATAAGGTTCTAAATTATTTGTAGTTTGTTGTGTTTTGGTTTCATGTTGTGTAGTGTCTTGCTTGTGCTGATGTGTATTACATAGCTTATGCATTTGTGTTTATGCATTTGTGTTGTGTCTACGCATAAATAGGACCATGAAATGCAACTCCTTGGAGTCAATAGCAAGGTCTAACACTAAATTCAAACGTGGATTGTTGTGGTACTTCTTTAGTAGTAGAAACATGTTGAATGTAGAACCTTTGTGGTTAGTATGCAATTCCATGTTATTGCCCTTTAATGGTGATGGTTCGTCAACATAATTGTCTAAACCAATTCGTTTTAGGTCACACTCTCTTGCAGTTGAAGTCATCTCACCTTTGTCATCTCTTGAGTCACAACATCTTGGTGGGCCATCTCACATTTCTTATTCTCTTAAACAATTACCTTTTTCTATAGCTCCTCTCGTAGCTCCTTCTTTTGAAGTTTTTCGTTTCTTATAACTCCTTTTTCTATATCAACTTTTTTTATAACTCCATTTATAACTCCTCTTGTAGCTTTTTCTTCTACAATTCATGTATTTCCTTATGTAGTTTTTATAGTTCATTCTCTTGTTGTTCCTTCTGATTTACCTTCTAATGCAACCCCTTTACTTCCAACATATGCACATCCCAGTTCGAGTGGTAGCAGCTGGCATGTTGATTGGCCCACTCATTAAAAAAGGTCATTGATTTGTGTGATTTGCCTAATACAGACCAAGATCCTGACTTGGTGCTTTGTTTTTTAGTTGAGAAGTTGAAAAAATCGTATGACTAGACACGACAATTTCAACTTGAATGGGTTATGAAACTACCTTGGGCTAGGGGGTCCTTGTTGATGATGGCAAACTTCATATGGTCAAGTGCAAGGTATGCAAACTTCTATGTGTCCTGGTTTTACAAAATCCTCTTACTTTGATCAAACTAATTAGAATTTAATGCCAATTCTTGTAGGGTCTGATTCGTAGAATTTTGCAGGGTCTGATTTTATAAAGATTTATCACTCTGGTCAAGCTTATCACAATATGATGTAAGTTCTAATGTGATTAATTTTGCAACTATGATCAACGTCAAATTTATTTTGCAAAGTTTGGTTTAATCACAAAATCTGATCAATTTGGATATTGATCTTTGATTAATCTAAATAGATTTTGATTTTTAATCAATGTGTTCAAATTCTGATGTGACTTCGCATCTTGTAGCTACTTTAATCAATATGAAATTGATCTTGTAAAGTTTGGTTTTGTAAATGTTTGATCAATGGAAGTTGATCTTGTTTTGGTCAATGTAATCAAAATCTAATGTGATTTTTTGTTGTAATCAATGTGATTATTCATATTGTTCTAATCAATATCAAATTGATCTTGGAGGTTTAGTTTTGTAAAGTCTAATCAATGGATATTGATATTACTGTTATGATCAATTTGATCATATTTGATGATTCGATGAATTTGATCAATCCACATTGATGTTGTTGTACTAATCAATCTAATATGATGTTTCATCTTTGGCTCCTATTAATCAAATTGCTTATACTAATCATTTTGTTTCAATCCTTACTACATACTAGGCATGTGTTGATCCCTACTACATGTTAGGCATATGTTGCATTATTCCTTTGCTAAAGAACATTGACTTTCTTGTGCAATTTGCACAATAATAAGATGTTTTCAATTGTGATCTAATTGCTACTATAAAGATCTGTTAAGGTCAGCTCTATATGTGGTACAATGATGGCACTTCATTTTTTACTAATGAGTTATGGGCATTTAGGGGTCTATTGGATTGCACCTATGAGCACATCCACTTGAAGTGGGTGGTATATATGAATGACTCCAATAAAACATTGGCTTTTATTGTGAATAATGAGAAGATTTGGGCCATGCACATGGATCCAATTTCAAAACAATGGATAGTTGCGACCCTAGATACATACCAAACTCTAATTTACAAGGTGAAGTTAGAATGTTAAAATTGTTAGTTCCTTACTTCTACGTTGTTTGAATGTACAAAAGCTTGATTTGTTGTGAATAATGGGGTTTATTGCACATTTAGTTTTTAAAAAATTGGTTTTGTTAGTCCATAGGTTTGGCTGCCTAGTTGATTAGTGAGCTAGATGACCATTTCCCTATGTTGTTGCATTTGATGTTTGGATTGGAGTAGCAAATCGCTATGGTGGTATTGTGTAGATGATACTTATGTAAACATGTTGTTTGAATTTTTTAAGGCCACCTAGTTGCTAGCTCCTTCATACTTGGTTAATTTCTTGCAATATCAAAAGTTAGAAGATATTTTTTCTACTATTTGTAGTTCCCCTTCCATCATCTGAGTAAGCCTAATGAAATTGTAACATTTCAGTCTTATAGATATGGATTTCCAATGAATGAGACTCTTGGACAGAATTTTCTTGAATTTTTTTTTGTATTGATAGGCAGTTTGCTTCAGATTCACAAGGCACTGTAACCATAAAGAGCACCTTCCCAAAGTTTCTCGTAGTTTAATGTCTGCTTCCAAATTTGAGTTGTTGCCAACAATGGCATATTTCTATTTGCATCTCATTGCCACTAAATTTCCCTGCAAAACCAAAACCATCACCACTGTCCTACATTGCGCAACAAGTGATAGCCAGCTAATTTCACAGCTAATGTAAAGATATAGCCACTTGGACTCTACAGTCCAACACTCCTCTAACGATGTGGGCACTTTCTGAAAAACTAAAAAAAGGGCTGATCCACAAAAATAATGAGCCAAATCAGGGTAGAGATTGGAGCATGCCCAAGCGGGGCAGTAGAACGCCCCCTACAGTTCATGTTCATTTTGGATGAAGATCTGCACAAAAACACTGTGAAACTGCTTGGGGCCTAGAAAAGTGCACATGTTGCTACTAGCTAGGGCCCTCGGCAGTACCAGGAAATGATTGTTTCTCATTCGTCAACTAGAATGATTGACCTAGGTTGTAAGAGTTAAATAGTCTCTCACTTTGAACAGTCCATCCTTTCAGCTTCATGGTAGGGACGGGGTGAAACTAAAGAGTGCACAATGGATATGATAAACACTCAGAGAGGGCTGCCGCTGGGCATGTTCTTAGAGCATCTCCAGCAGTGCTTAGTATGTGATCTATGCAGTAAAATTGAATGAAGAAAAGTGAAAATATGCTAGTTTGTCTCACAAAATGGTTTGGACCAACATAAGTGCACAGTTTGCATGGCTGAAGAAAAGTGAAGATATGCCAGTTTGTCTCAGAAAATGGTTTGGACTAACATAAGTGCACAGTTTGCATGGCTGGTAAGTGTCACAGCAACGGAGTGCACCTGCGGAAACGAGTGTAATAATTACTATTGGATTATTGATTAGTGTTTCTGATTGGGCTATCATTAGTTTGTTTGCTATTAGTAATCCCTCGCTTATTTGCTGCCCCAGTTTCTGTTTTATTAGTTGGGTTGCAAGAAAATAAATAACTAAACTTGGATGTGAAAAATATTTTTGCAAGGTCACATATTGAGCACTGCTGGAGATGCTCTAAAGCAAAAAAAAGTAAAACTTCGCAAGATTCCATAGAGAACCTCAGTATCAAAATGTGGTGATTTCAGACAGTTTTTCCTCAAGAAATGGTAACTTTTGCAACACAAATTTTTTTTCCAAAACAAACCCTCAGTACAATGCGCAAATCACATTTATTTGGTCACTGCAATGAGAAAATACTCCCCCAAAGAAAACACTGATTAGGCGAGATTGAACCTTTAGGGTTCAACATGGTGAATAATGATTACTCTAGCCTTCTCTTATGAAATACTGACTTTTATGGGACATTTTCCCACTGAAATGAAGTTGACTCTAACACTGAAATCCAATCAATTTTTTACAAGGGTCAGTTTCCGTAATCTCCCACTCACCCATTATCTGTACTATCCTCTCTCAAATTTAGGCATTAGGTGAACCAGCAGTGAGCACCCACATTGGTGACAGGATAAAAATTTCAAATTTCATTTAAATTATTTCTAAATATTATAAATATGTCATGCTTAACCTAAATCACAATCTCGGAGTTCAAGTTTAACTTTTTTGGGCATAATATGGCCATTAGGAGGCCTCACTCGGAATTTGAAGGTATCAACATGGGTGCTAGTTCACATTTCCCCCTCAAATAGTTCAGGTGTTTATGTAAACTCTCTTGAGCCATTAGTCCCACTCTTGAGCCATTAGTGGAGTTACGAACTTGTCAATATTTTAATAGGTGGGTGGGGGGGGGGGGGGGGGCCCCCCCCAAATTGTGAAACCCCCAACACCACCAAAAAACTCCCCCACCAACCCCAAAAAAAGGGTTTAAAATATAAAAAAATTTTTTTTTTTT
>Ga0116229_10013155_pt1 | contig 11756 bp, 9 predicted proteins | sample S1TSphgellanicum_3_FD_87313 | JGI IMG/M metagenome (GOLD analysis project Ga0116229, IMG submission 87313) | Host-associated microbial communities from peat moss isolated from Minnesota, USA - S1T2_Fc - Sphagnum magellanicum MG | ecosystem: Host-associated > Plants > Peat moss > Unclassified... | reverse complement strand
TTTGACACTTTTGTGTGCACAACCCACTGAGGTACTACAATAGAAATATGTGAAAGTAAGTGCATTGTTCTAGTCAGACAGAAATGTGATGTTGTGCTCATATCATCTTGCACTTTCAATCAAAACTTGATTGATTGATTGATTGATTGATTGATTGCACAGCACAGCTTTGTGTGCACTTTGTGGAGGCAACAAGTCTCTACAAAGTGTGCACAAGCCAGCCATCATCCTACCTAAATGTGCAAGCTAAGAAGGTCCTCAGATGAGGCCCTTCCCAAGAGGCCAGCCTTATTTCAGGATTGCCCCCCTTCCAAGGCCCTTCCTTCCAAGGGCATCATCACCATGCCTAGAGCACTGGTAGAGTTTTCTTGTGTTCTGAAGTTTTAATGATACAAAATGGCTTTTGGGAAATTAAGTGTTTGGAAATAGGTGGGGGCCAAACATCCCACTTTTAAAGGGTAGTAGTTTGGAATGCACACAATTAGGATTGCTCCTATGCAATTTTTTTGTTTGGAATAGGGGTCCAAGGCAATGTTTAAACGATAGTTATGTGATTGTGAATTTGAAACTTTATGCACAAACACACCTAGACAAGTGTTTGAAAATAAATCCCTAAATGAACAAATAACAACATACATGAATCTCAAATTTTATTACTTGTGTACATCAAAATAAACAACTTGCCCTATTTTAGAATATCCAACAACATAGTCTATTATAATGTTAAGACAATTTTGGATATTCCAATTGGAATAAAAACCAAGTAAATCAATTAAAGACTTTCCCATCACAATTCATATATTGCATTTTTCCACCAAAAATCATGCAATAACAAGGCAAGGGCAAATATCTTTGCAATCATAAAGTAAAACCTTGTAATTCCAAATTAAGCATGTCACAACAAGGAGAAAGCAAGTTGCAAAAGTTTCAAAGCTTTTTTTAAATATTACAATTTGGAATCAATTAAGGGTTTAGACAATAACTTAGCTACAACTGAAATCAAGAAGGTAATAGAAGTCAACCTTAATACAAGGGAGGTCAAGAAAGAGGTTCATGTTGCATTTGAAATTAAGGAGGAGGTTGAAGGAGTTCTTATTACAATTGTAGTCAAAAAAAGGAGGTAGAAGAGCTTGAAAAAATAGATATAGTGCAAAAAAAACCAAATATGAATGGCATACCAAAGCTAGCACAAAAATACATTATCAAATATTCAAACTATACATATTATTGCTGGATTCATGAATCTATGTTTTTAAAAGTGTTATCCCATTCTAATATTAGCAAGGGTCATAGATTTCCTTCTTTTCCATCAAGTCACACTTTGAGATACATTCTCATTGTATGCACATCCACAATTAATTGAGTCACATTAGATTGGAAAATTTATGTTGAATTCTATGAACTACATGTTTCTTATGAGGAAGTGGAAAACTATGCAATTGAAAACTATCTGAATCTAACACATTTTTTAATATCTTGGTCTTCATAAAAAACCATAGATTTGTATTTCTTGTAGGACCTTAACAAACACCCCCAAGTCTTTGGAGATTAGGACCCAGAAAAATAGGCTTGAAATGAGTGTACCAATGTAGGAGGTGGCCTTGCAACGATCATTACAACATATTAAGGGTGCACTACTAACATATTGCATTCCAACACATATAAATGTGCAATGAATGTGACATGATGGGATTTCATGTACCAATTGTGAATACCAAGATAACCAACATCCACAACTTGTCACCCCGACAACACAACACGACATAATCAAAATTCAAAATCAGCCCCAACACCAACACCAACATAGCAACATTGTCCTCCCACAACAATAATATAAAGATTAGCCAAAACTAACAAAATACCAAATGTGTCTAAGTAAGCCATATGGATAGATCAATAATTAAAATTTATGCCATGGATGTAATGGAAAAAGGGACACACATATTTGCAAAAGGCTAATAAATATTGGAACATTCCACTGACCTCACTTTTAAATCACCTCAATGGTAAAACCAAAAGTAGAAAAATGGGCCCTAAGGTGTGTTAACATAACAAAAGGATGTAACAATTGTCACTTTAGTTTTCAATATGTAAAATGTTGGATTATTTATCACCTTACAATAGTTGAAATTGAAAGTTGTTGAAATCACAGAGACTAGACCTACCCTATTTCAAAATGGTGTTCTAAGAAGCAACTAGTGGTATTGGTTTTAAAAACATCATCCAAAAATCAATATTTGGCTTCTAAAAGGACTTGAAGTTTCTGGTCAAAGTGGCTTACTAGTGAAACATACCATACCTTTTATTGCAACTTGGAAATCATGTACATATAACACAAATATCCATCATATCACATTTGGAATTCAAGTAGGGTGACAATTTAGTGCTAGGGTTTTGGGTAGATGAAGTTCTCATGATGTTTACAACGCCATCCCTAAGTTTCAATAATGATTGACTATGAATTGTGTTGTTAATGTTGCAAGGGCAACCTTGCCTCCATTTAACATTTTTAGAAGTTCAAGGATGTGAAAAGATTACATAATTATGAAGCAAGAACATGCATGGCAATGTAGAAAAAAACATGGATGATAGCTTACCTCTTCAACTAGTGGTTGAGTTTTTTTTCTATAGGTATGTTCCAAGGGGAGGTTTCTCAAAAAAATTGATATTTTTAAATTCTAGATGGGCATGGTTCTCATGTGACAATAGAAACACTTGAACAAGTAGTGGAAATTACATTGGACATAGTCACCTTACCTACCCATATCTCACATGCACTCTAGCCATTAGATGTCATTTGCTTCAAACCATTCAAAACAACATTTAGAAATGAAAAAAACTTTGTTATGGCAAAAAAAATTATTTTGAACTAGACAAAGTCACATTAATAACATTGGTGGATAAAGCTTTGCAACAATCTTCAAAAAGGGACAACATAAATCAAGGTTTAAAGTTTCATGGATCTTGCCATTGAATCTTACAACCATGGTTGGAAAGTTTGTTCCAAGTGACATGTTCATTAGTGTAGAAGAAGAGGATCATGAAAATTCTTACTATTCAAATCCAACAAATGAATCCAACAACAATGGGAATGAAGTTAAAGCTACTATGCAGAGTTGTTAAACATTGGAAGAACTTTTCACGTAGTGCTTGTACCTGCTCCTACTACCTGTGATTACCTTTTTTCACCTATACCTTGATATAATGTAAAAATGCCACACAATCCTACCACCCCAACAAATAACCATGAAGGAGACCAATTGGTGGTTGATTTTTAAAATGTTATTCCTGAATTATATGACCTAATTGTTATAGGTCGTACTCAAGGAATTTAAAGATTGGTTAACTTGTTATTGTTGTCAATATTGTTAATAAGGAAAAGATATGGCAAAGAACCATTAATGGATTATTCCAATTCACATGCAATCACATTAAAGTAGTACATGGTAGTGTGGAGATAAAAGTTAATGGACAAAAAAATTGCTCACAAAATTAGAGAATTAAAAATAAAAGAAAGTGAAGAATTTTTTTTTAAAAGGACTAAAAGTAACCAAGTTACCCAAGTTAAGTAAGTAGTTCAAAGGAAAATTGACAAGGAGGATAGAGCCAAGTTTAATGATGCATGGTTTGCTGTTAGTATTAAGGCTACTAGTGAGAGACTTCATAACAACTTTAAAATAGGGTTTCAAGCCCACCCTTTTAGGTACAAAGGGTTTGGCTTAGGAATAACATTTGCATAGATAAAGAAGTATTAAACTTAAAGAATGTAAAATTTTAATCAAGTCTATGATAAACATATTAAATGTTTGTATTTTTAACCATATTTCAATGAAAAGATCATCTAGTGTGATCTTTTGAAAGGTTTAGATAAAATATTATGCCAGACATATGATGTAATGTATGTGTGTACGCTAGATGTTTAATATTTTGTAGTGTATTTTTTGGGTGTTTATATATACCATCCAGTATATGTTGTTAAGTGTATCCATTTACATCTTTTATTAAAGAGGGAATTTTCTGCTTTGTTGTTGGCCATGTTTTGAGAAAGAGAGAGAAGGTTGTCATGCCTTCTTGCACTTAGAGGGAGAGAAAAGGCCGTTGCATTATGATAATAGACATGGGAGACATGAGAGAAACACTAGGAAATGACATAGTGATGGGGAAAAATAAAGAAATGTGCAAAAACAAAAGAGCATTGGGGAGAGATAATTGAGACCTAGGGAAACAAAGAAAAGGGATGAGGAAACGAAACAACATTGTGTAAATGAAAATGAACTTGAGAGACTTCGAAGGAATTGCTATGATATCACCACAATGTTTTTCTTTCATATCCAAGGAAATAACTAGGGATTGCCCCATGTGGCATCACAAGGGTTGTTGATTTTACAGTATTGGGTTACTATTCAAAAGATACTTAATTCAAAACCTTAAATGCACATGTGACTATGTAGTTGTTATTCCAAATACCTTATTATAATTTTTTTATAAAAATTGAACGATAATAAATAAAGGTTTTTAACATAATTAAAATATTATTATCTTGTTTATGAGAGGAAAGACGTTCTTATATAAGATTTTAAATGTTTGTTCATAGGATGCAAAATGCATGAAAATGAAAGTTTTATGTGTTTTATCCAATTATTTTCAAACAATAAGACCCCCTTCATTTTGGGGGGTCATAATTTTTTCATTTTAGATCATAATCAAGTGTTTTAAAGGCCTACTAATGCTATGATTGAAGGGGCATCTAATCTCTTTGAAGAAGAAGAGCAAAAAAATGCACAATTAATTAACCCATGGTGTCTAGCTTCTTAAATTTTTGTTCACTAGCCATTTTACCCTATTCATCAAATTTTTGTCGGTGCTTTCAAAAGAAATGTTGACTTCCGTAGCATTACCCATAATGAATGGACACCCACTAATGCACCATGCAACATAGATGGCACTTGGATATGAAACCCATTTCCCTTGTATTTTATTTTTTTAAAAGGTGATTTTTTTCATATAAATGGATGCAATTCATGACACATGTGTGAGGTAATCTTTGCGGTTTCATCTAGTACAATTTATAATACAAGGTGTTTATTATGGCATAACTTAATGTCAATGTGTAATTTTATTATAATATACGTCATAATAAACTATACAAATGTAATATGTGCAATAACATAATGTCAAATTATAACAATAATATATGCCACAATAAATTATACAAACATAATATGTGCTCTAATTTCATGTCAAATTGTGATTTAGTGGAATATATTTCATAATAAACACCACATATTGTACATTGTAATGGATGAAATTACAAAACTTATCTCACACATGTGTCATGAGCCTTGCTATGAGAAAAATTACATTCTTTAGTAGAAATTATTATCCCATAGCTTACCACATTGGTTAACTAAATAATTAACCATTCACATGTATTTACCTACCTAGCAATTAATAACCACCACGTGCATGATGTATATTTATCTACATGCGCAAGAAAACATTCACATTTTCTAACTATTTATCTTACCATACTTATCCATTTACATAGGTAATTACTATTGTCAACATGATCTTAAATTCTAAGAGGTTCAAGTCAGGTTATAAGGTCAAGTTTTAAGGTTTTTAAACAACAAGTTCCAAGTTTTGTTAAAACCACATTGGAACCTAATTAAAAAATCAATTCATTTTAAAAATTGAATTAGAACTCAAACTTAGGGTCTTGCCTTGTTCTAAAAGTTCAAATTCTCCAAATACATAAATATAATTTTCAAAAAATATATATAAATTTGGTCCTACATTTTAGACAAGTTATTAATGAAACCCTACAACATAAAATAACCAAAACACCAAAAAAAAAAGGGGGGGAATACAAGGAACAAAATGGAAGGGCCCACATTTAAAAAAACAAATGAACCACCCACAAGAGCGAACCACAAGGGGAACATCAAATCCTTGAACCCTCTCCAGCTATGATAAGCATATCAAATAATAAAAGGGGAGGACCTCCTAAAAGGACACATAGCCTAGATGAACCTTCACTTACGACAACTACACGTCCCAAAATAAAGACCACTTGTGCACCCTATAACACCATTGACATCTTTGTTCTTTAAAATGTGCATGAAACTAAAAAAAAGGGGGCCTCCAATGCCCTTTGTTCCCATGTTAGCACATTGATAAAAAAAAAAACTCATCCACTTACTAATGCATACACTCAAAAACCTTTACAACTAGAAGAACAAACATGTCCATCAAAAATCCATCATGGTAAAAATTGTCTTTTGCGTGAGCTACAATTATCATAGCAACCCCACAAAAAAAAGTAACTTGCGAAACCAAATCAATTCAAATGAGGCTAGCAATAACAATGTTTGCTAACATACAAAAACCATCGATTGATATACAATGTCAACTTGACAATGAATTATTACATTTGATTGATTGTGCATAATAAATATTACACAATCTTTATCTTGAAATGTGTGTACTGGTTCAACAAACTAATTACACACAATTTTTTAGTTTTTAAAGTTCATTTATCCTAAACCCTTACTACAGTAGTAGCTTGCTTGCACACTGGTAGGTGGCTTTTTCTTTTTGCTTTTTTTTATGGGTGTCAACTTTGTTTTGGCATGATTTCTGGTGTTTTTCTTTTTCTATTCTTGTTAAGAGGAGTACAACACTACAGGCATTGCAATTGGCATTTGTGCATTTTCATATTCTTGTCATGCCCCCAACACTGAGAGGTGAACTTTTCCAACTTCTAACAAGCAAAGCAGATATGAACAAACCGAGCTCAGCTTTCTTTCTTTATGAAGGGTAAAGCTCGACAATTCATGTAACATGGTTTTAGCTCCTTCACTTTGGGGCTTTTGCCCCTCGGGTGTAGAGAGCTTACAACCATAATGCCCTCAATGGAACTTTACCACTCTTTTTTTTAATTGGCAAAATTTCACCAAAAAGAGAAATTCAAAATTTAAAAAAAAATGATTTTGGAAGGTTTCAATCTTAGAGAAAACAAGTAAAAGATCACAAGATTCCTATATTTGGTTTTCAGTGTTAATCATAAAGACAAAAGGTTGATTAGAAATTTTGTGCTTCATATCTGGTTTATGTGCTCTTTTTTCTATAGCTTCCTATGCTGATCATCACTTATGTTACATTTAAAAAATCCTTAAAAAGACACTGTACTTAGTAATGTTTCATTTTTTTTTAAAAGAAAAATTTCGAAGTGTGGCAACAAATTTTTGTGGATTTTTTGGATTGAAAAAATGGATTAAAAAAGAAATTAATTTTTAAAATGAAAAACTCCCCACACTTTAGAAACCACAAAATTGATGGAAAAAAAGAAAAAAAGAAAAAAAAAGAAAAGAAAAACCCAACATGTACAGTAACCCTAAAATGAAACCCCAAAGGAAAGTATAGTGAGTTGAAACTCAATGATCACCAAATACAGCAACAACAACAGCATTCATAAATGTTCATGATTGCTTCCACAAAACAAAAAGGACTCCAGTCCAGTCTAGTAATTGGCAGGCAGAGAGACACAGAGAGAGAGAGAGAGAGAGAGAGAGAAGAAGCCAAAAGCACAGTCCTGAGAGTAACCAATTCCCATTGCAGAATACTACCTAATTGGGGGTACGTGCAGGTCAGGGTTTCAGATCACAACAAAACTGTTAGGGAATTGAGTCAGACAACTCTCTTTTTATTTCCTGGCTTCTTTCCTGTTTCGTAGAAAAGAAAAAAAAAAAATCCATGGGAACGTGGGAACATATAAAATTGGGGGAGATCCCTCAAAATACACATAGAAAAATTTAAAAAAGAGAGTTGTTTCCATACAAGAGATTAGAGATTTTTGGCAACCAGCACACAAGTGTGATCATAAGAGTGAAAGTGTGATCTCAAGCCTACTTCTAGGTGTAGGTACTTCTAGGTGTAAGATCACTCTCTCCTACTAGGTATACACGAAACTTTTTTGTCTTTTCTAGTATGGATATAGTATATTCATGGATATAATAAGGTGCCCACCAAATACACTAGGAAATTTTGTCTTTGGAGTGCTTTTTTTTTTTTTGCAGGTACCTACCTTACTTATAAGGTACCTTTCCTGAGCAAGCTCGTGTCTGTACCAGGAGCAGCAGAATTTTTTAGCTTCATATAATTCCAAGAACATGAATGATCAAAATTTTGGACTTTTCAAAATCAATTCATTTTCATTTTCTAACTATATAAGCCTAAATTCTGGACAGGTGCATCTTTTGCACTCCAATTCCTGCAAATTTGGGTTCAAAAAGCTGCAATAAGGGTTGGATGTTTGTTCTTTTGTGTTTGGGTGGCACTTACTGCCATTGAACTACTACTACTTATTGGTCTTTTGTACATCTCTCTCTCTTTTTGCCTCATCACCATGTAGTATAGTCTCTCAAGTACACAATGGTTACCACCCAGGTCTTGAAGGCCTTTTACTAATATGCATAATGTACTTTGGATTTTGTTTGCAACTAACTACATTATAATAAAAAACTTTGTGAGTGGGTTGGTTTTTTCTTTGTTGGCATTGCCTACCAAGGCAAGGATATTATTGTGTTTAGATTCATCATAGAGTATAGTAGCTTAAGAGATTTTTGCCCCTAGGTAATAATAATAATAGGTCTATTTTTATTCAAGGATTTTTGAAAGATGATATTTTGGCTTGTGTTGAAACTTGACATTAGTTATAGAGTTATGATATGTTGAAGCATTTTGGTTTCCTTTAAAGGATTTTTTTTTTAAGATTATATTTTTGCACAGTGAAATATTTGAATTTCCATAAATTAAAAAAATTGCATTTAAAAAGTTGATACTAGTACAACAATAGTAATTGCAAGAGTTGTTCAGTTATTGATTTCAAAAGGAATGTGTGGTCCTGGTTATTATTATTTATAATTTTAATTTATAAGTTTAATGAAACCTTCAGTCCAATTTTCAGATTGGTTATTTGGGTTTTTAAAACTTTTGATTTGAATCATTATTTCAAAGCTTGATTATGATATTTCAAGTTGAAATCTAGATTGGATATTCGAATTGGACCTTGGTACTTTTGTTTTTAAATTTCAAGTTTGTTGTGTAAGAAAATTTGTAACATCATTGGATTCTAGAGGTGTAGAGTAGCGCCACCCCTTTTGAAAAATGAGATTTAGAATTTGGAACATGGAATTGAGACCTAGCTTCATACCTTTAGGATGTTTAACTTTGGAATCACAACTATTACAATTCAAGTGTTAATGGTTTATAACCATTGTGCATAAGGTAAACACACAAAATTTTAAAATGCGTCCCACCCAAGAACATTTTGTGACTTGTGTTGATTTTGCACATTTGGTTATTCGTGTTAATTTTGTGCATTTTGTGATCATCATCAATTTTCAATTTCTGCATCTCAAGTTTATAGTACAATAGGTTGTGATTTCCCTAACTAACAATGGCAAGATGTTAGTGATTGTGGTTATTGGTAGTTCATGATCTTATTTGTTGATGGCATAATATTTACTTTTGAATCTAGATGCATCATGTTCTCACTTGTCCTCACCATGCTGCCATTAAATTTGCCAAAAAATTCAAGCAAATTTTTTTTCCTTTGATTATATTGCAGCCCATGTCCTCACTGTTAGTGCTAGCTCAAACAAAGTCCTAAAAATGATGTTGATTATGTCATTGTTGATCTAATTTAAGTAGAATCTAAATGAAAGAAAAAAACGAAATAAAGGAAAATGTGTGATTTGAATCATTGTTTCCAAAATGCTGAGGTTATAAAGTTACCTTGGGTAAAATTTATAGTGAGTGCTAATGGGAGGGTGCATAAGGTGAAATGCAAAGTACGTAGGAAGATTAAATGGCACAATAAACTTCTGGTATTGAAACAAAACTTTTTGTGGAAGCATGTTGGCCGAAAAAGGGCAACTAGTACAATTCTTAATGCGGTGGCAATGGGGGAGTACTATTTTTTGAAAACAAATCAGCGTGTGTTCAATGAAAGCTTATATGTGTCAAGGGGTAAACATTATGTGGTGCAACAAGTAGTTGCCATAATTGTGGTAAAATGAAGAATTTTTTTATAATAATTTTGTATTCATTTTCATTTGCATTTTCAAGGTAGGCTTATGACAAAGTAGGAATAAACGTAATATTTTTTTGCTTCCCTAAAAACACTTAACCATCCATCCAAGCATTGAAATGATTATGATAATTGAGAGATTATTAAATGTACATAACATTTTGTGTTGACTACCATTTGTCACAGGCACCATTTTCACATGATGAATGAAGTTTTTCATATGGATGTTCAACCATGACTCATAATTAACTCCTAGTTCATTTTTAATTAACTTTTAGTTCACTTCCAATTTTTTTAATTCACTCACAACTAATTTTTAATTAACTTTTAATAGTTTATTCATAGTCCACTTATGATTAGGAAGCCTTTCAAGAAATTTCCCTAGTGGATAAGCACATGGAAATGACTATGGAAATTCATTTGAGCTAAGTCCCCAAAGGGGTACAAATAAAGGTAGAACCTCCAATTACTTTCAACTTGTTTAGCACTAGTTTCAAGTACAATCTTATGCATAGCTGTGTTTTATTCCTTTTATGTTTACGTTTTCATATTTTATCATTATAAATATTTTTTTACACTTTTATTTTGCACACTTCATCTTCTTGTCTTTAATTTCTTATGTTTTCTTTTGGTTTTCTATATTTCATGTTTAGATTTAAATATAGGTATGTCTTTTCTTTGTTCATCTTCATAATTTTTGCGCTCATGACACCATTCAAAAAAAACTATGGTTTCAAGTTTTCTTTCGTTTTCTATAAATGAAATAATTACAATTGATAACCAAAATGGGATCTCCATCCATTGTTATGGGGTGGTAGATTAAAAGCATGTGCATGTATTGTTCACATTTGAGCGATTATTTCAAGTGAGACTATCATTAATATCAAAGCTACTTTTTTAATGTTTTAATGAAATTTAATCATATTTCAAAATGTCTTATGTGATGGTGCATTAAGGGGTTGATATGGTATTACTATTTTAATGAAAACTAAACAAGTGTTTTAGCTTTTCAGGATCCATTGCATGGCACATAGGGCTACCTTGCAATTCAAAGCTTGTTCACAATGTTTATGGTTTCCAAATTGGAAGATCTTTTTCAAAAAAATTATGGGTATTTTTCTACTCCCCAGAACACCATCTTCAATTCACCAAGCTTGTTGCAATTGTAAAAATTAAAGGACAAAAGGTTATTCAAAATTTGAAAACAAGATGGATAAACATGTTTTAACCTTTGAAGTGTGTTGGGGAAAAATATAGGGAATCTTATTATTAAGATGGAAACTAATTGTAATTTACTAAAGTTAGCCAAGGCCAATTTTTAAAATTTATATGACATTGTTACAATCTTGGGCTTGGCATGTATATATTTTGCCCATGTTGGAATTTGTTAATGCTTTGATGAAGTTTGCACAAGTCATAGATAACTTTGTTTGTGATTACATTGTTATTGTCAAAATATGTACAAAACATGTGGAGATTCAATTACCTCCTTCTAGGTTGCAAATTTTTTTAAGCTTATTGATGTGGCTACAAACATTTGTAGGATTACACACAATTGGGTAATCGACTTGAATGATGGATATTTGGCTTTTCAAATTATGGGATAGTCCCACATGGTTCATTATGTTGATCCTTTGATGGCATTCATTCTTTACTTGTGAGG
>Ga0116229_10013153_pt1 | contig 11757 bp, 5 predicted proteins | sample S1TSphgellanicum_3_FD_87313 | JGI IMG/M metagenome (GOLD analysis project Ga0116229, IMG submission 87313) | Host-associated microbial communities from peat moss isolated from Minnesota, USA - S1T2_Fc - Sphagnum magellanicum MG | ecosystem: Host-associated > Plants > Peat moss > Unclassified... | reverse complement strand
TTGCATTTTTTAAAATATATATTAAGCACATTAAGGTCATATGGTGTTAAGGCAAGTGAACATGAATAACACAAGCTTATGGAGTTTGGAAGCTAGCATCACATATTTTTCTTACAATTACAAGTGCTTAAAAAAAAAATTCTTTTTTTTTGTTTATTTTCCCTTTACCAAGATTTTTTTTAAAAATTCTCTAGGTAATGTTACCTTTAGTTAAATCCTTTTTTAACTAGGTTTTGTTCGGAACTCTTGTAGGTTTTTTTTTCAACTATATTTTTGTTTGAACTTTCATTAAAGTAACTAAAATGGTTTTAGTACACTTAAGTGATTAGGGCAGTCTAGATCCAAAGGGAGGGCTCTTTTGTTTCTACTATCTAGGTAGATGTTGAACACCTTTTTTTAATGCATTTAACGTGTTAAAAATCGTCAAAAATGTATTAGAAATGAGAAAGTTATGGCCCCCTAGGGGGATCAATAACTCAAACCAACAAACCACAACTAGTTCTTGAACACCCAAAAAATTCCTTTTATATTGCTCTATTGTTATTATAGTTCCAAGATTATTCATATAAATTGAAGTGGCATTCCTATAACACTTTAAATCATTTAAAAATGAAGAAGAAATGAAAAAGTTATGAGCTTTGAAAGTATGAAGGGTCTAAATAGAAGAAAAAACAAAACTTGTTTTGTAGGTGTGAAAGTTTTTTTCTTCAACTCTCATTGGTTTTTCTTCTTTTCTAGTTCCAAAACAAACACTTGGGCAATGAAAGCTAAACTTATGAACCTTTTCAACTATCAATGCAAGTAAGGTTTTGATTATGTTTGTTTTAGATAACTACTTTCAACTAAGTTTCAACTATATAATTTCTCCTATATTTTGATTGAGTTCAACTAGATTTCAATTAGGTTTCAACTATGTATAAGGTAAGCCCATGATGTGTGCCATTTCTACTCGTTATTTAGTTTTAATTTTTCTAGATTTCAAAATGTTTTTTTGGGGGGGTCAAACTTCATATTCTTGAGTAGTAAATAATGATGTTTTAATTGATTTTTAATGTGTGCAACTAATACACAATCTTTTTCTTGATGCATTATAACTTAGATTCCTATTAAGTTTTCTTATTTATAACAATTTTAATTTCCTTTAATTAAAAAATGTAGGGTGCAACTATGAACAAGTCAAAAGACGTGGTCCAACAAAGCAACAATCAAATTAAACATGCCAACAACGAGTTCACACCATTAGTGCATAAACATAGGATAACCACCTTATAGGAAAGTCATTTCATTGTTCTAATAAATGTTTGATTAATAACATTAACAACTTCAAGATGTAGATGGAACCATTTCCTACATGGGAACATTGTTTCTTTGCATAATTTCATATTACAATAGGTTTTGCATTCTTAGTTGATAATGCATAAGTAAATTATACTTCTATTATGGTTTGATTTTTTTAAGTTAATTTTAACAAGGTGTATTATCTTTATAGTCTAGCTCTAGTATTCTTACAATTGTGATTGTAATTTGTGTATATTTGTAATCTCAACTGCATTTCAATTAATTTACACATTTTGATTTATTTTCAACATATTTTCAACTTGTTTTCAATTACCTTATAGTTGATATCTTTACTTTGGCTTGATTTCACATATGTTGGATGACCTACAAAAAACAAGGTGCCATGTGTCATGCAAGTGTGTAACATAAGTGTCCACATGGCACAACATCATACATTGACATTTTCAAAAAATCAATAATTTCAAGATTTTGAGACTATACACATGGCACATGTCAAATAATTTAGTTTGATGGTGGACCATGAATGCCCATGTGACATGTGTCAATGTTCCATTGGTTATAACATAATTGAATAATAATCAAAATTGTAAAATTCCATGCCCTTCCTCAATGACATACATGTGCCAATGCTACATTGGTTGTAATATAGTTAAAAGATAATCATAATTCCAATTCCACACCTTCAAATGACATGACATGTAGGTGGATAAAGTTCATTCACCGATTTGCTAACATGGAGTCAACTAAGTCTAGTTAGCACTTTACAATTGAAATGTTGCATCGATTAGAAATGTATGTTGTTTTCAACTAAAATGTTGTCACTTCAACATTAACCCACAAATTGACACATGTACATTATTTTCAACTGTGTTGTAGGGTCAACGCAACATTGTCGACTATTTTGGAAATTAGTTGTCAACGTCATTTTTGAATTGTTAAAAACATTTTGTAGCTGAAAGTGATGTTTTCAACTATAAATGACAATTGAGAAGTAGTCGAAAACATAGTTGGAAAATGGTATTTTTCTCCTAATGACGCCAAACTCTAAGATTTGGGCAAAAGTTGCAAAACTCTAAAGGAAAATTGTGAAGGTTGCTAAATTTTTCCCCTTAATGTCATCTTTCTTGGAGATATGCAAAATGGGCATTTGTTGGGTTGATGATTTCAAAGGGGGACATTTTAACATGTTTATTATGAGAGTTGCCCAATTGAACAAACAAGGTCTATGTATTATGGGGAACTTGTGGAACCCCAAAATTAAAGCTTTCTGCTCTTGAAAAGAAATTAAAGGTAATCATGGGTTGGAAAAGGGTATGAGAAGATCATTTGGGAAAGGATCATAGATAGTTTGTAAAAGAGTAAACCCATAGGTTCATAAAGGGAGTCAAAACACCCAAGGATAAAAAATGGGTAGGATTTTTCCAAATCTGCTCATTAGTTACCCCTTTTTATATGTCAAACTAATATTGACTTTGGACAAGCTTGCAAACGTGAAGTGAACCTAGGTGGCCTATTTCTCGAGCTCACAATTTTTTCACTCATTGCCCAACCCACCTTTTACTGAAATGTAACATGAAAAATATTCAAACAAATCTTAGGGATCTGTAAGGAATGTTCCACCAAGTTTGAATGACCTTTGTTAAAAAGAGACCTCCCATGCATGAATTCATTATCTATGGACGTAAATTAAAAGATCTATTATTTAATATTAATAGATGGAAATGGAACCATGAAATTAATCTACTAAACTATAGTTCCAAAAATGGTGCCAGTGGCTAAAGCCATATGAATCCTTGGAAAAGTGGGTGCAAGAAAAATGGAGAAATAATTTCACCAACAAAGCAAAGTTGGATTAGAAGGAAGTATGGCACCAAGAGCAAACAAATTTTTTTTATGGATTCATGTGGGCGACATCGCATAAAGAAGTGGCAATTGATGATTGGTGAACGTTCCCCAACATGGACATGTCCAAAGTGTGTAGGTGGTGCTATATGAGTGTGTTTGAAACAATTCTCCATCACTTCCATGAATGCCCACAAGGGTAGAGAGCTCGGAAATGGGCCTTTACCATTGTTAAATGCATGCAAGCCTTAGGACCACAATTCAAGCCATGGAAGCTCCCTTCATGGGTGTAATGCATCTTTAACACCAAACTCCCCAAAAGGGTTTGCAAGTTCCATGCAATGTGGGCTTTATTAAGAGGTATTACCTTCAGGTTTATTTGGATTGAACCAATGATATTGTCTTCCGCATTAAAGAATGTTGATAACAAGAGAAATTGCAAAGTCTTCTTTGGGAGGCATTGCTGGACCATGCTAAGCTAAAATGGAATAGGACATTAGTTATAATTATCACATTTCTTCAATTGGAACATGACTATCTTAGTTCTTTTGATAAAACTTGGGGAGGGCACTTCCTTCTCTATAATAGGGATTACTTCATGTTAAATGGTCATACCACTTACCCAAAATAGGTAAGTTTCTTGAATGTCCAGTTGGCATGTGATTACTTTCCCCTTGGTTGTGTGTTTGCTGGCCTCTATGGTGTTTTGTGTTCTTTTTTTCTTTGCAATGAAGTTCTCTTCAATTGTGCCCAAAAACAAAAACCATTTGTAACATCATCATATGCATGCATTAGTTAGAATGGAAAATCTCAACATGCACAATTTGTAATGTCCCAAATCTGAAAATGTTGCAAAGAACTCCCAAATATATCAAGTTATAAATTGAACACAAAATTTTCAATTGCCATAGATATCGTTAAAGAATTCCTACCATGAGTAAGATAAATTATTACTGCCTTCTTTTGACATAAGTAATCGACTTGTTCAACAAATTGTAAAATGTCAATAATCCCAAACCTAGTTACAATTGTAACTTCCTATTATATATGTAACTTTGAAAAGATCAAATTGTCACATGAAATGGTACCCATTGTGAGTTGATAAATTTATTACAAAGGCAAAAGGGTCACATGTCCATATCTAGACACCCACAAATCAAAAGACAATGTTGTTATAACACAAGCACCCTAAGCAAGGATCACATTTTATTTTTGGCACCAATGAAGGAATGTCATGTTGAACCATTTACTTCCAATTTGGAAACACCATTTTGGAATTCTAACATAAGATTGAATGCTTTCACCAATGATTTTCTAAGATAAAGATTGGCATACAACCTTTCCTAATAAACAATAAATCCTAAAAGAATTTCCTTTGTCTCACATCCTCCATCTTGTAAGGGATAATATTGTTAAAATGATCTATGATGGTCCCATAATTAGTATTAGAACAATGATGATTTGACTCTTTCTTGTCACCCCAATTTTGTAGCAACATCTAAATTGGTTGTTTCCCACCTTGCTTAAGCATTTGCATGTTTAAATGTCACGTGTTTTTTCATAGAAGTAGTCCCATCAATGTCATTGTTATAATGATCACACCATTCCTCTTATTTGTGGTACTATTAAAATTTAGTATGCTTGGAAGATGAAGTGGCATATCATATAATGCATAGTTTGAACAATTGCAAGTGATATTTTTCTACCATCATTGACCACAAAAAAGAACCCAAGGGAGGAAGTTACCATTGCAAAGGACACCAAAAATTTAATTATGTTTCAATTGAACCTTAATAAGTCTTATATAATCTCTACTTTTGAATATTTGATGCTTGAAATTATAATGCCATAAAATTAAATTCATCTGCTACCCATTAAAATTGAAACACACACTAGTCTATAAACTTTAAGCAATATCATTGTCATATCATCAACTTAACATCATTGTTAGAAACTTGCATTAGTTCCTCAAGGTTCAAAAGTGAATTAAAATTTGCTATTTGGATTTTGAAGATTGTAAAAAAGAATTTAATAACTTCAAAAGATATCATATATGAAATCAAACGCAAATTGAATTCAAAAATTAGGGCTTTGGGTCTTTGAATTTTGAGTTGAATATTGCAAACATAATCAAATGGGGGTTGTGGATCTAATTGAAACTTTAAACACTTTAAACACCTTAAGCATTTTGGGTTTTGAAAAAAAACCTTCAAGTACATCAAGCATATAAACTACAAATGTAAAAAAATTCAAATCAAGGGTTTCAACTCTTGGTTCATAACAAGCATAATCAAAACCAATGAAAGCTTACATAGAAGATAAAGGATGAACACAAAGGTTAGATATGAAAAATGAAAAAAACCCAAGAGAGAAAAATTCACACATTTAAACAAGATGGGATTCTTCATTTTCTTATAGAATTTCATTGTTGAAGGTTGAAAATTGATAATGGCATGTTGAAGCCAAAGTGCATTTGTAATCTTCACACAACTCCTCAATTATAAGTTTTAGATATATCCTTCTAAGAAGTCAAGGTAAATTATCTTGGAAAACCCATATACAAATCACAACTTGAAATTTGCATTCAAGTCAGATTGCAACAATATTGAGCTTTGAATGGAAGCCATTAAAAAATTGAATCTTTCAAAAGATTTATCCTAACAAAAAGACCACCAATAATAAAGAGTCAACATGTGTAGCTTTGAAAAATCAACCTCAAAGGTTTTAAAACTAAAAATGTTAACCTAAGTGGATGAAAAGGTTTCAAAATTAAAACAACAAATAACCTACATAAATGAATTGTCTATGTGCACAACATGATATAAGTAAGGTATTTTTTTCATCCACATAATGCCCTCCCATTATGGTATAGTTGGGTATCTAACATTTAATACTATTGTAGTACATGAACGGTTTTGACATAAACTATTTTTTTTATTTTGCCAAAATTTTGAAAAAATATTTACTACTTGTGTTGAAATGTTAATAATTATTATAAAATCAAGTTTTGAACTAATAAAATGTTGAGTGAATTTCAAACTTGCCATTTTTAAAAGTGAAAAATGTGATAATTTAAACACATTTAGATTGTTTCACAAAGACAACAAAATTATGTTTATTATTTTATATAAACATTATCTTTCAAAAATTTCAAAATTAAAAAACCAACTGCCAAAGTTAATTATTGAAATTTAATTAATTATCTGACAGTGTGTTGTTAAATCTATTTGGGTACTATGTTAGATAGGTAAGGTTTAACTAAGTATTACCCCACTTTTGAATAATTAGGTAGGTTATTTCATGCCCAAACCTAAATTGAAGTCATTTTTCAATAATTGAAATTAGAATGTGGGGGTATTTTTGGAATAGGGCCTTGAGACAAAACAATAAAAAATATGTAAGAGGTTTCTTATGTAAAGTGTCTCCTATTTTAAAAATGCATTATCAAGTGTCAAGGGTTTTATGTTAGTTACATGTTTATATCTTAAGTATTGTAGGTAAACTAAGGTAAATTGTTGTGGAATTAGTCCCAATGTGAACACGGTTACAAGTATTTGGTTTATGGAATATAATCTCAAAATGTGTAATCTTAAATCACTTTTGGTGATTTGAAATTCCAAAGCACATAATGTATGTTCCTTTGCAATTTTTTTTATGTTACGTAAGTTTTATTTTAACACAATGTTTTTTGTTTTCCATCTTGTGTTTAGGGGTTGGATTCTTGCCTTGTTGTAAACAAGTCATGTTTCAAATCACCAAAAGTTTGATCTAATTTTAAGTGGTGCTACAACTAAATTTAGTTTCGTTTAATATTTGGTTTATTCGTGTTTTGCACAAAAGTTGGGTGTGGCAAGTTACCATGTTGTTTTTGTAAAATTTGGATTTTATAGTTTATGCGTGTTTTAATTTGGTAGGAAATGTAATTAGAGGCATTCTTGGTCCACTTCACCCAATGATCTTTTGAGTTTTGGGTTGTTTTTTTTGTTTAAAACTCCATGAGGAGTTGAACCTCAAACAAGGCCTAATACCTTGGAGTTGTGAAACAAAAAAAAATCACAAGAAAGAAAAGGAAACCTTGCCACATGGTGCTTTTCTTTTTTCATTATTTCTCCCTCCTATTTTTTTCACTTCAAATGAAAGTCATCCTCATTGAACATCGGTAGCAATAGCATCAATAGTAATAACACAAGGCAGGGAAGTTATTTTTCCCCATCATTGTTGGCATTGGCGAGCATGGAGTTCTTATCCTCATCATTGTTGTTTTCCAATGGCAAAGGAGGAAATGAGGAATTAGGGGGGCATTAACATTTTGTTGGCTTTCTTTTCTTCGTCATCTTTTCATGTTTTCTAAGAGTTCAACAAAAAAAGGAAAAGGAGGTCAATAGGGTTGAACTTCCACAAGTAGCCCTACTAACCTTGTTGAATTTTTCACACTTTCATGCATTTTAGGATGGAGGCCCATTGATGATTTGGATTCCAATTCATCTAGTATGGAGGAACCCAATGTGAATGAGATGGAGTGGGCCATGGGGTTCCACATTACCATGACAACAATGTTGGGGCTTTTAAAAGGAATTCATAGGTGAATTTTGGGGTAAGTGATGGATATTAATTGTTTCATTTGGATTTTCAGTTTGGCTTCGGTTGAACAAAGATGTTTTTACTAATCCACCCATTTAATTTCTTCACATGTTACACCTTTGATTGGGATAGCCATGTCAATGCAAAAAGGGGGTGATGTTATGCCAAGTTGGGTTACACACCCTTGGTAATTGTGGCATCATGGACACCAAGGGGGATTTACATGGGTGCTTGAAAAGATGTTGGTGACGTGGGGGTGCTAGGACTCATTAACACCCCCTCACATTCTACATAATAATCATAGTAATGCACTCAACCTTGAATCATGGAGATATTCCATCACCCCAACCCAAAATATAGGCGATCATGGAAACATGGGAACTATATATTATCCAATGGTTACAAGAAATGAAATGCAAGTAACAATATGGTAGTTATTATGGAATTACATTCGATGTTTTGTTTTCACTTGAAGGAATTAAGCCAGTTGAAAGGACATGAAATGAAAATCATATTGGAAGATGATAAACTTATTTTTAGGTGACCTTATAACCTTAATGAAATGGAATGGGCCTTGGTTTAGGCTCAAATAACAAAATTGTTAGATGTAGGTTTGGTGGAATTTTATAGGGGTGAAAATGTCTTAACAACAATGATGATAACCAAGAGAGACATTTGTAACAATTAAATAAAACGCCACATGTGTGGGGATTATCATCCAATGGGATAGACAAACTCATTTAGACAAATATGCCCTACCCCAATAAGAAGAGATCTTTGATGCCCTTGGACAAGCCAAGGTTTTTAGTACCTTGGATTTATAGTCTAGTTATCATTAGTTGCCATTAAGGGAAGGTGATAAGGTCAATGCAACATTTTGGGGGATTGATCATCATGGTTGCAACAATGAAAGTTTTTGCCATTTGGTTTGAAGAAATTAATCCCCTAATTTTTTTAGAAGGTCATGGATCAAATCTTGGTGAATTTTAGTTTTGCCAAATGTTATATCGATGACATCATTGTTTTTAACTTGACCCTAAGGAATCACATGCACCATTTGCAAGAGGTGTTTGGGAGACTTTAAAAACATAACCTTTAAGTTCATCTAGGCAAATGCTGATTTTTTCATACTTAGGTGGAATACCTAGGTCACATGATTTATTCAGATGGATCAAAGGTGTAGAAGGTCAAGGTTGAAGTGATATCATGGGTTCTTTAACCAATGGATGTTAATCAATTAAAATCTTTATGAAACTTGTGTAATTAATTATTGAAGGTTTGTTAAAAGGTTCAATAACATTATTGAACCTTTGACCCAATTTATGAAGATTGATAAGGAATACATATGGGGTGAGACACATGAATGGGTCTTTTGAAAGTTGAAGGCCATGCTCATTTTAACTCCCATTTTGAGATGACCCATGGGAGGGTGACCATTCCGATTACACATTGATTATAACACATTAGGGTTAGGAACAATACTCACATGGTTGGTTCATGATGGCATATGCCAATTGGTCCAAAAATAAAATGTAGGTCAATTATAGCTCATTCGAAGGGTAATGCCTTGTTATTGTTTGGGTAAATTCATCACTTTAGTGCTATTTTGATTCATTTTGGTTACAAACCACTAGCCATTCAAATTTTTGATGGAATCTGATCAACTCATAAAAAGGTTGGTAAGATGGGCCCTTGTTTTACTAGAGATGATTTTGATGTTTTCCATAAAGTTGGTAGGATCAATCAAGATTAGATGGCCATAATCCAAACCCATGTTCTAACGAGAAGGATATTAAAAGGGTAAGGGTTCATTAGCTTGGGGATGCAAATTCGGATGCAACACCAAGATGGCATGTATGCACATACTTATTTATTTCAATTTGGGGTGACAAAACACCTTAAATTGACATGAATACCATGGGTTGCCATGGTGTGGACATTGAATCAAAAAGTGATGATGCCCTAGATATACATGATGATGCACCTATCATTACATATTTGTAAACATGTTAAATTTTGATTGGAATAACATTCAAGGAACAAGATTGTGTTGTGCATAAGTCCAAACAATTCAAATCAGAAGGTAATTCTTTTTTGCGGTTTGGATAGATGGATGAATGTAGGTGGTGCTTCACCCAAAGTAACATGAAGGTTTTGTGTGACATGCTCACAAGGAGTGGGGCCATTTTGAATTTTGTCGGACTTCTCGTTTGTTCCAAGCATAATATTGGTGATGAAGGTTGTACCCGCAAGTTCAATAATTTGTGTCTTTGGTGTGTGGTGTGTGACCAAACGTGAACATCATTCATGCATCTACACTTAATTTATAACTAGTGTCCATCATAGGATTTGGCTCTTAATGGAATTTGGATTTTTTTCAACACATTGAGTTTAATAGTTTAACATAACTAATATGTTTTGGTTATGATTGAACAATTTTTTGAAATAGCTAGAATTGGTGCCATTGCCAAATCACAATAATGAAAGTGTTGCATATGCATTTTTTGATTTGGTGCTTGGTAGGTTCGGGGTTCTAGTTGAAGTACTCATAGATCAAAATATGAAATTCCATGGGCAGTTTCAAGAATTATGTGAAAAGGCATTGATAGATCCTTGCACTATTTAATGAGACCATTTTGAGGCAAACATGTTAGCTAAACGAATGATGGAAACATTGAAACATGGCTTGTGAAAATATGGGCTCCAAAACAGTCATAATTGAGATTGGGATTTGTAATTACCATGGTTAATTATGGGGTATAAGTTTAGCTGACAAGCTTTTTTTTCACCGTTTTCATCATATGGCATAACTTTTACTATTTGGCCATGAACTCAAGCTATTAACTTTAATTCAACAAAATGCAATGTCAGTAATCTCTTGGACAATCTTTATGTGTGAATTAGGTATGTGAGCAGTGAGCCACCTTGTTTTGACATGTTATGCCTATGGTTATCATGGAGAACTTGACAATTACCCAACATTAAAATAGTTGTGTTATGCCATTATTCGTGGAGCTAATTATCAACTTCATATCCATATATTCAAGCTAGGAGATTGTGTACTTGTAACAAATAGTAGGTCTATTACTTTGGATGTGATTATAGGACGTGTTATTATATGTGTGTAGAAAGTTTTACCTTTTAATACATTATTGTTAGAAGGTTAAAATGGTCAAACATGGAAGGACCACATGCATAGTTATGTGTTGTGTCATCTCCTCAATGTGAATGACCAAATTGACTCATCTTTGATAATTGTTCTTGTCAAATTCGTTTTATGTTATATGTGTAGTTTATAAGGGTTGTCACTATGTTGGTGTGTGATCGATGTTCAAGGAGTTGTTGGCATATGGAATCCCTTACACCATCTTTGGATAAAGTACCGATCAGAAAATGATTTTGCTTTCATTGTGCTATGTAAACTTAGGATCCTATTCCTAAAGTTAAATAGTAAGGAAAACACCTTATGCTATTTTTCCAAGGTGATTTATATTTGACCAAGGATTTCCAAGATTGCAATTAAACAACTAACAATGGGTCTCATATTTGCATAAGGCATATTGGTCCTTGCATTTAAAATCTAAAGTGTTTTTTTCGAAAAATTAATAAAAAAGATTTCCGAAGTTGCTATTTGAGTTGAAAAGAACCTTAACCCCCATGTAAGGGGACAATTTGAAGATCATGCATTTTTGAGGAGGGTTGTTGTGTTTTTGTGTGTCAATAGTGATGGTTGTGGTCACCAATATGGTAGCGCACAACACACCTTTACAAAAGGTGAATACAAAATATTACATATAGTAAAAGACGTCGTGAAACATCATTTCATCCATCTGTCCATCCGTTTGGTCATCCATCCGTCTCATCATGGTTTGTTTACTTCGATAGGGCGGAGAAAGAGTGGAATACAGATGCGATGCGACAAATAATAATATATATTAGTGTTGTAAATTTTTATTTTAATTTTGGCGTTTTTGGACTTAGGTACACTCATCCTGTTTCTTTCTCAACAACTCAAAGAGTTGGGTTTGGTTTTTT